>RRZU013088253.1_pt1 | contig 21124 bp, 22 predicted proteins | sample 2165561 | NCBI WGS metagenome assembly RRZU01 (sample SAMN10456909, study PRJNA506462) | wastewater metagenome | isolation source: wastewater sludge | place: USA: Moscow, Idaho | reverse complement strand
TTCTTCGTGATCTCGACTCGGGCTGCCATCGACAGCTTCTCTCCAACCTCCACACCCCATCGTGGCCGGTCACTGTTTCCCGGGGAAAAGTATGTGAGGTACGGCCCCTTCGTTCGCGGGGACTATGTATGAGTGTCGTCGAGGATTTGGACCGACGCGTACAGCGCGGTAAAGTTGGCGGTCGGTCATGACGAGATTCATGGACGGTCTACGAAGGAGATCCGACGTGTCACCCGTGCATCCCCACCCAGATCGCCGCTCGCCCCTCGTTCTCGAGGTGCACGAGCTCGGTCGCAGGGCTGGTGCGATGAAGCGGATCGAGACGACGGTACCTGCACCGGCCGACCTTGGCATCGAAGTGATCGGAGTACCGCAGGATTCCGACGTGGAGCTTGATCTCACGCTCCAGTCAGTCTCCGAAGGTGTCCTGGTCTCGGGAACGGCAACCGTGGAACTCCACGGCCAGTGTGCCCGATGCCTGACAGACATCGAGGACGAACAGAGCTTCGATGTGCAGGAACTCTTCTTCTATCCCGGTAGGGAGATGGAGGAGGACGAGAGCCTCGTCGTCGACGAGACGATCGACCTCGAGGATACTCTGCGCGACGCCGTGGTGCTCGAGTTGCCGTTCACGCCTTTGTGCAGGGAAGATTGTCTGGGTCTGTGCCCCGACTGTGGTTTCAACCGGAACCTCGACCCTGACCATGGGCACGGTGAGAAGATCGACCCTCGCTGGGAGAAGCTCACCGAACTGACCGGGGACAACCCCAACTGACTTTGAGTCGCAAGACATAAGGAGAAGATCGTGGCCGTTCCGAAGCGGAAGATGTCGCGCAGCAACACCCGTTCGCGTCGTTCGCAGTGGAAGACGTCCGTCGTCCCCACCGTGACCTGCGCCAACCCCGCCTGCCGTGAGCAGCACCTCTCGCACACCGCGTGCCCGAGCTGCGGCCAGTACGGCCCCCGCGGTGAGCGCCGTCAGGTCCTCGAGGCCTGAGCCTCAAGCCATTACCCCGCGGGAGACGCGGGTGAGCAGGCTCCAAGACCGGCTTCAGGAGCTGGGCGTCGTGGTCGACGCCCAGCTCTTTGAGTTGTCCTTCACCCACCGCAGCTACGCCTACGAGCACGGTGGGATCCAGTCGAACGAACGCCTGGAGTTCCTCGGTGACGCGGTCCTCCAGATCGTCGTCACCGAACACATCTACCGCAGCTATCCCCTCCTCAGCGAGGGGCAGTTGGCGAAGCTTCGCGCCAGCGTGGTCAGCGCGGTCGCCCTCGCCGAGGTCGCCCGCAGCCTCGATCTCGCCGAACATCTCCTGCTCGGCAAGGGCGAGATCTCGACCCGCGGAACCGAGAAGACCTCCATCCTCGCCGACACGATGGAGGCGGTCATCGGGGCGATCCACCTCTCCGCAGGGCCGGAGGCATCCGCCCTCTTCGTGCACCGCACCTTCGACGAGCTGATCTCCGCCTCGGAGGCGACGGGCGACTACGCCGACCACAAGACCGTCCTGCAGGAGGTCTGCGCCCAACGAGGCTGGGGCCTGCCGCGCTACGAGGTGAGCGGAACCGGGCCCGACCACCAGCGAGTCTTCACCGCGACGGTCCTCGTCAACGGCGAGCCGATGGGGGAGGGAACCGCCCCGAGCAAGAAGCGGGCCGAACAGATCGCCGCCCGATTGGCGGTGCAGGAGCTGGCCCGTGCCTGAGCTCCCTGAGGTCGAAGTGGTCCGACGCGGGCTCGCCAGCCATGCCGCGGGACGCACCATCGACAAGGTCACCGTCCTGCATCCACGGCCCGTGCGCACCCACCCGGTCGGGCCCGAGGCGTTCGCGGTCGAACTCACCTGTCGTCGCATCGATGATGTCCGCCGGCGCGGCAAGTTCATGTGGCTCACCCTCGGCGATGACGCGCTCGTGGTGCATCTTGGCATGAGCGGGCAGTTCCGGATCAACCGACCCGGCGACGAGTTGCCGCGCAACACCCGCGTGCTGTTCGACCTCGACGACGGCTTCCAGCTCCGCTTCGTCGACCAGCGCATGTTCGGCGGCCTCGATCTGCGCGCGGGAGTCGCGGACGACCCCGTCCCGCACATCGCGCTCGACCCCTTCGACCCCGCCTTCGACGTGCGTGGGGTCGCCGCGCGGCTGCGCACCCGACGCACCGGCGTGAAGCGTGCGCTGCTCGACCAGTCGCTGATCAGCGGCATCGGCAACATCTACGCAGACGAGGCGCTCTGGCGCGCCCGCATCCACTACGACCTTCCCACCACCGACCTCGGCCCTCGCAAGGCCGTCGAACTCCTCGACGCCTCCCGGACGGTGATGGACGAGGCGCTCAGGCAGGGCGGAACGTCTTTCGACTCCCTGTATGTGAACGTCAACGGTGAGTCGGGCTACTTCTCCAGGGGTCTCGAGGCCTATGGTCGCGAGGGAGAACCCTGCAGACGATGTGGAACTGCCATCGTCAGACGCAGTTTCATGAACCGCAGCTCATACCTGTGCCCGAGGTGTCAACGGGCCCCGAAGGGACGCCCGTGATCAAGGACCTCACCGCGAAGTACGCAAACAGCTTCCGACAGCTGATCAAGTTCGGCCTGGTCGGAGGCTCCGGCGTCCTGGTCAACATGGCCGTCGCGGTCGTGATGAACAAGCTCAACGGCGGCACAGTCAACAACCGAGACGTGATCTTCCCCCTCCTCGGAGCCTGGAACTTCCGGTTCACCCACCTCGTGTGGATCGTCGGCTTCATCGTCGCGTGCGTGTGGAACTTCCAGCTGAACCGGTGGTGGACCTTCAAGTCCCACAAGCACGCCGGGTGGTTCAAGGAGTTCTGGCCGTTCCTGGCCGTCGGTTCCGTGGCGGCGCTCGTCGGCCTGGTGCTCAAGATGGCGATGACCAACCCCACCAGCCCGTTCTTCCTGCCGGAACCGTACTTCCACGAGAACCGGGGACTGCAGTCCCGGGAGTACTGGTCGCAGCTGATCGCCATCATCATCACCATGCCGATCAACTTCATCGTGAACAAGCTCTGGACCTTCCGGGCAGTCCGGGCAGGCAATCTCGCGCACCACGACGCGCCAGAGGTCGAGGCCGCCGAATAGGCCATGTACCTCAAGAAGCTCACCCTGCGCGGGTTCAAGTCCTTCGCGTCAGCGACGACGCTGCTGTTTGAACCCGGGATCACGTGTGTGGTCGGCCCCAACGGGTCCGGCAAGTCCAACGTGGTCGACGCCCTGAGCTGGGTGATGGGTGAGCAGGGAGCGAAGACGCTGCGCGGCGGCAAGATGGAAGACGTCATCTTCGCCGGCACCACCAAGCGGGCCCCGCTCGGCCGGGCAGAGGTCGAGCTCACCATCGACAACTCCGACGGTGCACTGCCCATCGAGTACTCCGAGGTGACGATCACCAGGACGATGTTCCGCAGCGGCGGCTCCGAGTACGCCATCAACGGCGCTTCGGCCCGCCTCCTCGACGTGCAGGAACTGCTCAGCGACTCCGGCATCGGCCGCGAGATGCACGTGATCGTCGGGCAGGGCCAGCTCGACGCCATCCTCCAGGCCCCCCCCGAGTCGCGCCGCGGCTTCATCGAGGAGGCGGCCGGCGTCCTGAAGCACCGTAAGCGCAAGGAGAAGGCGCTGCGGAAGCTCGAGGCGACGAAGGCGAATCTCGAGCGCCTCCAGGATCTGGTCGGGGAGCTGCAGCGCCAACTCAAGCCCCTGGGAAGGCAGGCCCAGGCGGCGAGGAAGGCCGCCGTCATCCAGGCCGAGCTGCGCGACTCCAAGGCGAGGCTGCTCGCCGACGAGCTCTCAACCGAACAGGCGAAGCTCGCGGCCGAACTCGCGGACGAGGCCGCCGCCGAGCAGGCGAAGGCGCGGGCCGAACAGGCGGTGAACGAGGCGCAGGAGGCCGAGGAGGCGGCCGAGCGGCGGCTGAAATCGGCCGCCGCGGACTTCGACGCCGCCCAGGAACAGTGGTACCACCTCGCCAGCCTCAGGGAGCGGGTCACCACCACGGTCTCCATCTCCGCCGAGCGGATGCGCGCCGGGGAGAACCAGCCGAGCCTCGACGTCGGCGGCCGCGACCCGGAGGCGCTCGAGCGGGAGGCGGCGGATGTGCGTGCCCGCGAACAGGGCCTGCGAGCCGACGCCGACGAGGCGAGCGCCGCCCTCACCGACGCGACGCTGCGGCGCAATGCGGCCGAGCAGGAGCACGCCGCCGCCGAGCAGGCCTACGGAGCCGCGCTCCGGGCGATCGCCGACCGTCGGGAGGGGTTGGCGAGGCTCGGCGGACGGGTCAACTCCATCCGGTCGCGCCTCGAGGCCTCCGACGAGGAGATCGCACGGCTCAACGCACGCAGGCAGGAGGCGCTCGCGCGGGCCGAGGAGGCCGCCGGGAGGTACCACGCCACCGAGTCCTCTCTTGCAGGACTCGGCGACTCCGAGTCCGACCTCGACGCCACCTACGAGCGTGCCGCACAGGCCGTCGCCGCCGCAGAGGAGAGGGCGGCCGACCTCGCGACGAGGGAGACGGAGACCGCGAGGTCGCGGGCCCCGCTGGAGGCCCGCGTCGAGGCGCTGCACCTGCTCACCCAGCGACGCGACGGCTCCGCCGACCTGCTCGAGGCGGGGCGCGACGACGTCGTCGGCCGCCTCAGCGACCTGATCACCGCCCGGCCAGGTCACGAGGCCGCGGTGTCGGCGGCGCTGCGTGGGATGGCGGAGGCCGTCGTCGTCACCGGCCTCGACGGCGCCCTCGCGGCCTCCCGGTTTCTCGATGAGGAAGACCTGGGGCGCGCACCCCTGATCCTGACCGGCGCGGCCAGGACGGGCGAACGTCCAGGCGTCGGAACCCCGGTGCGCGATCTGGTCAGCGGGCCGGAGAGCCTCGACGGTGCTCTCGACCGACTGCTCGCGGACGTGGTCCGGGTCGCCGACGCGGACGAGGCCGCCGCGCTCGTCGCCGCGCATCCGGACCTGGTCGCCGTCACCGCCGGAGGCGACCTCTACTCCAGTTGGCTGATCGAGTCCGGCTCCGCCGCGGGCCCCTCGCTGCTCGAGGTCCAGGCCCAACTCGCCGAGGCGAGGGACGCGCTCACCCAGGCGCTCCACACGAGCGAACAGCTGCGCTTCGAGGCCCAAGGCGTCGCGGCCGAACTCGAGGAGGCGCGGCGCGACGAGGCGGAGGCGCTCGCCCTCCTGCACGACTCCGACGCCCAACTCGCAGCCGTCGCCGACCAGCTCAACTCGTTCCGGCAGGGTCAGGCGAGCGCCTCCCGCGAGGCGGAGCGTCTCGCCGAGGCGGTCGACGCAGCGCAGGCCGCGCGCAGCCGCGACGAGGAGCAACTCGCCGAGCTCACCCAGCGACTCGAGGCCGCCTCCGCCGAGGACGACCTGGCCGAGCCCGACCCGCAGGAGCGCGATGCGCTGGCGGCGGAGGCACGCAGGGCGCGGCAGGCCGAGATGGACGCGAGGCTGGCCCTGCGCAGCGTCGAGGAACAGCTCAAGGCCATCGGGGGACGCGCCGACTCGCTCCAGCGGGCAGCCCAGCATGAGCGCCAGTCGCGCGAGAAGGCCAGGCAACGTGCCGAGCAGCCGCGTCGCGAGGCCGAGGTGGCCCGGGTCGTCCACGAGGCGGCCCTCCTGCTCGCCGACCGGGTCGAGACCACCAGGCAGCGCGCCGCCGCGCAGCGCGACGCGGCTGAACAGGCCAGGCGGCAGGCCGAGTCGGGCACCACGCAGGCCAGGCATGCGTCGAAGGCGGCAAGCTCACGGTTGGACGAGATCGTCCGAGGCGCCCACAAGGACGAGATGGTGCGGATCGAGCACAGGATGCGGATCGAACAGCTGGTCGACCGATCGCTCAGCGAGCTCGGCCTCGAACCCGACCGGTTGATCGCCGAGTACGGTCCCGACCAGCCAGTGCCCATCATCACCCGACCGGACGGGACGGCGCTCACCGATGAGGACGAGCAGCCCGAACCGGTCCCGTTCGACCGCGACAAGCAGACGGCCCGCCTGCGTGCCGCGGAACGCAACCTCGCGGTGCTTGGGCGGGTCAACCCGCTCGCGCTCGAGGAGTTCGACGCCATGACGGCGCGACACCAGTTCCTGGCCGAACAGCTCGAGGACCTCCGCCAGACCCGCACCGATCTGCTCGGCATCGTCGATGAGATCGACAAGCGCGTGCAGGAGGTGTTCGAGGCGGCCTACCTGGACGTCGAGAAGAGCTTCGAATCCGTGTTCACCCGGCTGTTTCCGGGAGGTGAGGGCAAGCTGATCCTCACCGAACCGGGCAACTGGCTCACCACCGGCGTCGACGTCGAGGCCCGCCCCGCAGGCAAGCAGGTCAAGCGGCTCTCGCTGCTCTCCGGTGGGGAGCGCTCGCTGGTGGCTGTCGCCTTCCTCGTCTCGCTCTTCATCGCCCGCCCGAGCCCGTTCTACATTCTCGACGAGGTGGAGGCGGCCCTCGACGACGCCAACCTCGGCCGACTGCTCGGCATCTACGAGGAACTGCGCGCGAACTCGCAGCTGCTGATCATCACGCACCAGAAGCGGACGATGGAGATCGCCGACTCGCTCTACGGCGTCACCATGCGCGGAGACGGCATCTCGACGGTCGTGTCCCAACGGCTCGCCGAGGCCTGACGCGCCGGGCGACGCTCACCGGGGGAGCCAGTTGCCGGTGGCACACTGGAATCACTTCCCCCAGAAAGGATCCGAGATGCCGCTCGCCGCAGCCACGCTGATCGCCCTGTTCGTCGTCCTGGCCCTCGCGGCCGGTGTCTTCCTCATCGTTGCCGTCTCCTCCGGTCACCTCTCCGTGCGTCACCGCAGGATCGAGCGGATCGCCCGGGAGGCCAATCTGCACCTCAACGCGAAGGGGCAGGTGCCGCAGTTCCTGCGTCGCCTCGACGAGCGCTGAGCAGCCGCCCTGCGCCGGGTGGTGGCAGGGCCAGGGGCGGCGTCAACGGCCCTCGCCGCTAGGATGTCGGCGTGTGGATTTTCTGGACAGTAATTGCGATCGTCGGCATCGCCATCGTCGTGGCCGGCGCCATCGTCTACCTCGACGGCCGCAAGCAGCGTGAGCTCGAGCAGGCCGAGAAGGCGGAACTCGAGTCGAAGGTCGGCGGCGACGAGGTCGTCGTGGCGCCGAGTCCGACCGAGACCGTCGAGCCAGAGGTCGTTGAGGTCCTCGAACCGCAGGAGCCCGGCTCCACGGTCCTCGTCGAGCCCGTCGTCGAACCGGAGCCGGCCGTCGTCGAGCCCGAGGTCGAGCGCCCCGAGGCGCCGCTCAGCCGTTGGGCCCGCCTGCGTCGCCGCCTGTCCACCAGCAACAACGCCCTCGCCCGGGCGCTGGCCGACCTGCTGTCGGTCGACAAGATCGACGCCGACGTCTGGGACGACTTCGAGACCACCCTGATCACCTCCGACCTCGGCGTCGGACCAGCCACCGAGCTGACCGAGGCGCTGCGCAAGCGGCTCGCCGTCGACGGCGTCGCCGACCCGGTCAAGGCCAAGGAGATCCTCACCGAGGAACTGCTCAAGCTCGTCGACCCGAGCCTCGACCGGTCGCTCAACCTGACTCCAGCGAACGACGGTGATCCTGCCGTGGTGCTGGTCGTCGGCGTCAACGGCACCGGGAAGACCACCACCGTCGGCAAGCTCGCCCGTGTGCTCGTTGCCGAAGACAAGTCGGTCGTGCTCGGCGCGGCCGACACCTTCCGCGCCGCCGCAGCAGAACAGCTCGCGACGTGGGGCGAACGGGTCGGGGTCGAGACCGTCCGCTCCGACGTCGACGGGGCAGACCCCGCCTCGGTCGCCTTCGACGCCGTCGCCAAGGGCGTCGAGGACGGCGTCGACGTGGTCATCGTCGACACCGCGGGTCGCCTCCACACCAAGACCGGGCTGATGGACGAGCTCGGAAAGGTCAAGCGCGTCATCGAGAAGAAGGCCCCCGTCAACGAGGTACTGCTCGTGCTCGACGCGACCACTGGCCAGAACGGCATGACCCAGGCCCGCATCTTCGCAGAGGTCGTCGACGTGACCGGCATCGTGCTGACAAAGCTCGACGGCTCCGCGAAGGGTGGCATCGTCGTCCAGGTCCAGCGCGAGCTCGGTGTCCCCGTGAAGCTCGTCGGCCTCGGCGAGGGCGTCGACGACCTCGCCCCGTTCGACCCGGAGGGCTTCGTCCAGGGCATCCTCGGAGACTGACGCCCGACACAGAGTTCAGACGCAGAGTTCGGGGGAGGGAGAGACCGTGGGACTCGATGTCAGACCATCAATGGTGCACGCGGAGGCGGACAACGTCGCCGACGCGGGGGTCGCGCTCGCCCGACTCGCGGGCGATCTCGGCGCGCTGACGGGCGAGGGCGACTTCGAGACCGACGCCATGCTCGGGCGGGTCACCGCACATCTGGCCGAACAGTCGCGGACCCTCTCCAGCAACGCGTCGACGCTCGCTGAGGCGATGCACGACTCGGCGACCTCCGTCGAGAAGACCGAGGCGACCAACACCGAACTGGCGCGTGAGTTCTTCCGCCGCGCGGGCGGTGAGTGACGCGTGGGCATCAGCGTCCCCGGGCTGCTCAACTTCAGGGGAGACCGTTGGCAGGTGGCCGCCGACCTGTTGCGCTCATCGGCGCGCGGATCGACGGCGCAGGCGGACTCCCTCCGCGCGGCCGCGGACGCGATGTCGAAGGCATGGAGCGACGAGATCGGTGCCATGATCGCCGAGCGCTGCCGTCAGCAGGCCGACCTCGTCGAGCAGCAGGCAACGACCCTCCCACCCCTGGCAGACGCCCTCGACGCCGGGGCCGCGCAGATGCAGGACCTCTCGACCGAGATGCTGAAACTGGTCGAGCGCGCGGCCGCCGCAGATGTCGTCGTGACCGACGACGGGGGAGCGCGGCCCGCCTTCGACCTCGGCCTGCTGGACCCGCGCGAGGCGGCCAAGCGGATCGCCATCGCCAACGCTGTGCGCGCCGTGGCCACCTCGATCCTGCACCGTGCCGACCTCGTCGACCGCCGGCTTGCCACCGTGCTTGCCCTGGCCCTCGGTCTGATGGCGCCGCCTTTCGACATGGGGCCCCTCGACCTCTCCGACGAGGCCCTGGCCCGGGCCGCCGATCTGACCACCCAGGGCTCGACCGGATACTGCGCCTGGGTCTCGCCCCTGATGTCGCTCGCCCGCTCGAACCCCGACTTCATCCGCAGGCACATGGTGTGGGACGAGGACTCGCAGACCTACACCGTCACCCTCTATGACAGGGACACCGGAGCCCCGATCCAGGTGAGCGTCGATCCGAGGCAGCTGCCCGAGTTCCCGTCCAACGGCATGACGCAGGAGCCCGACTTCGTCAGCATCTACACCCAGGCGATGCGGCAGACCTACCCCGACATCGACAGCAGCAACTTCCAGCTGACAGGCAAGATCGTGCTCGGGAAGTCCTACGACGAGCACACCTCGCGCGAGGTGCCCTTCGACGAGATCCGCGACACCCTCGACACCGAACCTCCGGGCTCGGCGATGGTCGCGACGACGGGGGCACCCGAGCAGCAGCCCGACGACGTGCCAGCGAACAAGAAGCTCTACGGCGGCCACGCCTACTCCGTCGTCGGGTTCACCCCCGACGGGCAGATCATTCTGCGCAACCCCCACGGCCCCGGCTCCGACTCACACACCGTGACGTTGACCGAGGACGAGTACCGACGCTGGATCAATGGCGTCATGACCTGGCCGGCGCAGTGAGGGGGTGTGTGAGATGAACGACGAACTGCTCCGGCGCCATTCCGCGCACTACGGCCCGATGCTCGACGCGATCCAGGAGATCCTCGAGACGGCCACCGGACCGCTCGTGTGGCGCGACCGGGACGACGCACGCCTCCTCGACGATCGCTCCCTGATGCAGGTGCTCGACCCCGTCGTGAGGGTCGGCCCCGTCTTCGGCTGCGGCGTCGCCACGGCGGCGATCGACCAGGTGGGGCTGGTCGAGGCCCTCAACCGGCTGGTCACCGGGCACGGCTTCCGCCCGCTCGGAGCCCTCGAGGCCGAGCCGTGGGGTCTGCCCCACTGCAACGCGAACGACGGCTCCGAATCGACCCTGCACGTCGAACTGTTCGGCTACGCGAAAGCCTGGGTCGACGTCATGGTCCGCTGAGGCTCAGGCAACGGAGGCGAGCGCGAGCGGAAGCACCGACGGCGCCCCTGCCAGGCGAAGCAGACGCCCGGCGACGGTCATCGTCCAGCGCGAGTCGATCAGGTCGTCGACCAGCAGCACCGGGCCGCCCAGCGAACGCAGCCTGCCCGCCATCTCCGGCGGCACGGAGAACCGACGCCACAGGTCACGCACCCTGAAGGCGCTGTTTGCCGACGGGACCGAACTCTCGCCGTGGAGGGTGAGCGGTCCGAGCGGCACCAGGCCACCGGCGCGGGCGATCCCCGAGCCGAGCGACTCGACCAACCCCGGCCGGCCCACGCTCGGCAGCCAGGCGACTGCCACCGGACGCTCCGACCAGTCCCACTCCTTCAGGACCCTGAGGCAGGCCGAGGCGAGGGCGGGTGGCAGCTCACGGTCCACAGGGGCACCCTCGCGGTCGGGTGCGAACAGCTCGCGAAGGCTCGTCCCGTAGCCCAGATCCGTGAGCCGGGCGATCACCCGTCCCTCCTCGACCTGCTGCTCGGCAGGCAGCTTTCCCTTGACGGGGGAGCCGTCGTCTGTGACCCCGAGCGTGTCGAGGCCCTGCGGCCACATCGCCCTCGGTGGGATCTCCACACCGACCTTCTCCAGGCTGGCGCGGGCACCGCGCTCCGAGTCGATCGAGACCTCCGTCGGGAACCAGGCACCCGCGCACACGTCGCAGCGTCCACAGGGGGCGCTTGCGGGATCGTCGAGCGAGCGGGTCAGGTACTCCATCCGGCATCCGGTCGTGGACTGGTACTCGAGCATCGAGCGCTGTTCCGCGACCCGCGCCTCCGCGATCCGGTCGTAGCGCCCCTTGTCGAACTCCCAGTCGCGGCCCGTGGCCGACCAGCCGCCCTGGCCGTACTCGACCACCCCGTCGACCGCCAGCACCTTCAGCAGCAGCTCCAGCTGACCGCGGCGCAGGTCGACCCGAGACTCGAGCGCACCGACCGACAGCGGCCGCCCTTCCTGGCGCAACGCCTCAAGGACGCCGTCGGCGCGCCTCCTCGTCGGCATCGCGTTGGTGGCGAAGTAGTGCCAGATGTCGCGGTCCTCGAGGCCTGGCAGCAGCAGCACGTCGGCGTTGTCCGTGGCACGCCCGGCGCGTCCGACCTGCTGGTAGTACGCCACGGGGGAGCTGGGGGAGCCGAGGTGGACCACGAAGCCGAGGTCAGGTTTGTCGAAGCCCATGCCGAGCGCAGAGGTGGCGATCAGCGCCTTCACCCGGTTTGCCTTGAGCGCCTCCTCGGCGGCCAGCCGCTCCGCCTGATCGGTGCGGCCGGTGTAGGCGAGCACCTCGTGGCCCGCCTTCCTGAGCATCGCAGCCGTCTCCTCCGCCGACGAGACGGTCAGGCAGTAGACGATGCCGCTGCCCGGAAGCTCCTCGAGATGCTGTGAGAGCCAGGCGAGCCTGCGCCAGGACGTGCCGAGTTCCAGCACCCCCAGCCGCAGCGACTGCCGAGCGAGTGGGCCGCGCAGCGTGAACACCTCGTGCCCGCCTGCCGCCATCTGCTCGGCCACGTCGTGCACCACGCGCTCGTTGGCGGTCGCGGTCGTGGCGAGCACCGGCACGTCCGAGGGGAGCTCGGCGATCAAGGTGCGGATGCGACGGTAGTCGGGCCGGAAGTCGTGGCCCCAGTCGCTGATGCAGTGCGCCTCGTCGATCACCAGCAGCCCCGCCGTGCCGATCAGGCGAGGCAACTGCTCGGCCCGGAAGCGGGGATTGACCAGCCGCTCCGGCGAGACGAGCAGCACGTCGAGCGCATCCTCGTCCAGCAGGCGTTCGATCTCGTTCCACTCGGTGACGTTGGCCGAGTTGATGGCCGCGGCGCGGACCCCCGCCCGCTCGGCGGCCGCCACCTGGTCGCGCATCAGGGCGAGCAGCGGGGAGACGATCAGCGCAGGTCCCGCTCCCGCGCGCCGCTGGAGGAGGGCGGCGATGAAGTACACGGCCGACTTCCCCCAGCCCGTGCGCTGCACCACGAGGGCTCGCCGGTGGTGCGCCACGAGAGCCTCGATCGCCTCGAACTGGCCCTCGTGGAACTGCGCATCCGGGCGGCCGGTGAGCGCGCGCAGGATGGTGAGCGCCTCCTCCCTGAGGCCCTCCGTGCCCCGGCGGACCTCGTCACGCTGCGGTACCGCGACCGGCTCCGGTCGTCGGGGCGGCGCGGCGACGGCGTCGGCGAGGTCGGTGGGCGGCTCGCTCCAGGGGTCGGGAGGCAGCTCATCGAACTCGGGCGGCGGTTCCTGGTCCCACTGGTCGCTCATGGGTACCAGCTTTCCACGTGTGGTTGACAACGTCGCGTGGGCCGCGGGTGCCCGTGTTGAGTATCCTTGTGACGATCACGCAATCTGCGAAGGGTAAAGCCAAAGTGTTCGACACGCTGCAGGACCGGCTCTCGACGGTTTTCAAGGGGCTGCGCTCCAAGGGACGCCTCTCCGAGGCCGACATCGACGCCACGATGCGCGAGATCCGCATCGCGCTGCTCGAGGCCGACGTCAACCTGGCCGTCGTCAAGGAGTTCGTCGCCGCGGTCAAGACCCGCGCGCTCGACGCCGAACTGTCGAAGGCGCTCAACCCGTCGCAGCAGATCATCAAGATCGTCAACGAGGAGCTCATCTCCATCCTCGGTGGTGAGGCGCGCACCATCCGCTTCGCGAAGCGGCCACCGACGGTGATCATGCTTGCCGGTCTCCAGGGCGCAGGAAAGACGACGCTCGCCGGCAAGCTCGCCAAGTGGCTCAAGGACTCCAAGCACGCGCCGCTTCTCGTCGCTGCCGACCTGCAGCGCCCCAACGCGGTCAACCAGCTCCAGATCGTCGGCGAGCGCGCGGGCGTGCACGTCTTCGCGCCCGAGCCTGGCAACGGAATCGGCGACCCGGTCGACGTGGCGCGCCGCGCCATCGAGCACGCCGAGGCGAAGCTCTACGACGTGGTCATCGTCGACACGGCCGGCCGGCTCGGCGTCGACCAGGAGCTCATGCAGCAGGCCGCCGACATCAAGGCGGCGGTCGGCCCCGATGAGACGCTGTTCGTCGTCGACGCCATGATCGGCCAGGACGCCGTCAACACCGCGAAGGCCTTCGACGAGGGCGTCGGGGTCGACGGTGTCGTGCTGACCAAGCTCGACGGCGACGCCCGCGGTGGCGCGGCGCTTTCGATCGCCCGCGTGCTCGGCAAGCCGATCATGTTCGCCTCCAACGGCGAGGGCCTCTCCGACTTCGACATGTTCCATCCCGACCGGATGGCCTCGCGCATCCTCGGCATGGGCGACATGCTCACCCTGATCGAGCAGGCCGAGAAGACCTTCGACGCGGCGCAGTCCCGCGCCGCGGCCGAGAAGCTGATGGGGAAGAACAAGTTCGGCCTGCAGGACTTCCTCTCGCAGATGCAGCAGCTTCGCCAGATGGGCCCCATGTCGAAGATCCTCGGCATGCTGCCGGGTGCAGGCCAGTTCAAGCAGGCGATCAACGAGATCGACGAGCGCGAGATCGACCGGATCGAGGCGATCATCTACTCGATGACCCCGGCCGAGCGTGACGACGTGGCCATCCTGAACGGCTCGCGCCGCGCCAGGATCGCCAAGGGCGCAGGCGTCCAGGTCTCCGAGGTCAACAAGCTCGTCAACCGCTTCGTCGATGCGCGCAAGATGATGGAGTCGATGGCGGGCGGCGGCTTCCCGGGCATGCCTGGCATGGGAGGCATGGGCGGAGGCCGGCGCGCAGGAAGCAAGAAGCAGCAGGGCAAGAAGGGGCGAAAGGGCGCAGCCCGCCCCGCGAACCGTCCCCAGGATCCGCAGCAGCCCCAGGCCCCGCAGATCCCGCAGTCGATGGACGACTTCCAGCTCCCGCCCGAGCTGGCGAAGATGTTCGATCAGAACAAGCCGAAGTTCTAGGAGTCGAGATGGGTGGATCCTGGCATCTTCCCGACGCGCGGATCCTCCCGGACGGTGACGTCCGGGACCTGTGGATCGCCGACGGCATCGTGGTCGACGGCCCGGTGGCCGGGGCACAGAGGCTCGCCTCGGGCGCCTGGGTGCTGCCGGGACTGGTCGACGCCCACTGCCACATCGGGCTCGGACCTGACGGAGCGGTCAGCGCGGAGACGGCACGCGCACAGGCGCTGACCGACCTGGCAGCCGGCGTGATGCTGATCCGCGATGCGGGCTCACCGTCCGACACGCGCTGGATCCATGACGAGGTCACCCTCCCGCGCCTCGTCCGCGCGGGCAGGCACGTGGCGAGGCCGAAGCGCTACCTGCGTGGCCTTGGCGCCGAGGTCGAGCCCGAGCAGCTCGTCGAGCAGGTCCGTCATGAGGCACGCTCCGGCGACGGCTGGGTCAAGCTCGTGGGTGACTGGATCGACCGCTCGGTCGGCGACCTCGCGCCGTTGTGGCCTGCGGAGGCCGCGGCGGCCGCGATCGAGGCGGCCCACGAGGAGGGCGCTCGAGTGACGGCGCACTGCTTCGGTGAACAGTCGGTCGCCGAACTCGTGGCGGCGGGCATCGACTGCATCGAGCACGGCACAGGCCTGACGGACGACGTGATCGCCGAGATGGTCTCCCGCGGAACCGCGCTCGTGCCGACGATGATCAACCTCGCCCGCTTCCCGATGTACGCGGCCCCCGCGAAGGGCAAGTACCCCACCTACTTCGCCCACATGACCGATCTCTACGCCCGCCGCAAGGAGACCATCGGCAAGGCCATCGACGCCGGCGTCGCGGTCTACACGGGCACGGACGCAGGCACCGTCGTCCCGCACGGCGGCATCGGCGAGGAGATCGAGGAACTCGCGGCCATCGCCGGAGCCGAGTACGCGCTCGGCGCGGCCAGTTGGCGCGCCCGGCCGTGGCTCGGCGCCCCGAACGTCGAGGTGGGCGAGAGTGCCGACCTGATCGTGCTCCCCGCCGACCCCCGCGAGGAACTAGGCGTCATCTTCGAGCCGACGGCGAAGCTGCTGCGCGGCGTGCTTGTGGACGCCTGAGCAGCGAGACGACAGAGCCCCCGACCACCGAGGTGGCCGGGGGCTCTGTGCTTGACGGAACCTGGGCGAACATCACGATGTTTTTGAACAGGTAGATGCGCTGCTCCCGGAACCCGCCTCCCGGCAGGGCGGTGATCACGTCGGCCTCCGCACAGCTGCGGCAGCCGTTGCGTCCGGTCGCCGCGGTGTCGCACTCGGTGTACCAGCGTCGGCCGTCCTTCGCGGTCCAGCTTCCGGTGGCAGCCAGCGGGTTGCCCTTCCACTCGGAGCGCTTCATGAGCGGCAGGTACGTCAGGTTGCTGAACACCCAGCCGTTGCTCACCAACTTTCGGGTACACATCTCATCCGCAGGGATGAGTCGAACCACCCGATCCCAGACCTTCGGGGCAGGCGTCGGGAGGGTTTCCGAACCTAGGCTCGAAGTACGACAGGAGGAGATCAGAGATGACTGACCGGACCCCCGAAGTTCCAGAACCAGCAAAGACAGACACCGACTTCCCACCCCCGCAGACGGCTGAGCGGTCGCCGGATCCGCAGCCGTCCCCGGCCCGGCCGGCGACGGCCGTCGAACCGCGACCCCGCGAGGGAGGGTTCAAGCGCGGCTTCGGCCTCGGCGCCGGCCTCGCGCTCGGCCTCGGGGCGGTGAGCGTCGTCGCGTCGATCGTGACGGGGGTGATGCTGCTGATCAGCGCGCTGGTGTTCTCGATGGGTTCTGAGGACACAACCAGCACCACGACGGAGACCATCTGGGGCTCCGGGGAGCAGCGGTTGCGCGCCATCCGCATCGAGGGCGCCATCATGGCCGACAGTAGCGACGGCGGCCTGCTCAGCGCTGGCACCTACGGCTATGAGATCGCCAAACAGTTGGACGAGTTGAAGAAGGAGGACGCCGGTGGCGTCGTCCTGCTCGTCAACACCCCTGGTGGGAGCATCAGCGGCTCGAAGGCCATCTCGGACGCGGTTCAGCGGTACCAGGAGCGGACCGGCCAGAAGGTCCTCGTGCACGTGAGCAGCATGTCGGCCTCCGGAGGCGTCTACTCGACGGCGACCGCGGACGAGATCGTCGCCGACTACGGAACCCTCGTCGGATCCATCGGGGTCGTGATGGGCCCCTTCACCCACTACAACGGCGTCACCGCGACCGGGAGCACACTCCTCGAGGCCGGAGTGACGACCACGGGCGGGGTGACGAGCGAGTACCTCACCGCGGGAAAGGGCAAGGACTTCGGTAACCCGTTCCGCGAGATGACCGACGAGGAGCGCAAGCATTACCAGGCGGGCATCGACGCCGAGTACGAGGCGTTCGTCGACCACGTCTCCGAGAACCGTGACATCCCCCGCGAGACGATCATCAACGAGTTCGGGGCGTTCATCTTCGACGCGCAGGCCGCGAAGGCCAACGGTCTGGTCGACGAGGTGATGGGGCGCGACGAGTTCTTCCGTCACGCGGCAGAGGCCGCCGGCCTCGACCCGGAGCAGACCCGCGTCGAGGCATCCGTTGCAGACAGCGGGTTCCTCGGTTCGCTGATCGGGATGGAGCTCAAGCGTGCCCCGGGCTTTGCCCCCGCGGTCGAGCAGGGTGCCGGCGTCACCCCGTCGCTCAGCAGCGCCATCTGCTCGGGCACCCGGCCGCTGGTCTATGCGGGCGACTTCAGGGGCGTGTGCGCCTGACATCGTGCAGGGGTCGGGTCCTCCGGGGCCCGGCCCCTCGCCCTGTCCTGCTACCCCCAGCCGAGTTCGTGGAGAGCGTCCTCCTCGATGCCGTGGTAGTGGCCGAGCTCGTGCACGAGCGTGATCCAGATCTCGTCGTAGAGCTCGTCCTCGTCCTCACACATCCGGGTGAGCGGCCCCTGGAACAGGACCACCCGGTCGGGGAGTTGGCCGTAGCCGTACCCGTCGCGCTCGGTCAGCGCCGTCCCCTCGTAGACGCCGAGGGTGTCGGAGCCGTCCTCGGGCTCGTCCTCGATCACGAAGATGAGATTGTCAAGGCCTTCGAGGAGTTGCTCGGGCAGCGCCTCGAGGGCTTCCTCGACAAGGGCTTCGAAGGCGTCGGCTGTCACATCCACGCCACAACCCTAACCGGCGGCGAAGTGGAGTGTTTGGGCGGGAAGGGGCACTTCTGGCACAATGGCACCTGCACCTTCTTCGTCTGTGCCCTCTCACGCGGGCGAAGGGGACCCTAGGTTTGCGCCGAGCGTGCCCCACACGCGAGGTCGCGTCCATCCAACTCGTCTGCCGGGCAGACACCTTGAAACAGGAGTACCCACCCAAGTGGCAACCAAGATCCGCCTGAAGCGTCTCGGCAAGATTCGCTCGCCCCACTACCGCATCATCGTCATCGACTCGCGCGCCAAGCGCGACGGTCAGGCCATCGAGGAGATCGGCCTGTACCACCCGAAGAACGATCCCAGCGTGATCCGCGTCGACTCCGAGCGCGCCCAGTACTGGCTGTCCGTCGGCGCCCAGCCGACCGAGGCCGTCGTCGCCATCCTCAAGCGCTCCGGCGACTGGCAGAAGTTCACCGGCGACAAGACGCCCGCCGGCATCGATCCGCAGCCCGAGCGTCGCGACCGCGAGGCGGCCTTCGCCGCTGCCCTTGCCGAGGACTCGAACGCCACCTCGCCCGCCATCTCCAAGGCCAAGAAGAAGGCCGATGAGGATGCCGCGAAGAAGGCTGCTGAGGCCACCGCCGAGGCTGAGGCTCCGGCTGAAGAGGCCGAGGCTCCTGCCGAAGAGGCCTGACGGTGCTCGCCGACGCCCTTGAGCACCTCGTCGCGGGTATCGTCTCGAACCCCGACGACGTGACCGTCAAGGACAAGGATCTGCGTCGCGGCCGGCTGCTCGAGGTGCGTGTGCACCCCGACGACGTCGGCAAGGTGATCGGCCGCCAGGGCCGCACCGCGCAGGCCCTCCGCACCGTCATCGGCGCCCTCGCGGGCAACGAGAGCGTCCGCGTGGACTTCGTCGACGTGGACCGTCCCCGCCGCCGCTGAAGCGACACTGATCGCCGGTTGAGAGCTTCCCAGCCTCAACCGGCGATTTTCATTCACGCACGAACTGCAGCACATCCATGAGGAGTCGAGGACATGACCGGACTGGTCGAGGTGAGGGTCGGCAAGGTGGGGAGGGCCCACGGCATCAAAGGCGATGTCGCGATCGACCTGCGCACCGATGAGCCCGCGCGCAGGTTCACACCCGGTGCCAGGCTGCGGCTGGGTGACACCGGCCGCTCGGTGGAGATCGGCACGGTCCGCTGGCACAAGGGCCGGGTGGTCGTCTCCTTCGTCGGATACCCGGACCGCAGCGCGGTGGAGGCCCTCACGGGTGAGTGGCTGAGCGTCGACGTCCCCGCAGACGAGCGCCCGAGCGAGCCCGAGGAGTTCTTCGACCGGCAGCTCGTCGGCCTTGACGTGCTCGACCATGGGGGCGCCGTCGTCGGCACCGTCGCCGAGGTGCTGCACATGCCCGCACAGGACCTCCTCCGGCTCGACGTCGGCGGGGCTGAGCGGCTCGTGCCGTTCGTCTCGGCGCTCGTGCCGAGGGTTGATCTCGATGCCGGGCTCGTCCAGCTCGCCGACGTCCGGGGGCTCCTGGAGGACGACGAATGAGGCTCGACGTCGTCACGATCTTTCCTGACTACTTCGCCCCGCTCGGCCTGAGCCTCGTCGGGAAGGCGATCTCCGCGGGCACCGTCGAGCTCGCGGTCCACGACCTGCGCGACTGGACCCATGACCGGCACAACACCACAGACGACACGCCGTACGGTGGGGGAGCGGGAATGGTGATGAAACCGGAGCCCTGGGGGGAGGCCCTCGACGCGCTCGAGGCGATGCACCCGGCCCCGATGACGATCGTGGTGCCCACCCCCGCCGGGCGGCCCTTCACCCAGGAGCTCGCCTACGGGCTCGCCTCCAGGCCGCGGCTCGTGTTCGCCTGCGGGCGCTACGAGGGGATCGACCAGCGGGTCATCGACCATTGCAGAGACCACTACGAGGTGGTCGAGGTCAGCCTCGGGGACTACGTGCTCAATGGGGGAGAGGTCGCGGCGCTCGCCATCACGGAGGCCGTTGTCAGGCTGCTTCCCGGGGTGATAGGCAACCCGGAGTCGCTCCATGAGGAGTCCCACTCGGCCGGCAACGCGCAGCTGCTCGAGTACCCGAACTACACCAAGCCCGCCCTCTGGCGGGAGAGGGCGGTGCCCGAGGTGCTGCTCAGCGGGAACCACGCCCTGATCGCAAGCTGGCGGAGGGACAGGGCGGTCGAGCGCACGAGGGCCACCCGGCCGGACCTGCTCCCTGACGACTTAACGTAACGACGGATGCGCGTAAATACGCCTGCCAGCGCATCTTTGGGCTAATCCGCCCCCTGCCAGATGGCGGCGCTCCTGTTGGCTAGAGTGTGCGCGTGGCAACAACACTCACGATCCATCAGCGAGCGTTGCGATCAACGGTCGTCAAGAAGGTCATCATGGCGGTGACCGGCTTGATCATGATCGCATTCCTGCTCATGCACATGTACGGCAACCTCAAGGCGTTCATGGGCGCCGAGGCGTTCGACCATTACGCGCACTGGCTGAAGTCCGACATCCTGTACCCGATCCTCCCCAAGGGCTGGTTCATCTGGGTTTTCCGCTTCGGTCTGGTCGCCGCGGTCGTCCTGCACATCTGGTCTGCGGCTTCGCTCTCAGTGAAGACGCTCGCAGACCGGGGGCCCAAGTACGTCAACTACAAGCGTCAGGCCCAGACGTACTCCGCGCGCACCATGCGCTGGGGTGGCGTCATCGTCCTGGCCTTCCTCATCTTCCACCTCATCCAGTTCACCATCGTGCCGGGCTCCTTCGGAGGCGACGCGGCCTCGCCGTACACGATGCTCATCGCGAGCTTCACGCAGGTGTGGATGGTCGCCCTCTACGCCGTGTGCATGGTGCTGGTCTGCATGCACGTCCGGCACGGGTTCTGGAGCGCCTTCACCACGCTGGGCGCCAACACGTCCGCCAACGCGCGCAAGTGGCTCAACATCCTCGCGATCATCGTGGCGGTCGCACTGTTCGTGGGCTTCATGAGCATGCCCGTGGCCGTCCTGTTTGGAGCAATCTCGTGACCGACACCATCACCACCAACCAGTTCTGGGCCGTCGGCGAGGAGATCGAAGACACCAAGGCACCCAAGGGCGTCGACATCGACAAGGTGTGGAAGACCCGGCAGTTCCAGGCGCGTCTCGTCAACCCCGCCAACCGCCGCAAGCTCAGCGTCATCATCGTCGGCACCGGCCTCGCCGGTGGCGCTGCCGCCGCGACGCTCGGTGAGGCCGGCTACAACGTCCTCAACTTCTGTTACCAGGACAGCCCACGTCGCGCCCACTCGATCGCCGCGCAGGGCGGCATCAACGCCGCCAAGAACTACCGCAACGACAACGACTCGACGTTCCGGCTGTTCTACGACACCGTCAAGGGCGGTGACTACCGTGCCCGCGAGACGAACGTCTACCGCCTCGCGGAGGTTTCGGCCAACATCATCGACCAGTGCGTCGCGCAGGGTGTCCCCTTCGCGCGCGAGTACGGCGGCCTGCTCGACACCCGTTCGTTCGGTGGCGTGCAGGTGCAGCGCACCTTCTACGCGCGCGGCCAGACCGGTCAGCAGTTGCTGATCGGCGCGTACCAGCAGCTGGAGCGCCAGGTCGCGGCGGGCACCGTCAAGATGTACACCCGCCACGAGATGGTCGAGCTGATCGTCGTCGACGGCAAGGCCCGCGGCATCGTGACCCGCAACATGGTCAACGGCAAGGTCGAGACCTGGACGGCCGACGCGGTCGTGCTCGCCACCGGCGGCTACGGCAACGTCTTCTTCCTGTCGACCAACGCGATGGGCTGCAACGTCACCGCCACCTGGCGTGCGCACCGCAAGGGCGCGTACTTCGCCAACCCCTGCTACACGCAGATCCACCCCACCTGCATCCCG
>RRZU010371362.1_pt1 | contig 21135 bp, 17 predicted proteins | sample 2165561 | NCBI WGS metagenome assembly RRZU01 (sample SAMN10456909, study PRJNA506462) | wastewater metagenome | isolation source: wastewater sludge | place: USA: Moscow, Idaho | reverse complement strand
CGCTGGTTCAAAGAACTCACCGACAAACGCCTGCGCCGAGGAGTGTTCACCAGCGTCGCCGACCTCACCGAAGCCATCACTACCTGGGCCGAGCACTGGAACACCGACCCCAAGCCCTTCATCTGGAAAGCCACCGCCGAAAGCATCATCACCAAGGTCCGACGCGGACGGGAAACACTCAACCGCATCAATTCACAGACGGACCACTAGGACCGGCGGTAGACGCTCTGGCCCTCCTTGATTGTCTCCAGGACCGTGATTTCCTTGATCGCCATCGGATCGACGGCCATCGGATTGCCGTCCAACACAACAAGATCGGCCAATTTGCCGGGAGTCAGTGAGCCCTTCTGGTCGGCCTCACCGTATTGGGCGGCCGCGTTGACGGTGATGGCCCGCAGCGCCTCGGCCGGGGTGACCCGCTGATCGGCGCCGAGCACTTCGCCACTGCGGGATACCCGGTTGACCGCCGTCCACAGCAGGAACATCTGGTCCAGCGGTGTGACCACGAAATCGGTGTGGTTGGTGGGCTGCAGACCCAGGTCGATGGCGGCCCGCATCGGCGACAGGAAATCCGCCTGCTGTTTGCCGCGCAACGCCACGTGTGCGTCGCCGAAGTAGAAGGTGTGTTCGGTGAAGAACGACGGGATGATGTTGTAGTCGATGTAGCGCTGCAATTGGTCGGGCCGGACGAACTGCGAGTGCACCATGACGGTGCGTCGCGGCCGCGACAGGTCGCCGGCGGCGGCGAATTCGTGTGCGGTCAGCGCGACGTCGATGGCCGCGTCGCCGTTGGCGTGGATGTCCAGCGGCAGTCCCAGGTCGTACACCGTCTTGAACCACCCGTTGACGGTGTCCTGCGAGAACGGCAGCTCGCCGCACCAATTCTGTTGCCCGTCCGGGCCTTCGGTGAGATACGGCGTGGTGAAGTACGCGGTCCGGCCTTGCGGCGAACCGTCCAGGGTCACCTTGACCCCGCCCAGTTTCAGCCGATTGACATAGCGCCCGAACGTCTCCGGAGGATTGGCCGCCAGCACCTCCGCGAGATCGAGGATGAACGGGTAGGCGACGATGTCGATCAACGTGGCACCGCTGGCCGCGGCGCGCTGTATCAGCGCGACGTCTGAGGCGTGCGAGGCGCCTTCGTGGGCTGTGGTGATGCCGGCCGCGGCGTAGAGCAGCTGGCCCGCCCTGCTCCAGGCGACCTCTTGGGCGGGAGTGGGTTTGGGCATGGCCGCGAAGATCGGCAGGAACGCGGTCTCCATCACCAGGCCGTCGGGCTCGTTGCTGCCCTCCTGGCGCACGATCACCCCGCCCGGTGGTGTCGGGGTGTCGGCGGTAATGCCGAACCTCCGCAGCGCCGCGCCGTTGAGCACCGCGCCGTGCATCGACACATGGCCCACCAGCACCGGGGTGTCGGGGAAGTCGACGTCCAGGTCAGCCCTGGACAGCGTGCGACCGCCGGGCATCAGCGTGTCGTCGTAGCCGTAGGCCACCAGTATCTCACCCGGCGCCAGCGGATGTGTGTCGCGAAAGGTCTTGAGCGCGTTGATGATCGCCGGAATGTCGGCGCCGGGACCGGCGGGCGGCGCGAACACGTTCACCTGGTTGGCGACACTCAGCGAGTTGATGTAGTGGCTGTGCGGGTCGACGAACCCCGGCGCCAGGGTGGCGCCGTCCAGCTCAACGACGGTGGTCGCGGGGCCACGGTGGGCGGCCAGCACGTCCGAGCGGGTCCCCACGGCGGTGATCCGGCCGCCGCGCACCGCGACGGCCTCAGCGGTCGGGTTGTCGTCGTCGACGGTGACGACCTCGGCGCCGACGTAGATGGTTGCCGCTGATCCCGATGCTCCCGACACGGAGTCAAGTCTAGGTTCGCCGCTAGAATCCGGGCGGTGGAATGGGTTTCGCAGTGGTGGCAGCACGACGTCGTGAACGGCTACAAGGGTCCGCTGCTGCTGAGCTTCGTCGCGTTCGTCGTGACCTTCCTGACCACCCGCACCATCACCCGGATGATCCGGGCGGGCAAGGGCCCGTTCCACAACGTCAGCGCCGGGGGAGTGCACATGCACCACTCAACGCCGGGCATCATCCTGCTGATCGCGGGCGCGTTCACCGCCGTCGGCTGCCCGCCGCTGTCGGTGTGGTTGTACCTGGCGGCGCTGCTGGTCGGAGTCGGCTCGTCGCTGGTGCTCGACGAGTTCGCGATGATCTTCCGGTTGCAGGACGTCTACTGGACCCAGGAGGGCCAGCTGTCGGTCAACATCGTGACACTGGCCGGCGCGTGTGTGGGCCTGGCCGCCGCCGGGGTGTCGCCGATCCACACCGCCGATCTGCCCGCGGGTGTCGCCGCCTGGCGCTATGCGGCGGTGGTGGCCCTGCTGCTGCACTTCGTGGTGGTGGCCGTCGTGGCGTTGAAGGGTAAGTACCCGACGGCGCTGATCGCCCTGTTCGTCTCCCCGGTCGCCTGGGTGGCCGCGATCCGACTGGCCCGCCCGACCTCCCCGTGGGCGCGCAAGTGGTACCACGGGGACAAGCTCGACCGTGCCCAGCGCCGGGCCGACGACTTCGACAAGCGGTGGGCGCCGATCCGGCGGCACTGGGACGACCTCATCGGTGGCACCCCGTCGGCGCCGGATCCGGCCCGGTCGTCAACGTGAGCTCCACCAGCGGCGGGTGTGCCTGACTCCGCATTATTGCTGGGTAGACTCGGCGGGTCACATACGGCGAGAACAAGAGGTAACAGGCAGATGAGCGGCCATTCCAAGTGGGCGACCACCAAGCATCAGAAGGCGGTCAAGGACGCCCGGCGTGGCAAGGAGTTCGCCAAGCTGATCAAGAACATCGAGGTCGCCGCCCGCACCGGTGGTGGGGATCCGGCCGGCAACCCGACGCTGTACGACGCCATCCAGAAGGCCAAGAAGACGTCGGTGCCCAACGACAACATCGAGCGCGCCCGCAAGCGCGGCGCCGGTGAAGAGGCCGGCGGCGCCGACTGGCAGACCATCATGTACGAGGGCTACGGCCCCAACGGCGTCGCGGTGTTGATCGAGTGCCTTACCGACAACCGAAACCGGGCCGCGGGCGAGGTCCGGGTGGCGATGACCCGCAACGGCGGCAACATGGCGGACCCGGGTTCGGTGTCCTACCTGTTCTCCCGCAAGGGCATGATCACGCTGGAGAAGAGCGGTCTGAGCGAGGACGACGTGCTGATGGCGGTCCTGGAGGCTGGCGCCGAGGAGGTCAACGACCTCGACACTGCGTTCGAAATCGTCTGCGAGCCAACCGATCTGGTGGCCGTGCGGACCGCGCTGCAGGACGCCGGCATCGACTACGACTCGGCCGAGGCGTCGTTCCAGCCGTCGGTCACCGTGCCCGTCGACCTCGAGGCTGCCCGCAAGGTGCTCAAGCTGGTGGACGCGCTGGAGGACAGCGACGACGTCCAGGACGTCTATACCAACATCGACATCCCCGACGACGTCGCCGCACAACTCGACGAGGACTGAACGGGTGCCCGCCGTCCGCGATGCCAGTGATGCACGCTGGACCGTGCGCCGGGTGTGGTGGCCATTCGGTACTTGGCTGCTGGATCTGCCGGACTGGGGAGGCCTCTTCGCAATCGGCCTGGTGCTGATGGCCCCGCTGGTGGTTATCTGGCCGTTCTGGTTGCTGGCCCGCGTATTCGGCGTGCCCTGGACGTTGATCGTGCGGCGCGACCGCAACGAGGTGCGCCGGGAGAAAGTCAAGGGCTGGAAGGGATCTGGTGACCGAATGGCCGAGATCCTCGACGAGGTGCGGGCCGAGGGCGGTCCGGAGGCCGAATCCGGCGCCGTCGTCTACTGACCGGCCATCAGCGCCGCGTAGGCCCCCTCGGTGAAGGCCATCCGGGGATCGTATGTCGAGGTCAATCTGCAGGCCCGTTGAGGCGGGCGAACATCCCCTTCTGGGCCTTGTAGCAGCCGGGAACCTCGGCGAAAAGCCGGTCGTAGACCAGCCGGTGCTCAGCGCTGGGTGCGAAGATGCCGCCGATCGGGATGAGGTCGGGTAGCTCGGTGCGATCGAGTTCGCCCATGGCCAGACCGGCGAACAGTGCGGCTCCCCGCAATTGGGCGTTGAACGGGTCGGCCACCCGCTCCATGGTGCGGTTGCACACGTCAGCCATGATCTGACACCACAGGTCGGATTGCGCGCCGCCGCCGATGATGCGGATCGGGCCGCCGTCCCCGGCGCGGTTTCCGGCGAACTTATCCACGTGGTGCAGCAGCCAGCGGCTGTTGTAGGCCACGCCTTCGAGCACCGCGCGCACCATTTCGGCGCGGGTGGTGGCCAGCGAGAGGTTGTGAAAACCGCCGCGGGCGTGGCGGTCGTCGATCGGCGAGTGCTCGCCCTTGAGCCACGGGGTGAAGATGATCCCATTCGAGCCCGGGGGCACCGCGGCCGCGAGCGTGGTCAGGGCCTCATAGTCGGGGGCGGGCCGATCGAAGAGCGTGTCGCGCAACCACTGCAGGCTGCGGCCGGCGGTGTCCTGGTTGTTGACCAGCAGGTAGCCGGCCGGGTCGATGCCCGGCACGGTGGCCATCTGGTGCAGCACATCGGTTTTCTTGGTGGGCAGCGGGCAGCTGATCCACGACGTGGTGGAGATGGTCATGTGCAGCTCACCCACCCGGACCGCGCCGGAGCCGATCGCCGCGCTGTGCAGGTCAGGGGTGCCGGTAACCACCTGGGCGGCCGGGGAAATGCCCAACTCGGCGGCGACCGCCGGTGCCACCGGGGCGATGACCGAGCCGGTCGGCACCAGCGGGGGCAACTTGACGCGGTCCACGCCGGCCAGTCGCACCAGGGTGTCGTCATAGTCGAGCACGGCCAGGTTGCGGTTGTCGGTCAGCCAGGCGCCCATCATCGAGGCGTGCGACGCCGCCGGCACCCCGGTGAACCGCATGCTCAGGTAGTCGACCGGTTCCATGAACCAGCGCGCGGCCGGCTGGTGGCGCGCCAGGAACAGCATGTGCCCGACCGGGTCGTCGCCGCTGGGGGTTGGAATGCCGCCGTTGCGGCGGATCCAGGAGGCCAGCACCCGTGGCTTGTAGCCCTGCAGCCGTCCGCCCAGCGCCGCTCGGCTGTAGGGCGCGCCGCGGGTGTCCATCCACATCACACACGGGCCGACCGGCCTGCCGTCGGCGCCGACCGGAACCGTCGACGCCCACTGCCCGGTGATCGACACCCCCACCACCTGCCCGCCGGAGGCCCCGGTCGCGGCCAGGCCCCGGCGGGTGGCGTCGGCGATGATCGTCCACCAGTCCTCGGCGTCCTGGGTGGCCGAGCCGTCGTCGCCGTAGCTGGTGGTCACCTCGACGTGGTCGCACCAGAGCACGGTGCCGTCCAGCGCGACGAACCCGACCTTCGGGCCGCCGGTGCCCAGGTCGACGGCCAGCACACAGCGTTCGGCGCGAGCGGCAGGATGACTCACGGGCTCGGCGGCACCGACTGCTGGGTGTCCAGCATCTGCTCCATCATTGCCTCGATGAACTGAGCCCCCTCGGTGGTAAGGCCCCCCGGGATGCCTCCGTAGATCGCTGCGCTGATGGCCGGCTCCCCGGCGGCGGTTTTCTTCTTGGCGTACTCGACGGCATCGTCGAGGTCCGCGGCGAAGGCGGCCACCACACCGGGCTGGGTCTGCGGACGGGTGACTGCCATGTGGATGGCGTTGGGGTATTGCTGCCCGTTGAGCCGCCAGCCCTTCGGTTTCAGAGCGTCGGCCACGTGATAGATATCGAACTCGTCGGAGCGAAAGCTGAAGCAGAACGTCGGGTCACCCATGATCGTCAGTTCGGGGTGGCTGCGTACCACGTCCTGCATGGCGAAGGCGGTTTCGAAGATGGCCTTGGCGTAGTTGCGGTAGCCCGCCCGGCCCAGCTGCACCATCGAAGCCCAGGCGGCGGCGATCAGACCGCCGGAACGGGATCCCTCGATGCCCGGCGACATGTACTTGCCGCCGGTCCAGTCCAGTAGGTAGAAGTACTGTGCGTTGCGGTAGGTCTTGTCGCGGAACAGCAGGGTGGACGCACCCTTCAACGCATAGCCGTACTTGTGGTTGTCGGCGGAGATACTGGTGACGCCGGGCACGCGGAAGTCGAAAAGTGGTATGTCGTAACCCAACTCGGCGCCGAAGGGCAGCAGGAACCCGCCCAGGCAGCCGTCCACGTGCAGGCCTACCCCGCGGTCCAGGGCCAGCTGGCCGAGTTCCGGGACCGGGTCGATGGTGCCGAAGCCGTAGTTGGGCGCCGAACCCATGATGGCGATCGTGTTCTCGTCGATGTTCTCGGCCACCCACTCGACGTCGACGAGTGTGCTGACCGGGTCGATCGGTGCTTTTCGCAACTCGATGCCGAACAGATGGCAGCCCTTGTCGAACGCGGGGTGGCCGGTCTCGGGTTTGATGAAATTCGGCTTGGTGATGCCGCGGTGGCGGCGGGCATGGTCGCGGTAGGCCAACAGTGCGTGCACGATGCTGCCGGTGCCGCCGGTGGTGATCATGCCCGCCGGTTCGGTGTCCGTGACCGCCTCGGCGTGCATCAGGTCGAGCGCCATGGCGATCAGCTCGCCCTCGAATTTGGTTGCGCTCGGGCAGATATCGCGTTGCAGGACATTGACGTGGGCGAACAGGCCGAATGCCTCGTCGAGGAAACGGTAGTGCTCGTGGTCGCCGCAGTACATGGTGCCCGAGACCCTGCCCGTCTCCCAGGTGGGATCCTCCGCGGCCGCCATCGCTTGCAGCTCGGCGAGTACTTCGCCTCGCGGGCGGCCCTTTTCGGGCAGTACGCGGTTGACCGGGAAACGTTCGGCGTATGGAAAGTCGGACATGCGATTGCGGCCCTTCGCGTTGGTACCTGCATTGGCTCGTGCCTACCTGAACCTAGTCAATGGACTTCGAATAGGGCCGCGCATTCTGCTGCACGGGCATGTCGTTACGCGGCGGCGTCGCCCCCAGCGGCTACTGTATCGAACAGCTGTTCGTAGACAGGAAGGCTGAACGTGCGCGTGATGGGTGTCGACCCCGGGTTGACGCGCTGCGGGCTGTCGGTCATCGAGAGCGGCCGAGGCCGGCAGGTGATCGCGCTGGACGTCGACGTCGTGCGCACTCCGGCCGACCAACCCCTCGCCAAGCGGCTGCTGACGATCTCCGACACCGTCGAACACTGGCTGGATACCCACGTGCCCGACGTCATCGCGATCGAGCGGGTGTTCTCCAACCAGAACGCCAACACCGCGATGGGCACGGCGCAGGCCGGTGGGGTCATCGCGCTGGCGGCCGCGCGCCGTGACATCGATGTGCACTTCCACACCCCCAGCGAGGTCAAGGCCGCCGTCACCGGCAACGGCCGCGCCGACAAGGCTCAGGTCACCACCATGGTCACCAAAATCCTTGCACTGCAACAGAAGCCGACACCGGCTGATGCTGCTGATGCCCTGGCGCTGGCGATCTGCCACTGCTGGCGGGCGCCGATGATCGCCCGAATGGCCACCGCCGAGGCGATGGCCGCCGAGCAGCGCCGCAAGTACCAGGCTCGACTCAAGGCCGTCCGGTGATCGCCTCGGTGCGCGGCGAGGTCCTCGACGTCGCGCTGGACCATGCGGTCGTCGAAGCGGGCGGCGTCGGCTACAAGGTGATGTGCACCCCGGCCACCCTGGCCACCCTGCGCCGCGGCACCGAGACGCGCTTGGTCACCGCGATGATCGTGCGGGAGGACTCCCAGACCCTCTACGGCTTCGCCGGCGCCGACGCCCGCGACCTGTTCAGCACGCTGCTCGGGGTGTCCGGGGTCGGGCCCAAGATCGCGCTCGCCACGCTGGCCGTGTACGACGCCCCGGCGCTGCGGCAGGCCCTGGCCGACGGCGACGTCACCGCACTGACCCGGGTGCCGGGCATCGGCAAGCGTGGTGCCGAGCGGATGGTGCTCGAGCTGCGGGACAAGATCGGCGCCACTCCGGCCGCCGGTGGAACTGGCGTGGCCGGCGGGCCCGCGGTCCGTGGCCCGGTGGTCGAGGCCTTGGTCGGCCTCGGCTTCGCCCAGAAGCAGGCCGAGGACGCCTGTGACAAGGTGCTCGCCGGTGACCCCGATGCCAGCACGTCCGGTGCGCTGCGGGCCGCTCTGAACCTGCTGGGTAAGAACACGTGACCGGGTTCGGCGGGGACGCTGCCGAGAGCGAGGATGAGCGCGAAGTCTCACCCGCGCTGACCGTCGGCGAGGGCGACATCGACGCCAGCCTGCGGCCGCGGTCATTGCGGGAGTTCATCGGTCAGCCGCGGGTGCGTGAGCAGTTGCAGTTGGTGATCGAGGGCGCCAAGAACCGCGGTGGGACGCCGGATCACATCCTGCTGTCCGGCCCGCCGGGCCTGGGTAAGACCTCGCTGGCGATGATCATCGCCGCCGAACTCGGTTCGGCGTTGCGGGTGACCTCGGGTCCGGCGCTGGAACGCGCGGGTGATCTGGCCGCGATGCTGTCCAACCTCGTCGAGGGCGACGTGTTGTTCATCGACGAGATTCACCGCATCGCCCGCCCGGCCGAGGAAATGCTGTATCTGGCGATGGAGGATTTCCGCGTCGACGTCGTCGTCGGGAAAGGCCCCGGTGCGACGTCGATTCCGCTGGAGGTGGCGCCGTTCACGCTGGTGGGGGCGACCACCCGATCCGGCGCGCTGACCGGGCCGCTGCGCGACCGGTTCGGGTTCACCGCGCACATGGACTTCTACGAGCCCGTCGAACTGGAACTGGTGCTGTCGCGCTCGGCCGGCATTCTGGGCATCGAACTCGGCCGGGAGGCGGGCGCCGAGATCGCACTGCGCTCGCGCGGCACACCGCGCATCGCCAACCGGCTACTGCGCCGGGTTCGAGACTACGCCGAGGTTCGCGCCGACGGCGTCATCACCCGTGACATCGCCAAGGCCGCACTCGCGGTCTACGACGTCGACGAACTCGGATTGGACCGGCTCGATCGAGCCGTATTATCGGCTCTGACAAGGAGTTTCGGCGGCGGACCGGTGGGGGTGTCGACGCTGGCGGTCGCGGTGGGTGAGGAGGCCACCACGGTCGAGGAGGTCTGCGAGCCGTTCCTGGTGCGGGCCGGGATGATCGCGCGCACCCCGCGCGGACGGGTCGCCACGCGGGCGGCCTGGACACATCTGGGTCTGACGCCACCGCAGGTCACCGGGCTGGGCCAGCAGGGTCTCTTCGGATAGTTCTGATGGGAGGATGCGACGGTGTCAGCGAGAACTCGGTGGGTCGTCTCGGTTGTGTTGGTTGTGATCATGATCGGGCTGCTGATCTATAACCTGGTGGCGTGATGCTGACCGCCGCCTTGATCGTCGCAGCACTGGCCGCGCTGCTGCACGTCTACATCTTCACCATGGAATCGCTGACCTGGACCTCGCCGCGCACCCGGGCGACCTTCGGCACCACGGCCGAGGAGGCCGAGACCACCAAACTACTGGCGTTCAACCAGGGTTTCTACAACCTGTTCCTGGCGATCGTCACCGGTGTCGGAATCGTCGCCCTGGTCCTCGGGCACGCCGGGGTCGGGGCCGCCCTGATCCTCGCGGGCATCGGGTCGATGGCCGCCGCCGCACTGGTCCTGCTGGCCTCGGCGCGCGACAAGATGCGGGCCGCGGTGGTGCAGGGCACCCTGCCGGTGATCGGGATCATCCTGCTGCTCATCGGGTTACGCGGCTAGCACTACTGCGGGTGGCCGGCCACGTACTCGGCGGCGGGCACGGGTGCTGTTTCGGCGTAGCCGATGGGGAGCAGCACATCCCCGGCGGTGGTCTTGCAGTAGACGTCCCAGTTGTAGTACCCGCCAAATGCGGCCGGGTCGGCGGCAAGCACGGCGGCGTACTCCTGGACGGCTCGCACGTAGGCGTCGGAATGGTTGTACGCGTACACCGCCCGGTACGGATCGCCGGCAAATCCGTTGGCGGCCAGCATTCGGCCGGCCGCCATGATCGCGTCGCGCGGCGCGTGGATGTCACCCTGGCCGTAGGCGCCGAACGTCTCCGGCAGGAACTGCATCGGACCCTGCGCCCCCGCCGTGCTGTCTCCGTTGATGCTGCCCAGCCGGGTCTCGATCAGGTTGATCGCGGCCAGGTAGTTCCACGCGACACCGGTGGCGGCTTCGGCCTCATGGTAGTAGCCCAGCAGATCCCCGGCGGGTGCCGGCGGCTGAATCCGCCACGCGGGCAACGTATCCCGGATAGGCGCCAGCGCATTGAGCGCACGGCGCGCGGCGACGTTGTGATCGTAGCCGTCCAGCAGCTCCGGTGGTATGCGCGGACGGACGACCGAATCCCACTCGGGGTGGTTGCCGATCGCGCGGTAGGCCGCCTGCTGCCGCTTGGCGGCCGTCGCAAGCTCGCCCGGCGGCGTCGCCGGGTCACGCACGACGCGTTCGTCGGCCACCAGATCATCGGCGAGTGCGGCCGGATCGGTGGCCAGGACGGGCTGGATGCCGGTCGGCACGGGCCGCGGGGGAGCGGCGGGCGGGTGGGGTGCGGCCGGGGCCGGGGCGAGCACCGGCGGGGACTCCGCGACAACCGTCACCGGGCCCGGCGCGGCGGTCGAGTCGGTGCAGCCGATCATGCCGAGCAGGCCGGCGGCGAGCATCAGCGGCGCCCCGCCGCGCATTGCGCGCTGAACTACGCCCCGGATCACGGCGCCCACGCTACCGCAGCCCCAGTAGCTGCAGATCGGTCATGTACTTGATCGATGATGCTGAACCGTGCGGGAATGGCCGGCGAGGCGGCGGGACTGCGGCTGCCGGTCAGGGGCACCTGGCTCCGCTGCTGATCGACCCCGACACCGTGTTCGATCAGCTGCAGGTGTTCTGGAGATAGCGCCGAGCGTTGACTTATGTCACGCGAAATCGCCTGCGCCGTAGCAAAAGTCGACGCTCGGGCACCGGGGCTCAGAGGTCGGCCAGGATCAGTTCCAGAATGTCCAGGCCCTCCAGCAGCAACTCGTCACTGATGGTCAACGGGGGCAGGAATCGCAGGATGTTGCCATAGGTGCCACAGCTCAACACGATCACCCCGGCCGCATGCGCAGCGGCGCACAGCCTCTTCGTCAGCTCGGAATCCGGTTCTGCGGTGCCCGATTTCACCAACTCGACGGCGATCATCGCACCGCGGCCACGCACGTCACCGATGCGATCGTCGTCGGCCTGGAGCCGGCCCAGCCGATCCTTCATCAGGCGTTCGATCTCGCCCCCCCGGTCGATGAGGTTCGTGGTCTCGATGGTCTCGAGGGTGGCCAGGGCGGCCGCGCACGCAATCGGGTTGCCACCGTAGGTACCGCCCAGGCCCGACACATGCGGCGCGTCCATGATCTCGGCGCGTCCGGTCACCGCCGACAGCGGTAGGCCGTCGGCCACGCCCTTGGCGATCACGATCAGGTCGGGCTCGATGCCCTCGTGCTCGCACGCGAACATCGCGCCGGTCCGAGCGATACCACTCTGCACCTCGTCGGCGATGAACACCACGTTGTTGTCCCGGCACCAGCGCAGCAGCGCAGGCAGGAAACCCGGTGCGGGAACGATGAATCCGCCTTCACCCTGTACCGGCTCGATGATGAGGGCCGCCAGGTTGGCCGCGCCGATCTGCTTGTCGATGATGCTCAGCGCGCGCTCGGCGGCCAGCTCACCGTTGGTCCCCATCTCCTTGTCGATCAGTCCGTCGCGGTACGGGTACGACATGGGCGCGCGGTAGATCTCCGGGGAGAACGGCCCGAACCCGCTCTTGTACGGCATCGACTTGGCCGTCAACGCCATCGTCATGTTGGTGCGGCCGTGGTAGGCGTGGTCGAAGGCAACCACCGCGGTCTTCTTCGTGTAGGACCGCGCGATCTTGACGGCGTTCTCGACGGCCTCGGCGCCGGAGTTGAACAGCGCCGTGCGCTTCGGGCCGCTGCCCGGAGCGAGCCGATTGAGGTGTTCGGCGACAGCGACGTACTCCTCGTACGGCGTCACCATGAAGCAGGTGTGGGTGAACTCGGCCACCTGTTCTCGCACCGCCTCCACCACCAACGGCGATGAGTTGCCGATGGTGGTCACCGCGATCCCCGAACCCAGGTCGATCAGCCGGTTCCCGTCGACGTCCTCGACGATCCCGCCGAAGGCGCGCTGACAGTAGACGGGCATCGTCACGCCCACGCCGCTGGACACCGCGGCCGATTTGCGCGCGGCCAGTTCCTTCGAGCGGGGGCCGGGAATCTCGGTGGCGAGCAGACGGCTCTGTTCCAGGTCGGTCACACGGTGAGCGTAGTCCGCGGCGCGGCCCGTCACCCCGTTTCGGTGGCCACGCGATTGGGCGACGGCGCGACACACCGGGGGTTACGCTGCGCAGCAGGCGTACGCGGGGCAGGCGGGGTGATGCAGATATGTCACGCATCTTCCTGAGCCATTCCAGCGCCGACGCGCGCGCGGCGGTGGCGGTCAAACAGTGGCTCGTCGATCAGGATCCGTCGCTCGATGACGACATCTTTCTGGACCTGGATCCTGACACCGGGATCGGCGCGGGCGTGCGATGGAAGGACGCGCTGATCCAGGCCAGCGACCGGTGCGAAGCCGTCGTGTGTCTGCTGTCGAAGAACTGGCGCAACTCGTCGTGGTGCGTCGGTGAGTTCCGGGCCGCCGAATTGCACAAGAAACAGATCTTCTCCGCCCGACTGGAGGACATCAGCGATTCCGACCCGACCTCCGACTGGCAGCACGTCGACCTCTTCGGTCCCGGCCCGCAGATCGAGATCGTCGTCGGCGACGACGGCCCGCCGATCTCCTTCACCGCCACCGGACTGCGCCGCCTGCGCGACGGCCTGTGGGCGGCCGGTATCGGGGCGCAGTCGTTTCCGTGGCCGCCCGCGGACTACCCCGATCGGGCGCCCTACCGGGGCTGGGAGCCGTTCGAGCCGGTCGATGCCGGGGTGTTCTTCGGCCGCGACACCCAGATCCTGCGCGCCACCGAAGCCCTGCGCGAGATGAGGATCCTGCGCACCAGCATGCTCTTCGTCGTGCTCGGCCCGTCCGGCGCGGGCAAGTCGTCGTTCCTGCGGGCCGGGGTGCTGCCGCGACTGCGCAAGGACGACCGGTCCTACGTCGTGCTGGACGTGGTCCGCCCGGAGCGCAACGTGCTCACCGGTGAGTCCGGTCTGGCACAGGCGATCTGGGGCAGCCGCACCCGGTTGGGTCTCGCCCGGCCGTCGCTCGGCGACATCCGGGCGGCCTGCGTGGCCGGTGATGCCGGGAGTGTCGGCGGCTGGCTGCGGGAGTGTCAGGACGCCGCGACGACGCGCATGCTCGATGGCCCACAGGGCGAGCCGCCGACCCTGCTGCTGCCACTGGATCAGGCCGAGGAGCTGTTCTCGATGGAAACCGGGGACCAGGCATCGGTGTTCATGACGATGCTGCGCGATCTGGCCGATGCCGGGATTTCGTTGATCGTCACGGTTACGATCCGGACCGACCGCTACGAGGTGATGCAGACGGCGCCGGAGTTGGCCGGTGTCGGCAGTGTGGTCTTCGACCAGCTCAAGCCGATGCGGCCGACCCAGTTCAAGGAGGTGATCACCGGGCCGGCGGCACGATCGGCCCGCAGCCCGCACCGATTCGCCCTGGAAGACGACCTGGTGGAGCGGCTGCTCTCCGACGCCGGTGGGGGCGCCGACGGCGGTGACGCGCTGCCGCTGCTCTCTCTGACCCTGTCCCGGCTCTATCACGATTACGGCTCCACAGGCCGGATCACGTTGGCGCCGTATAACGCCAGCGGTGGGATGGCCAGCATCGTGCAGACCGAGATCGACGATCTGCTGTCCGGGGATCCCGATATCCGGGCGCGTGAATTGGCGCTCCTGCGAAGTGCTTTCGTCCCGTGGCTGGCAACGGTGAACCCGATCAACGACCAGCCGTTGCGCCGGGTCGCCCGGTGGGCCGATCTGCCGCCGCCGAGCCGCCCGCTGATCGAGCGTCTGGTCGGACGCAGGCTGCTCGTGAGCGACGTACGCGACGGTGAACGGGTGGTCGAGGTTGCGCTGGAGAGCTTGTTCCGGCAGTGGGCCGACCTGGCGGGCTGGCTGCGTGAGCACCGTGATGACCTCAAGGCAGCCGACAACGTCGAGCGTAACGCCGAGGGCTGGCGGGCCAGCGGCCGTGACGAATCCTGGCTGCTGGCCGGCACGCGATTGGCAGAAGCCGAGAAGCTCACCACATCGCCGGGTTTCGCCCAACGGCTCACTCCCGCTGCGGACTATCTGGCCGCTTCGCGGGCCTACGACCAGGAGCGCGTGGAACTCGAACGTCAACACCACGAGGCCGAATTGCGGGCCGCCCGCGAGCGAGCCGCAGCGGCCCGGGAAAAGCAGAAGACGGCCGAGGAGTACGCCCGGGTGCTGCGCCGCCGCTCGCGGGTCCTGCGCGTGGCGGTCGCCGTCGCGGTGGTAGTTGCTCTGGTTGCAGCGGCCGGATTCGTCTACGCCATGGTGGCTCGCGGGCAGGCCCAGGAGCGCACGCGCGAGGCCCGCGCGCTGCAGCTGGTACAGGAGGCTAGGGCGATGCTCGGCGGGACGCTGCCGGGTAGCGACGTGGCTGCGTTCCAAGGGTTGCTGGCCGCCGATGCGCTCAGCGGCCACCACGACGACGCGCCGCTGTTGGAAGCGCTGCTGGAGCGCCCCCGGACGTTGAAGATCATGCCGACCGCGGCCGGCGTGTCGGCGGTCGCGTTCACTCCCGACGGCCATCGCTTCGCGGCGACGCTTGCCAATGGATCAGTGCGGCAATGGAATTCGGACCGGACCGCGATCAGTACCCCACTCGATGTGCCGGCCACGCCGGCGGCCGACTACAGCGCGGTGGCCTACGATCCGGACGGTTCGCGACTGGTGGTCGGGCGACGGGACGGCCAGGTGTTGCTGTTCGATGCGAACAGCGGAGCGCGACTGCTGCCGGAGATGTACGGGCATCGGGGGACCGTGGTCGGGGTCGCGATAGCTCGCGACCGGATTGTGTCGGCCGGAGCCGACCGGACCGTCCGAATCTGGAATGCACGCACCGGCCGTCAGGTCGCCGACATCGACACGGGCAGCCAGGTGTTCGGCCTCGCTGTCGACCCGGCCGGTCGGTTCATCGCGTCCGCCGGCGCCGATGGTGTGGTGCGGCTGTGGGACTTCGACACCCACCGCCGAACGCGGGAATTCAAGGTGCCCAACGGAAGTGCCATGAGTGTCGCCATCAGCGCGGCCGGTCCCGGGGGTGCCGGACGGATCGCCGCCGGCGACGCCCGTGGCGTCGTCAGGATGTGGAGTCTGGCACCCGGCCCGGGCGACCCGGTTGTCGACTTCGCTGGTCATACCGACGCTGTCATGAGTCTGGCCTTCAACCCCGCCGGTGACCGACTGGTCTCCGGCGGCGTGGACCAGACGGTTCGGCTGTGGAACGTCGGCAGCGGCCGGCCGATCGGCGACCCGATGGCCGGTCACCACGACACGGTCTGGGGAGTGGCATTCAGCCCCGACGGCCACACGGTGGTCAGTGGCGCCGGGATCGACGACAAGTCGATACGGATCTGGAATGCCGATACACCGCAACCTGTTTCGCGTCCGCTGACGGGCAACGGCGAACGGTTCACGGGTGCCGTGTTCAGCCCCGATGGCGGCGCTGTGGTGTCCGGTGGCAGCGACCACGCGGTCCGGATGTGGGACACCGACACCGGGCAGTCGCTCGGCGACCCGGCAGTGCTGCCCGGGGTGGTCAACGCGACGGCGTTCAGTCCGGCGGGCGATCGTGTCGGCGCCGGCAGCGCCGACGGCACGGTCGGGATCTGGCCCGTCGTTCACGCGCCGGACGGTTCCCCGGAGCTGGGGCTACAACCCGCCCTGCTGCACACCGATGGCGCAGCGGTCCTGGCGGTGGCGTTCAGTGCGCGCGGGGACCGGCTGGCCGCGGCGACGGCCGACGGTTCGGTATGGGCCTGGGACGCCGACACCCTCGAGCTGATCCGGCATTGGCCGAACGCCCATCGGGGCGTGGTGTTCAGCGTCGCGTTCGGTCCGGACGGCGACCAGATCGCTTCCGGCGGGGTCGACGGGCAGCTGCGGATCTGGGACGTCGACGGCGAAGCCCCCGCCCGGCCGCCGCTGATCGGACCGCCCGGGGTGATCACCGGCGTCGCGTTCGGCCCCGATGGCACGCTGGCCACCGCCGGCACGCGGGCGGGCGCCGACGGCAAGCCCGTCGGCGTGGTGCGGCTCTGGGATATAGCCGCGGGCCGGGTGCTGGCCGAGCACACCACCCACACCGGGTTGTTGGCGGCGGTGGCCGTCAGCCCGGACGGCGGGCGGCTGGCCACCGGGGGCTTCGACCGGTTCGTCACCCTATGGCGCGTCGCACCGGACCGGACGGCCATCGATCCGATCGGGGATCCGCTGCCCGGCCACGACTCCGGGGTGGCCAGCGTCGCGTTCAGCGCACGAGGTGACCATCTGGTGTCCAGCAGTTCGGACGGCACCCTGCGGTTGTGGACAGTGCCCGCGGAGTCGGATCTGTCCAGACTGCTGTGCGACAAGCTCACCGAGAACATGGACCCGGCCGAGTGGCGCCGCCGCGTCCAATTCGTCGACTACGTGGAGTCGTACCCGGGGTTGCCGGTGGCCAGCGGGTGAGCGGGCTCAGTGATCACCGAACAGGTAGACCACCGCGTCGCCGCCGCCGGAGCAGGTGATGAACCCGTCGGTCGGGATGCAGTACATCTCGTACGACTTGCGGGTGACGGTGCTGGCCGCCTGCACCACGCGCCGGGGGTCACCGGACGGCGCCCCGTAGGCGCGGCGGACCTCCTCGGCGAATCCGCAGCTGGTGAACGGCGTCCCGATGGCCGAGGAGGTCAGCGGCGGGGTGCCCTGATAGACCTGCGGGCACCGGGCGGCCCCCGGCGGCAACCCCGGCACCGTGGGCGCGGCCCCGGCGCCGCCGGCACCCTGTTCACCGAGCGATTCGGGGGCCAGCAGCACGTACGTCCCGCCGGCGACGCCGGCAGCGCAGGCCGCCGCGGCCACCGCGCGCAGCACGCCCTGGGCGGACGGGCGGTTCACCGCGGTCCATTCAGTGGCGGTCCGTCGACCGTGTCGATCGTGGCGAACCGCTCGACCGGATCCCGGCGCAGCCGCCGGGCCCGGCGCACCGGGTGCCCGAGTGCGATGACCGCGGCCAGCGTCAACCGCGGCGGAGCGCCGAGCAGTTCCTGCACGGCGTCCTCGGCGCGGACGGACATGGTGGTCAGAACGCCCCCGAGCCCTTCGGCGTGTGCCGCCAGCAGGATGCTCCACGCGAACGGGTAGATCGAGGCCCCGCCCGCATAGGTGTAGCGGTCCAGATCACGGTCGACGGCTGAGAACAACGACACGTCGGCGAACAGCGCCAGCATCGCGGGCACGTCGGCGAAGTTCGGGCTGGCCCGTCCCCCTGCCGTGGCAGCCGCTGCGACCGCGGTGGCGGCGCGTTCGTCGTGGCGGTCGTTGGTGGGCGCCCAGGGGCGCAGGCCGGCCCTGCGCATCGCGATGTAGTCATACCAGCCCCGCTGGTAGATCTCGGCCATCCGGCGCCGGCGGTCCGGGTCGCGTACGACGACGACGTGCCAGGACTGGGCATTGCCGCCGTTGGGGGCGAATCGGGCGGTGTCCAGGACCCGGGCCAGCGTCTCGTCCGGCACCGGCTGGGGGGTGAACTCGCGCATGGCACCGGTTGATCGCAGTGCGTCGATCAGCTCCATACGCCCATCTTGGGCCGGTACACAGACACTGGCAATCTGGTTGCGTCCGGTGTGCCGACCGCTCTGTCGCGGGAAGCTGGCACACTGGACCCCGATGTAGCGCGGTGGCCCCGTCGACGAAGCGCGGTCGGCCCGTCTTCCCCGGCACCTGCACAACCTGCCTCGACGTTAGGAATTTCTCTGTCATGGATCTAGTCGCATTCCTGCCGATGCTGATCATCCTCGGCGCGTTCATGTTCTTCGCGTCGCGGCGTCAGCGCAAAGCGATGCAGGCCACGATCGACCTGCACGACTCGCTGCGGGTCGGTGATCGCGTCCACACCACCGCCGGCCTGCAGGCGACCATCGTCGCCATCGCCGACGACACCGTTGACCTGGAGATCGCCCCTGGAGTGGTCACCACCTGGATGAAGATGGCGATCCGCGACCGTATCGAACCCGAGCTGGCCGACCCGGATTCGGCGGATGCGCCCGCGTCGCCGTCCTCGGTGCCCGGCGAGATCACCGAATCCACCGGCATCATCGACGCCCCCAACCCTGATCGGCCCTGACCGCCGGTCCGGCTCCCAGGGCCGGCACGTACCCTTTTCGAGATATTTCACGAGACAGGCGCGACGGCGCGGTTGAGAACTTCCGAGGAGAAACACCAACGTGGCATCGCCTACGGCCAGGAATGTAGTGCATCCGTACCGCTACCTGACGCTATTCCTCGTCCTGCTGATCGGCGCCTACCTGCTGGTCTTCCTGACCGGTGACAAGCAGGCCAAGCCCAAGCTCGGTATCGACCTGCAGGGCGGCACGCGCGTGACCCTGACTGCGCGCACGCCCGACGGGTCGTCACCGACCCGTGAGTCGCTGGAGAAGGCCAAGGAGATCATCACCTCGCGTGTCGACGGCCTCGGTGTGTCGGGTTCCGAGGTGGTGATCGACGGCGACAACCTGGTGATCACGGTGCCTGGCAACGACGGCAGCGAGGCCCGCAACCTCGGCCAGACGGCGCGCCTCTATGTTCGTCCAGTCATCCACGCCATGGCATCCCAGCAGGGCGCCGACGCCGGAGCCCCGGGAGCGCCCGGAGGACCGGGTGCCCCGGGTATTCCAGGAGTGCCAGGCATGCCCGGAGCCCCCGCGCCGGGAGGTAACCCGGGAGCGCCGGCGCCCGGAATGCCCGGCATGCCGTTGCCCCCTGTGCTAGGCGGAGCTCCGGCCGACGAGCCCGCACCGGGTGCCCCACCCGCGCAGCCCCGGCCGTTCCCGCTCGAGCCCACCCCTGCACCCACGCCCGCGCCCGGCCCTGGTCCGGCACCCGCGCCGACCGGCGCCCCCAAGCCGCCGGACCCGAAGAAGGACCTCGCCGACCGCATTGCATTCGAGAAGCAGCTGCGGCAGAGCCCCAACCAGAACATCCAGATCCTGGCACTGCAGTACCAGGCCGGTCGCTGCGGCGACAAGGACATCTTGGCCGGTAACGATGACCCGAACCTGCCGTTGGTGACGTGCTCGCAGGACGGCAAGTCCGTCTACCTGCTGGACAAGTCGATCATCAGCGGCGACCAGATCGAGAACGCCACGTCCGGTTTCGACCAGCAGGGCTCTCGCTACGTCGTCGATCTCCAGTTCAAGGGTGACGCGGCCGACACCTGGGCCAACTTCACCGCTGCCAACATCGGCACTCAGACCGCGTTCACCCTGGACTCGCAGGTGGTCTCGGCGCCGGCCATCCAGGAGGCCATCCCGGGCGGCCGCACGCAGATCACCGGTCAGTTCACCGCCGACTCGGCGAAGGAACTGGCCAACTCGCTCAAGTACGGCTCGCTGCCGCTGTCGTTCGAGTCGTCGGGAGCCGAGACCGTTTCGGCCACACTGGGATTGACCTCGCTGCGGGCCGGTCTGATCGCCGGTGCGATCGGCCTGGCGCTGGTGCTGCTGTACTCACTGCTCTATTACCGGGTCCTCGGGCTGCTGGTAGCGCTGTCGCTGGTGGCCTCCGGCGCGATGGTCTACGCCATCCTGGTGCTGCTCGGCAGATATATGGGTTACACCCTGGACCTGGCCGGCATCGCCGGTCTGATCATCGGTATCGGCACAACCGCTGATTCGTTCGTGGTGTTCTTCGAACGCATCAAGGACGAGATCCGCGAGGGCCGGTCGTTCCGCTCAGCGGTGCCCCGCGGTTGGGCCCGCGCCCGCAAGACCATCCTGTCCGGCAACGCCGTGACCTTCATCGCCGCACTGGTGCTGTATCTGCTGGCGGTCGGGCAGGTCAAGGGCTTCGCGTTCACCCTCGGCCTGACCACGATCCTCGACGTCGTCGTGGTATTCCTGGTGACCTGGCCGCTGGTGTACCTGGCCAGCAAGTCGACCACGCTGGCCAAACCGACCTACAACGGTCTCGGTGCGGTCCAGCAGGTCGCCCGAGAGCGTCGCGCCGCCGCAACTTCGACGGGACGGGGATAGGCCATGACTGACACTCCCGATCTGACCGTGACCGCTGACGCTCTCGAAGTCGGCGACGCGGCACTGCCCAAGCACAGCTTCCTCAACCGGCTCTATACCGGCACCGGGGCGTTCGAGGTCATCGGCAAGCGCAAGCTGTGGTTCGCCATCAGCGGTGCCATCCTGCTCATCTCGATCGGTGCGATCCTGTTGCGCGGCTTCACCTTCGGCATCGACTTCGAGGGTGGCACCAAGGTTTCCATGCCGGCCGGCGAGGCCACCTCGCAACAGGTCGAGGACGTCTTCAGCCAAACGCTCGGCAAAGCACCCGAATCGGTGGTGATCGTCGGCAACGGCTCGGCGGCCACCGTTCAGATCCGGTCGGAAACGCTGGACAGCGGCGAGACCGCCAAACTCCGCGAGGCGTTGTTCGCCAAGTTCTCGCCCCGTGGGTCCGACGGCCAGCCCAGCGCGCAGGCGATCAGCGACTCGGCCGTCTCGGAGACCTGGGGCGGGCAGATCACCCAGAAGGCGCTGATCGCGCTCCTGGTGTTCGTCGTGATCGTCGCCATCTACATCGGCGTCCGGTATGAGCGCTACATGGCGATCGCCGCGCTGGCCACCATGTTCTTCGACCTCCTGGTGACCGCGGGGATCTACGCACTCGTCGGCTTCGAGGTCACCCCGGCCACCGTGATCGGTCTGTTGACCATCCTGGGCTTCTCGCTCTACGACACGGTCGTCGTGTTCGACAAGGTGCGCGAGAACACGCGCAACATCACCTCGAGCAACCGGATGACCTACAGCGAGGCCGCCAACCTGGCGCTGAACCAGACCCTGGTGCGCTCGATCAACACCTCGGTCGTGGCGCTGCTCCCGGTCGGCGCGATCCTGATCGT
>RRZU010085701.1_pt1 | contig 21135 bp, 20 predicted proteins | sample 2165561 | NCBI WGS metagenome assembly RRZU01 (sample SAMN10456909, study PRJNA506462) | wastewater metagenome | isolation source: wastewater sludge | place: USA: Moscow, Idaho | reverse complement strand
GACAACTCAAATCCTTTCAAACCATCAAAAGCAGTGGTAATTGTATAGCCTTCTTCTTCTAATCCTTGTTGCAGAAATTGAATAATTCCTGTTTCATCTTCTACAATTAGTATGTGCATTTTTATAGTTTTTGTAAATTTAGCTTTTATTGCATAATAAATTTGAAAGCAATGGTAGCAATATTTGCATTCAAATTATCGCTTCGTTTGTAATGGTTGAATCTAAAATCAATGTTTTTCAAACCAAATCTCCAAATTTTACCTGCAGCAAAAATATCAGTATAATTTACACCAAAACCATATTGATTGGCATCAAATGTTGCTAAATCGGCATCTGAAGTATAAAATTTCTCTGTTGATAAATGTGATTCGTAAGGCGCATAATATTTAGAAGCTGTTTGTGTGTAATAACGATACATTGGAAAAACAGTAAACTTATTGGATAATTTCACAGGAAGTTCAATACTGGCAGTATGCGATTGAATGTCCCAATTATCAGAATAAAAACGATAGTAGGTTCTCAAAATAAACCGCTCATTGATATAATAATTCAAACGCGCTCCAACTGGAAGTTTAAAACGAGAATCTGGCAATCTTTCGATATCGTCCGCTAATTTGTACACTCCAGCATTGCTTGTACTTTCGTAATTGTTAATATATTGCGATTGTCCAATATAAAAATTGGCTTTGTCGGCAAAATAAATTCGGTGATAAGGAGACGACAATAATCCTTGTTGCTGCAAAACATCAAAGAAAACAGAAACTTGTAATTTCTTTGTTAAAACCTGAGAAAAACCTACAGATGCTGAATAAGAATTTCGGTTAACAGCATTTATAGTTTTAAACGCTGACGGCAAATAATTTGTTGTGGATTGTCCGTTTTGATCTAAAACTGACACTCCGTTAAAATACCCTTGATTTAAAAAACCAGCACCATATTTTGAATATTCGTGCAATTCAGTAGGATAAATGGGTCTCCATTGATCCAAATACGCATTTACCTTTACGCTCAATTCTGTGTTTTTTTCATTAAAAAGTCGTGCAATTCCTCCGCCAAAACCAAAAGAAGTATAGTCATATTCATTTGAAAAAGAAACGTCAGTATTCCAAATAAAATCCCTAGAGTCGCTGCTATGGCTGTAACTGGCCACAACAGATACTAATTGATCACTTTTAGAAGCGCCAGATGAAGCTTGCCATGGCGTTCCATAAGGTCCAGTAGCTGCAACTTTATCGCCATCGTCTTCTTCACCTCCGCCAGAAGCTCCAGTAGAATTAAATGGATTGATATTACTGGAAGATGCTGATGAATAAGCCGATATACCCAAGTCAATAGTCAAGACATCATCATCATTCAGAGGCATTGCCACGACAATATTAGAGGCAACATCCGTCAGTTTCTCCGAACCAACCCCTCCTGAAACTGCTGATTTTGAACCGTCTTGGTTGTAATAACTAGCTAAAAAGTCCACTTCTGTACTTTCTAACACTCTTTTTTTGAATACCAATTCTTTGCTATTGCCTTGGGAAAAGGCAGTAGCCGTAATTAGTATAAAAAGAGATAAGATTTTTATTCTCATTTTCTTATGGATTGAAATTTACAATCTGAATTGATGTTTTAATTTAGTTGCAACCACAACCACCACCTGATTTCCCTCCATTGGCTCCTGCAGCAGCTTCTCGATATACCTGAAAAGAAGTTTCATACCGTTCTGCTGTTCGTGCTGAGAGCTTCATATCCGGATCATTTATTTTCTCTTTTTCATATTCTTTTACGGAAGTACACGATTGTAAAATCAATAGTGTGAAAAACGCAAAGGCTATTTTCTTTTTCATTATTGTATTTTTTTAGATTCATTATTTTTTTTGATGTCAATTCCATTTGAAGAATAAATTTTGCCTTTGTCATCAACAATAATGCATTCAATTCCTTTAATTTGATTGACAAGATCCAGCCCTACTTCTACTCCAAGGACAAAAATTCCAGTGGCTAGAGCATCGGCAATTTCTGTCTGTTTTGCAAAAACGGAAACACTGACAATGCCACTTGCGGGATAACCCGTTCTGGGATCAATAATATGCGAATAGCGAATTCCATTAAAAATTACATACTTTTCATAGCTACCCGAGGTTTCTACCGCACTGTCCTCTATAGGAAAAGTGGCGAAAATTTTATTCTTGTTCAAGGGATTTACAATACCGACAGTCCAAGGTTTTCCATCAGGTTGTTTTCCCCAAGCATTAATATCACCAGAAACATTTATAATTCCGGATAGACATCCTTTTGAAAATAATAAATCCTTCACTTTATCAGCAATATACCCCTGACCAATACCGCCCAAACCTAATTTCATTCCTTCAAATTTGAGAAAAATGGTATGTTCCTTTGGGTTAAGAATAATATTTTTATATCCAATTTTTGAAACGGATTTTTTAATGGCTTCTTCGGTTGGCATTACTTGCATAGAACCATCAAATTTCCATATTTTGTCCATCGATGCATACGAAATATCAAATGCGCCATTAGTGATTTGAGAAATTTTTATGGCTCTTTCGACCAATTCAAAAACTTCAGCATCAACTTTTACTGGTTTTACTCCAGCATTGCGATTGATTTCAGAAATTTGAGTGATGGGAATCCAATCAGAAATTAAATGCTCAATACGGTGTACTTCGGCTACAGCCAAATCAATATATACATTGGCTTTTATAGTGTCATTTGCAACAACGGTAACTTCAAAAGGACTTCCTAACATAAACAACTTTCTCTTATGTGTAATTTGAGAAGTAGCGATTACGGTCACGAATAAAAAACCTATGAAGAGTGTTTTTTTCATTTTTTCTCAAAGGAATGAATGATTTGGATGTATTCTTGTGGAGTCACATTTTTGTACCCAGTGATTCCTAATACGTTTCCTTTTTTATCTAGTAACAGTACTAAAGGAAAATTCCCCGCTTTATTGTATTGCTCTGCCAATTTTCTATTGCTTGCAGTTAATTCAACAGCTAGTGCATTTGCTTTTTTCTTTGGAAAATCAGCTTTGTAAATTACCCAATTCTGTTCTGCTTCTTTTTTAAATTCTTCTGATTTCCAAGTCGTTTTTTCTAAGTTAATACAATGCGCACACCAATCAGATCCCGAAAAAACAAGCAGAATATTTTTGTTTTCTGAAATCGATTGTGCTTCTGCTGCTTCAAAAGTAGGTTTCCAATTTTGGGAATAGCCTACTGTTCCAATCAAAAAAAACAAAATAATTATATATTTTTTCATTGTGATTCTACTTTAAATTATCAATAAAGTTATTCATTTTATCTCAAGTTTAATCATGCCAAATTTCATCTTAAGCTAATATTAATTATTATTGAAAATATTAATTGATTCTTAAAAAATAAGTTTGAAAATTAATTATACTTTTGCATAAAATTTAATTATTATGAATTTAGCTAAAAAAGTTTCACCCTTTTATTATTTACTTCTGTTTTACATTTCTGTAAGCTTTGTTGTAAGAGTAATTCTTTTTTTTCACCCCATAACCCAAACTACTTTTGCATGGGTTGATACCTTATCCTTATTCCTCTTTGGGTTTTTATCTGATTTTTTCATTTTTATATTAGTAACGGGCTTTTTGTGGCTCTATCTTATTTTTATATCCAATTCAAAATATTACAAACCGTACGGATACCTTATTTTTTGTTTGTTCGTAAGCTTGTTGCTGTATATTTCCTTTGGAAACACTATCCTTAACGAATACGGAAGTGCTCTACCTAAAATAGCCATAACCTTTCTTTCCATAAAAACCATTTTATTCGGATTGCTGCTTTTTTTACCAAAATATCGAAACAAAATTAGGTTTTGGCTCTTCTCATTTGTTATATTCCTCTATGTGATTTTAATTCTACAAAACGGAATCAGCGAGTACTTTTTTTGGAATGAATTTGGTGTGAGATATAATTTTATAGCGGTAAATTATTTAATTTATACCAATGAAGTTATTGGAAACATCATGGAGTCTTATCCTGTTATTCCAATATTTTCAGCACTATTTATTGTAGCTGGTGTCGTTACTTTTTACATTGTAAAAAAATCAAAAGTATACATTGAAAGTATTCCAAATTTTGTAGAAAAAATGAAAATATCGGGAATTTATATCCTTCTTTTTGGGTTGTCTTTGTTTTCAATTCCAGCTTTAGCCGTCAAGGAAAATGCTCAAAATATATTTGCCAATGAATTACAAGCCAATGGTGTTTATAAATTTTATCTTGCATTTATGAACAGCGAATTAGATTATTTTAAATTCTATAAAACAGTTCCTAATAGTGAAGCTTATGCGCAATTACAACAACAACTTCCATCAATTTCCGGAGAAACAACACTAAGACAAATAAAAGGTGAAGCTGCAGAAAATCATAAAAATGTAGTTTTGATAACCATCGAAAGTTATAGTGCTGAGTTTATGAAAATGTATGGTAATGAACAGAACATTACTCCTTTCTTAGATAGTTTAGCGACTAAAAGTTTGGTTTTTACTAATCTTTATGCGGTAGGAAATAGAACCGTTCGTGGTCTTGAAGCCGTTACATTATGTTTTCCTCCTACTGCTGGCGAAAGTGTGGTAAAAAGGAAAGATAATAAAAATAAATTCTCTACTGGGGCAATTTTCAAACAAAAAGGGTATGATGTGAAATATATGTATGGTGGCGATGCTTTTTTTGATAATATGGAAGATTTTTTTGCAGGGAATAATTATGATATTGTAGATAAAAAAACGTTCAAACCAAACGAAATTACTTTTGATAATATTTGGGGTGTTTGTGACGAAGATATGTACAATAAGGCCATTAAAATTATGGATAAAGAAGCGCAGTCAGGCAAGCCGTTTTTTAATCATATTATGACTGTGAGCAATCACAGACCTTTTACCTATCCTAATGGTACAATTGATATTCCTGGGGATTCTAAATCCCGTGATGGAGGTGTAAAATATACGGATTATGCCATGAAAAGATTCTTTGAAATGGCCAAGAAGCAACCTTGGTTCAATAATACTGTATTTGTTATTGTAGCCGATCATTGCGCTTCTAGTGCTGGAAAAACAGAACTTCCAGCAGATAAATACAGGATTCCAGCTCTAATTTATAGTCCTAGTTTTGTGGAACCTAAATATTACACCAATCTGATGTCACAAATAGATGTTATGCCAACGGTTTTAGGCTTATTAAACTTTAATTATCAAAGTAAGTTTTATGGTCAGGATGTTTTAAAACCAGGTTACAAACCTAGAGCTTTGATTGCAACTTATCAGGATTTAGGGTTGATAAAAGACAATATTCTAACGATTATTTCACCTAAACAAAGGGTCAAACAGTTTCAGCTAACTTTAAGACCAAATCAGAAAGTAGCACCTGATTTTCAAATTTTCTACGATCAAATACCATTGACAAAAGAAAGAACGGATTTAGTAAAGGAAACCATTTCGTATTATCAAACTGCCTCAGACATCTTGAAAGAGAAGAAATATCAGAAAATTAATTAGTATAAAAAAACGGGTAAGATTTAAATCTCACCCGTTTTTTATGCCTGGAATTTAAAACTTATTCTTTTTCGTTACTTAAACCAAAAAGAGTTCCATGTTCAAATGTTTTTAAATCCTTCTTTAAATATTTACGATTGCGTTTTGTAAGTTCGCTAGCATCTAGCTTGCTTAAATCAGGTTTACCAGCATTTACCCATGCCGTGTACCAAAAACTGGCTGTTAAGGTGATTGCTTTTTTCATTTGTTTTTCAACCATTCCGTTCAAATCCGTATGTAATTTACCCGCATATTCATCAGAATATAACATTCCTCCGTATTTGTTTTTAACAATATTTCCATCGGAATCTGTAACGTAAATTTTGTTTTCAGCAGTTGCAGTTCTAAGTTTTTTATCAGCTGCCAATAATGGTTCTACTAAACTATGCGTATCAAAAATTAAATCCCATATTGCTTGGTCTACATTCTCAATATATTTTCCTTGCGCTACATTCAACTTGTACTCTTTCACAAATAATTCTGGCAAACGGCTTTCCCACAAAGAATGAATTCCTTTTTGATTCGTATTTTGTCCGTCATGATTGTCTGAAGTGTGCAACGGCATGTGCGCATCTGCAATATAGTGCCCTAGATCAGCCGCAATAAACAATATTTCATTCTTTCTTTTATCCTTGAAAGCCTTTGTCAATTTGACCATCATGTCCTGAATATGCCAAGGCAATACACCATTTTTATTCAAAAATTTTTCGTCATATTTTTTTTGAGCTTCTTCGATCGTTTTAGGGAAAGTCGAAACCGCACCAAAATTCTCCATGTCAAAATAATGACGTGGCGGTTCTACTTTGTCATTCAAAACATTTCTTCTTAAATCCGGAACAGTCGATTCTTGGGTGATATAATCAATATGATTATAGAAAAAGGTCTGTAATGGTGCTGGAAGTGCCATTACCGCAGCTCTATTGATTCGTTCATGTCCAATAACTCCCCATGACAAAAGAAAAAAAGCAACTCCAAGAGTAGATAAAGCGATAAGTATAGGTCTAATTTTAAAAATTTTCATTAAATTTCGTTTTTTTGAAGTACAAATGTATTTCTTTAAATTGTTATTAAAAAAGATTGTGTCAATTAGAAAAAGAAAACTTTAAATATGTTTCGTCTACAAGGAAAAAATAGAACGTTTATTCATAATCTACGTTTAGCCGCTTTATTATCTTTTGTTGCCGGAATGGTAAATGTTACGGGAGTTTTATCAATACAAACATTAATCACTAATGTCACCGGTCATTTTGCCTACTTTGCCGAGGAAATCATGAAACGTGATTACGCAGCAGCAATGACCTTTTTTGTATTTATTATTTTCTTTTTGTTTGGGGCTTTTATTTCTAATTTTTTATCAGAATTGGTTTCTAAAAAACACCCCAACTTGCATCATGTCATTCCTATTTCAATTGAAATTACTATTTTAATCGGTGTTGCGATTTTTGGGGTACAAACAGAATTAGGCAGTAATGAAGGGAAATGGGTGGCTTCTTCGATGCTTTTTGCTATGGGAATGCAAAACGCTTTGGTAACAAAAATCTCTAAATCTACAGTCCGAACAACCCATTTAACAGGGCTTTTTACCGATTTGGGAATTGAACTATCTCAATTATTTTTCTATAAAAAACCCGAAGAAAGGAAAAGATTAAAAAAAAGTATTTATTTGAGATTATCCATTATTGCGTTCTTTTTTATAGGCTGCATTTCGGGCGGTTTTATTTATAATGCTTTGCAATTAAAAACACTTTTTGTGGCGGCAACTTTCTTATTGATAGCACTATTATATGATTATATCCGATTGAGTTTTTTTGTAATCAAACGTAAAGCAATCTTTAAGAAAGCTATTTTAAATAAATAATTGAAAGCAAAGTAGCAGTTGCGATAAATGTCCAAAGTAAAAATCCTTGTGCAAGCGGCATCAACCCTACGGATTTCAAAATAGCACTATTTAATCCGGCTCCAATTAGAAACAAAGTCACTGTCAATCCTATTTTGGCAACTGAAACCAAATGCACACTTATAGCTTCCATTTCTGGTAAATAGGTATTGACAATTATCGCCAGAATAAACAATCCAATAAAATAGGGAACTTTAATTTTTCCCGATCTATTTTTAAAAACAAATGCCGTAATCAATGCTAGAGGAATTATCCATAAGGCACGAGCTAATTTTACCGTCGTGGCAATTTTCAAGGCTTCTGGGCCATATTTACTAGCTGCTCCCACTACAGAACTGGTATCATGAATGGCAATAGCGCACCACAATCCAAACTCATTTTGTGATAAATCCAACCAATGCCCTACTGCAGGGAATACAAATAATGCCACCGAATTCAGAATGAATATCACTCCCAAAGCAACGGCCGTTTGTTTTTCATTGGATTTGATTACTGGAGCAATCGCTGCAATTGCACTTCCGCCACAAATTGCAGTCCCACAAGAAATTAAATGAGATGTTTTCTTTTCAGTTTTAAACCATTTGCCCAAAAAAGTCCCTAAAACTAAAGTGCTTACAATAGAAACTATTGTTAATAAAAAGCCTTCTTTTCCGGCAGAGACAGCACTGTGAACATTCATTCCAAATCCTAGTCCCACTACTGAAAATTGCAACAAATAAGTAGTGGCTTTATGATTCCATTTTAAAAAAGGATGTCCAAAAAAATTGGCAACAATCAATCCTAATACTAAAGCAATTGGCGGAGAAACAAAAATTGTGGTACAAAACAGTAGCAAAACAATAAAAATGAGTTGCTGTAATTTGAAATTTACTTTAAGTACTATAAAAGATTCTTTTTGAACTCCTTTTTGATGTGTTTCCAATGTAAAGTTATTGAATTAGTTCCCTACAAAGGTGGAGCGATAAAACTAGTAATACAAATCGTAATTTTTAATCCGCTATAACTTTAAATTATAATGATTAAAAATGTTCTGGATAAATAAATCCGATAGTGAATCGGTTTTCCCTTGTAGTGTAATAATATAAAAAAAACGTTCAATACTAAGATTTTTAATGTCTAATATAGCTAATTCATTGCTTTTAAGCTCTTTTTCTATCGCATGAATGGATATGAAAGCTACACAATCAGAGTTCATTAAATAGGATTTTATACTTTCTGTACTTCCTAATTGCATTTCGATTTTTAATTCGGATATTTTAATTTCAAACGGTTTCAATGCATGTTCAATAACTTCAAGTGTTCCAGAACCTTGTTCACGCATTAAAAATTGCATCTGTTTAAGTTCCTCTTGAGCTACTTCAGCCAGACGAACTAATGGATTGGAGCTTTTACAGACTAAAACCAATTCATCTTTTAAAAACGCTGTATATTTAATGGATTTGTTTTTTGATTGTCCTTCAACAATTCCTATTTCAATTTCCTGTTTTAATAAAGCGATTTCAATTTGTTCTGTATTTCCATTTAGCAAACTCACTTCTACATCCTGCAATTTTTGATGAAAACGAGCTAAAATTGGAGGAATGATGTACTGAGAGATAGTGGTACTCGCTCCTAAGCGTAACAAACCAGAGCGTTGATTAATCAGTGTACTCATTTCAAAATCGATCTCCCGATAGACGTCAAAAATGTTTTTGGCGTGTTTTAATACTATTTCGCCGGCAGTTGTCAGCGCAATTTTAGAACCATGTCGGTCAAAGAGTTTGATTTTGTATTGTTCCTCTAATTCTTGTATGTGCTTAGAAATAGCAGGTTGCGTAATAAACAATTCGGTCGCAGCTTTAGTGAAACTCAACCGCTTGGCAACAGTATAAAATACTTTCAGTCTAAAATCCATGTTGTTTAATTGTTTTACAGCAATCCGTTGTATTTTCGAACAAACCATTCCGTTGCCAGCAAAAATGAAATTAAAACCAATAACCAAATCCAATCGATTAAAGGAGTTTTAGTAACAATGTTCTTCTCTATCGCTTTGTATTCGTCATTTTCCAAAAGCGTTTTAATCAACACATCAACTTGGTCCGGGAAAAAAGCTTTTCCTTGTGTTTGCGTGGCTAATTGTGTCAATTTCTCCACATCGGGATTGACGAATTGCTTTTCGATATCAAAATCAAGAATTTCAAAACTACTGGAATAAGTCGTTTTAGAATTCAATTCTTTTACTGTAAACAAATAAGAACCCGCTTTCAATCCATCAAGATTGACTTTGTAGGAATTATTTCCTTTTAATAAATCGTAATTTTTAGTTTGCTTCGTTTTGGTATTGGTCACCGCAATTGTCAAACGGGCCTTTTCATCAAACTCATAATTTTTATTAAAAAATTGAGCGGTTATTTCAATGGCTTCACCTGAATTATAGAAGCTTTCATGTTCAACCACCAGTGATTTTTTAGAATTATTAGAAGCCAAAAATTGAATAATCTTATCGATGAAAACATCATATTTTTCAAAGGACTGATTATTGACATGGGTTTGTAAACGCCATTTCCAACTGTTTTCTCCTAAAAGATAAGCGGCTCGTTTACCCTGATTTTCGGCAAAAGCCAACAAAGGTGAATTGGTATCTATAGATCTGATTTTGGACGAAAGCAAAACAGACACCGCACCTTTTGTAGTTACGGTTCCAAAAGCATTTTGCAAAGGCGGTAAATTTTCAAAACCGATATTGTCAGCTGCAAACAAATTAAACTGCCCATTAAAAACCGACAAATAATCTTCTTTTTGTCCGCTCATTTTAAAGTTCAAATTATCCTGCTGCTGATTCAGAAAATTAAAATCAGTGTTGTTTCCGGTAATAATAAACGTATTGATTCCGGTACCTTTATTATTCTCAAAAATAGTTTTAAAGTCTGTTGTCGGTTGATATAAAATCAAAACATTATAATCTTGTAATGATTTGATTTCATTTGGTTTAGCAATCGTTACTTTACGCTGTACATTCGATTCAATTGCTCTTTTCATCGCACCTAAATCAGGATGACTTATAGCTGAAATAATAGCAATATTTGTTTTTTGGTCAATGACTTCAACCGCAAAATTCTTAGTGTTATTATACGTGTTTTTTTCTTTTTCTTTTGATGATATTGTAGCTTTAAAAACCTGTAATCCTATTTTATCAGCCGGTAAAAGTACGCTTACAGTTGCTGTTTTCTTAGCTGGTGAAAAAGCAATCGATTGTTTACTGAGTACCGAATTTCCTTGTGAAATGATAAAATCAGCCGTTATACTTTTAGTTCCTGAATACTGTAAAAAAGCTTCTACAGGAAATTTATTTTTGTGGAAAGCATATTTATTGACGTTCAGCTGATTGATTTTAAAATCTAAAAAAGTCGTTGTGTCACCTACAATTATCGGATATACTTTATTTGCAGCATCAAAACTATAAACATAATCATTCCCAGAGGTTTGATTTCCATCCGTAATCAAAACCGTTGGATAGGTTGCATTTTTATAAATGCTTTTCAGATTTTTGGCTACAACATCAATATTCGATTGAGTTCCTTTAAAATCAAATGTTTTCGTAGGTTCAAAATCATCTGAAAACTGATAGGATTGTACATCAAATTTCTGTTGTAAATCCGAGTTTGATTGTATTTTTTTATACAATTCTAAAGTCCTTTCATTGGCTTTCAAAAATGAAATAGAACTCGAATTATCAATAACAATTGGCAAAGGTGTTTTGACTACTTCCAGCGTTTTTCTGGTAAGTATCGGATTTATCAATAATAGTAAAATTCCAAATAGGGACAAAAAACGTAAAAAAGCCAAAAACCAACCGATTTTCGATTTGTTTTTGGCTTTGTAGATGTATTGAAAAAAAGACAAACCACCAGCTATTAGTAAAGAAACAAGCAATAATAGCAATGTAGTTGTTGTCATTTAGTTTTTATTATAAGATTTAAAGACTAAAAAATTAATTAAGACAATCAAAAATCTTATAATCTTTTAATGAATTATTAGGTAAGCATTCCTCCACAAACATTCATAACCTGACCCGTTACATAGGCACTCATATCAGAAGCGAAGAACAAACATGCATTCGCAACATCTTCAGTTGTACCGCCGCGTTTCAACGGAATTCCGTCTCTCCAGCCTTTTACAACATCTTCGTTTAATTTAGCTGTCATTTCGGTTTCTATAAATCCTGGAGCAATTACATTACAACGAATGTTACGCGATCCTAATTCTAAAGCTACTGATTTAGAAAAACCAATAACGCCCGCTTTAGATGCAGCATAATTAGTTTGTCCTGCATTTCCTTTCACGCCTACCACTGAACTCATATTGATTATAGAGCCAGAACGTTGTTTTAGGAAAGTACGTTGAGTAGCTTTAGTCATATTGAAAACCGATTTTAAATTGACATCGATTACTTTGTCAAAATCTTCTTCAGACATGCGCATTAGCAAGTTGTCTTTAGTAATTCCTGCATTGTTAATTAAAATATCAACCGTTCCAAATTCGGCAATTACAGCATCTACAAACTTTTGCGCTTCATTAAAATCAGCAGCATTAGATTGGTATCCTTTAGCTTTAATTCCAAGAGCATTCAATTCATTTTCTAATGCTAAAGCTGATTCTACTGATGAACTGTAGGTAAAAGCTACATTTGCACCATGTTTTGCAAAAACTTCTGCAATTCCTTTTCCAATTCCGCGACTTGCGCCTGTAATTATTGCGACTTTTCCTTCTAGTAATTTCATATTCAAAAATTAGTTTAGTTTTTATTTGAAGCTATTCCTGCTATTCGCTGCAATCTTTTATGTTTTAATGAAAAACATAAAAGGATTTTCACTGCTATCAGGGCTATCTTAGAGTTGTCAAATATAGAATAAATCCTTTTTTAAAAAAAATTTCAATTATATCAATTAAGTTTATAATTTTTACGTACAAAAAATGCTTTACCAAAGTAAAGCATTTTCTATATAAAATATTTTGTTATACCAGATTAGAATGCTACGTTCCATTTTGGTAATCTTCCATTTTCGTCTAAGAAATTTTGTAAAACTTGCCCTTCTACAAATGTTGGAATTCCTTTGTTTTGGTCATTAAATGTTTCATACCAAACCACCTCAAGAGTATTGATATCTTCGATTTTCATTTGTGCTGGCCAAGAATATTTTCTTCCTGTTTTTGCAAATTGGTGTCCTTCTACAATTTTTTCTTTAAGACCACCATTTTTAATTTTCAAAGTTCCATTATTTTGAACAGTTCCAGTAGAACCAACCATGATTAACTCTTTTTCTTCTCCTACGGCATACACTAAAAATACTCCTGATCCTTCTGAAGCATTACATACTTCAGCTAAACTATCTTCTGTAGTGAATAAAAACTGATTGGTAACTTTGAATTTCTTTAACTCTTTGTACATATTGTTTTAATTTAATTTGGCATCGGCAAAAAAATACCCCACAAAATCGTGAGGTCTATTAGAAACCATTCGTTTATGTTTGTTTTTATTAGGATAAAATCTAAAATAAAAGATTCTTTTAATAAAGTGCAAAGATATTTCTTTAATTCAATTTATAATAAAAAAGCCCCACAAAATGTGAGGCTTTTAAAATATTTAATTAGAGTTTAGATTAACCTAAAACTTCTTTTACTTTTTTACCGATTTCAGCTGGAGAATCTACAACATGAATTCCACATTCTCTCATGATTTGTTTTTTAGCTTCTGCAGTATCGTCAGATCCACCAACAATAGCGCCAGCATGTCCCATTGTACGTCCTGGAGGAGCAGTAACTCCTGCAATGAAACCTACAACTGGTTTACGGTTACCATCAGCTTTAATCCAATGAGCAGCATCAGCCTCTAATTGTCCACCTATTTCACCTATCATTACGATACATTCAGTTTCTGGGTCGTTCATCAATAATTCAACAGCTTCTTTTGTAGTAGTTCCAATGATTGGGTCTCCACCAATACCAATTGCAGTAGTGATCCCTAATCCTTGTTTTACTACTTGGTCAGCAGCTTCGTAGGTTAATGTTCCTGATTTAGAAACAATACCAACAGTTCCTTTTTTGAAAACAAAACCTGGCATAATACCAACTTTAGCTTCGCCTGGAGTAATTATACCTGGGCAGTTAGGTCCTATTAAACGTGCGTTTCTTTCTTTAACATAACCATTTGCTTTAATCATGTCAGCAACAGGAATTCCTTCAGTAATTGTAATAATTACTTTTATACCTGCATCTGCAGCTTCCATAATTGCATCAGCTGCAAAAGCTGGCGGAACAAAAATGATAGTAGTATCAGCACCTGCATGTTCTACAGCATCTTTTACAGTATTAAAAACTGGTCTATCTAAGTGAGTAGTCCCTCCTTTTCCAGGAGTTACACCACCTACAACATTAGTACCGTACTCAATCATTTGAGAAGCATGGAAAGTTCCTTCGCTTCCTGTAAATCCTTGAACAATAATTTTAGAATCTTTATTAACTAAAACACTCATGATATATTTTTTATGTAGTTTTGAAAATTGTTATGCAAAAGTAAGGTTTTTCAAATTATTTTGAAGTCTTTTTTTTCAAAATAAATCAAGATAATTGACTCATTTGATAGCCACGGAATAATTTATTGTCTTTTATTTCCCAAATAACCATAAAATGTGCTAATAACATCTCTTCTCTTGGGTTTTCAACTGTTTTAACAAAATGAGAATAACGTACTGAAATTAAATCTTTTTGAGCAACAATATGACTAATTCTGACTTTTGAACGAACATAGGCTTTACTCAAATCATTGGTCAAATTTAGCAAAGAATCATAGTTCAATTGAACCAATCCTTTACTGCTATACCATTCAACGATAACTTCGGGATGCAAAAAATCTTTTAAAACTTTGCTATTGATAAGAGCATCTGATTTATAAAATTCCTGAACGATTTCTTTAGCAGACATATTATTTTAATTTATTTAAAATTTCAGGTATCTTTTTAATATTTGCCAGTTGTTTCAATTTTTCTCTTGATTCTTCAATTGGTGTACCAAAATAAGATTTACCTCCATCAACTGATTTTGTAACTCCAGTTTGACCTAGAATAACTGCCTTTGCCCCTATTGTAATTCCACTAGTGGTTCCTACTTGTCCCCAAATTGTAACTTCGTCTTCTATAATCACACAGCCTGCAATTCCGGTTTGTGAAGCAATTAAACATTTTTTTCCAATTACCGTATCATGACCTACATGTACCTGATTGTCAATTTTTGTTCCTTCTCCTATAATTGTATCACCAGTAACTCCTTTGTCAATCGTACAAAGCGCTCCTATGCCTACATTGTCCTTGATGACCACCCTACCACCAGAAAGTAATTGATCATAACCTTCAGGACGTTTTTTATAATAAAATGCATCGGCTCCAAGAATAGTTCCTGCATGAATCATCACATTATCACCAATTACGGTGTAGTCATAAATTGAAACATTAGAATGAATCAAGCAATTCTTCCCAATAACAACATGATTTCCCACAAACGTATTGGGCTGTATTACAGTGCCTTCACCTATTGAAGCTGAAGTAGCAATTGATGCGTTCGAAAATTGAAATGGCTTGAAATAGTTGGTCAATTTATTGAATTCTCTAAAGGGATCCTCAGAAATCAACAGTGCTTTGCCATCAGGACAAGCAACATTTTTATTGATTAAAACTATTGTTGCCGCTGAATTTAAAGCTTTTTCATAGTATTTAGGATGATCTACAAATACAATATCACCAGACTCGACAACATGAATTTCATTCATCCCTGAAACAGGAAAGTTAGCATCCCCAACATATTCACAGTTGATAATATTTGCAATTTCTTCTAAAGTATAAACTTTTTGGAATTTCATAAATTTAGTGTTCAACATTTAGTATTCAGTATTCAGCCTGATTAAAAACGGAATACTAAAAACTGTAAATTACTCTTTTACACGTTCCATATAAGAACCTGATGTTGTATCAATTTTAATTTTGTCCCCTTCGTTTATAAACAAAGGAACATTTACCGTTGCACCAGTTTCAACAGTTGCAGATTTAGTAGCATTTGTGGCTGTATTGCCTTTGATTCCTGGCTCAGCATAGGTAACTTCAAGTATAACTGAGGCTGGCATATCTACTGAAAGTGGTAAATCAGTTTCTGTATTGATACTTACCATTACGTTTTCACCTTCTTTTAATAAATCTGGTGAATCTAAAATATTTCTATTCAAAGTAATTTGTTCGAAAGTCTCCGTGTTCATAAAATGAAAATCTTCACCTTCTGGATATAAAAACTGAAATTTATGGTTTTCGACTCTAACTTCATCGATTTTATGTCCTGCAGAAAAAGTGTTATCTAATACTTTTCCGTTCGTTAAACTTCTTAATTTAGTTCTAACAAAAGCGGGGCCTTTACCTGGCTTTACGTGAAGAAATTCTATTATTTTGTATATATCATTATTGAATTTAATACACAATCCGTTTTTGATGTCTGATGTAGATGCCATTTTATATTATTTATTTTATTTTTTACTACTTATTACTTTTCCTTCTTTGTAGGTAACTGTTTCAATCAAAGTGCCTTTTTCATTGTAAAAATAGGCTTTTCCATCGTATTTAGAATCTTTAAAATCATATTTTGACTTTATATCACCTGATTCAAAATATTCATAGCTGGTTCCTTGAAGGAAGTCATTTTCATAATTATTACTATTTTTTAATTTTCCAGATGGGTAATAATACTTAAAAAGTCCTTCTTTTACAGATTTTTTATTTTTGTAAACATAATTCTCTTCCGTTTTTATTAATCCATTTTGATTATAATACTTCCATAAGCCTACTTTGTCATTTTTATTAAATTTTCCTTCTGCTTCAATGATTTCGTTTTCGTAATAAAACACGGCATCTCCATCTAACATTCCTTTGCTCCACTCTGCTTTAGTTTTAATTTTTCCATTTTCATAAAAATCAGAACAAATACCGTATTGAAGGTTATTAACTTGATAACATTTAGTTGTTGATATAAATCTATTCGCTAACTTAACGTAATTCTCAAATAATTGTGGTTTTAATTTAATTTCAATTAACTGTCCATTTTCCTCAATATCTATTTCTCTACTTTCTCTATTTCTCGCATTAAAATTATAAAAATAGCTTTGATAAATAGGAGTTGAACCCATATAAAACCCGTAACCATTGTAATAATTAGTCCTACCTGTTTCAACAGAATAATTTCCAGTTCCTACAAAATTTATATCACACATTATGTAATATTTTCCGGGTTTCATTTTAGGAAATGTAAAGTTACCATACTCATCCGTCAATACCTCTAAATGGTATTTAAATGATTCTTCGGACATGAGTACATTAGTGTCAGGAATATCACCTTTTGATTTGTATAGTTTTAACCATTCCGTCATATAGTTAGTTATTGGAAAAAGAAAAACCAAAGTTTTATTAGCTAATTGTTTTTTAGCATAAATACCGGCTCTGTCTTGTCTCGTAAAAGCGACCCCTTTTATGGTTGATGTGCCTATTTCTAACTTTTTAGCAGCGTCTTTTTTATCAAAAAAAACTTGCGGAAAATACACTGTGTTTTGCGCCAATGCTTTTGACATTGGAAACGCAAAAATCAGCGAAAGAAAACAAATAGTTAGAAATTGCTTATTGCTTTTACTCATAAAGAAGTATTAATAATTTCCTGTATAGCCTTTCATTACACCTCTTGATGAATTTCTAATGAAATCTATAATTTCATCCCTTTCTGGAGTTGCTTCCATCTCCCCTTCAATTATACCTAAAGCTTGAGTTACGTTATAATTTTTTTGGTAAAGAATCCTATAGATTTCTTGTATTTCTTTAATCTTTTCAGATGTAAAACCTCTTCTTCTTAATCCTACAGAGTTGATACCCACATATGACAAAGGCTCTTTGGCAGCTTTAGTGTAAGGAGGAACGTCTTTTCTAACTAATGATCCACCAGAAACCATCGCGTGATCTCCCACACTAATAAACTGATGAATAGCAGCTAATCCTCCTATAACAGCATGATTACCAATAGTTACATGCCCACCTAAAAGCACACCATTTACTATAATTGCATTATTACCTACAATACAATCATGAGCAATATGGGCTGCAGCCATAATTAAACAATTATTACCTATTACAGTTTGGCCTGAAGCAATTGTTCCTCTATTTATAGTAACACATTCTCTAATCGTACAATTGTCACCAATTATAGTTAAAGAATCTTCTCCGCCAAACTTTAAATCTTGAGGAACTGCTGAGATAACTGCCCCTGGGTATATATTACAATTTTTTCCAATTCTTGCACCTTCCATAATTGTAACATTGGATCCTATCCAAGTACCGTCACCAATGACAACATTGTTATGAATAGTTGTAAAGGGTTCGATTACTACGTTTTTGGCGATTTTTGCACCTGGATGAACATAGGCTAGTGGTTGATTCATCAGCTATTTTTTATTTTTTTATTTTAACAAAATAAAAAACGACAATCGATTCCAGTTTAGATTCAATTGTAGCGTTTTTAATCTAAATCTATTGTTTTTTTGCAATTTGCGCCATTAATTCCGCTTCAGCAACCAGTTTTCCATTTGCATAAGCATTCGCTTGCATGTGGCAAATTCCTCTTCTGATAGGTGTTATTAAATCGCATTTAAAAATTAAAGTATCACCTGGCAACACTTTATGCTTGAATTTGACATTGTCTATTTTCATAAAGTAAGTTAAATAATTTTCTGGATCTGGAACAGTACTTAGCACCAAAATCCCTCCTGTTTGTGCCATCGCTTCAACAATTAAAACACCTGGCATAACTGGTGCTTCAGGAAAATGACCTACGAAGAAATTTTCATTCATCGTTACATTTTTCATCCCTACCACATGTGTTTCTGACATTTCAATAATTCTATCAATCAACAAAAATGGTGGTCTGTGAGGAAGAACAGACATGATCTTATGAATATCCATCAATGGCTCTAAGTTTAAATCATAAACAGGAACATAATTTCTTTGTTCGATTTTTATAATTTTAGCCATTTTTTTTGCAAATTGTGTGTTTACAAAGTGCCCCGGTTTATTGGCAATGACTTTACCTTGTATTTTGGTACCAATTAAAGCTAAATCCCCTACTACATCGAGTAATTTATGTCTTGCAGCCTCATTAGGATAATGCAAAGTAAGATTATCTAAAATCCCATTTGGCTTAACCGTTATTTCGTCTTTACCAAAAGCAATTTTTAAATTCTCCATCGTAGATGCTGAAATTTCTTTATCAACATAAACGATTGCATTATTCAAATCCCCTCCTTTTATTAAACCGTTTTCTAAAAGCGATTCTAATTCATGCAGAAAGCTAAAGGTTCTGGATTGTGATATTTCAGATTTGAAATCAGCAATGCTTTTCATATTTGCATTTTGAGTACCTAAAATTTTAGTACCAAAATCAACCATTGCAGTTACGCAATAATGGTCACTAGGCATGACTAAAATTTCGCTTCCAGATGCTTCGTCCGTAAAAGAAATAACTTCTTTGACTACATACACTTTTCTGTTTGCATTTTGCTCTTCAATTTCCGCTTTTTCCAAGGCTTCTACAAAATATTTAGAGGAACCATCCATAATAGGAAGTTCTGAAGCATTTAATTCTATAATGACGTTATCTAAGTCACAACCTACTAATGCTGCTAAAACATGTTCTGGAGTTTGAATTTTAACTCCAAGTTTTTCTAAATTTGTTCCTCTTTGTGTATTTACTACATAATTTGCATCAGCTTCAACAACAGGTTGTCCTTCTAGATCTACTCGTACAAAAGTAAAACCATTATTTACTGGAGCAGGTTTAAAAGTCATTTTAACTTCTTTTCCTGTATGTAATCCAACTCCAGTTAGCGAAATTTCTGTTCTGATGGTCTTCTGTTTAACCATTGTTTCCGTTTTTTTGGTTTAATATTTCTTTTTTTAATTCTTCAATTTCCGTGACAATTTTAGGTAAGTTTTTAAAATGAATGAACGATTTACTAAAATTATTGTATCCAAATGCAGGGCTTCCTTGCAAAATTTCATTATCCTTTATATTCTTACCTATACCTGATTGCGCCTGAATTCGGACATTATTCCCAATGTGTAAATGACCCGAAATTCCAACCTGACCGCCAATCATTCCGTTTTTTCCAATTTTTGTAGAACCTGCAACTCCAGTTTGAGCAGCAATAACGGTATTCTCTCCAACTTCAACATTATGAGCTATCTGAATTTGATTGTCAAGCTTCACTCCTTTTCTAATAATTGTTGATCCTATTGTAGCTCTGTCAATTGTTGTACAAGAGCCTATATCTACATAGTCTTCAATGATTACATTTCCTATTTGTGGAATCTTAGTATAGGTTCCGTCTGGATTGGGTGCAAAACCAAAACCATCTGAACCAATAATAGCACCAGAATGAATCGTACAATTGTTTCCAATTATAGTTTCTGAATATATTTTTGCACCAGCAAATAATATGACATTATTACCAATAACTGCATTATCTCCAATAAAACAATTAGGATAGATTTTTACATTCTTACCTAAAATAACATTTTCTCCTATATAACTAAAACTGCCCAAATATAGGTTTTCTCCGTGTATTACGCTAGGCGAAAGAAAGGAAGGTTGTTCAATTCCACTTTTGTTCTGCTTTACCTCATTGTAAAACTCTAATAGTTTAGAAAATGCCCCATAAGCGTCTTGTACTTTTATCAGCGTAGTAGTCAAAGGAGATTCTGGCACAAAGTTCTCATTAACAATTGTTACCGAGGCTTTTGTAGAATATATATAATTAAGATATTTAGGATTTGATAAAAAAGTAAGTGACCCTTCAGTACCTTCTTCGATTTTTGACAATCTAAAAACTTCTGTCTTGGGATTCCCAACAATTTCTCCCTCTAAAATCCCCGCTATTTGTTCTGCTGTAAATTTCATCTCTGCAAAAATATAAAAAAATAGATTTTAAATGACCTTTTATAACAGTTGTTTTGGGAAACAGATATAATACTTGGTCACTAATTTAGATAATGATTTCAAATTCAATTGGTCAGAGGCAGCTACAACATCTTCAATTGTTTTATCTTTGTTCAAAATACGTATCGGTTCAGCTTCTTTGCTATAGGCTTGGTTTTTTATTTTCCCATTAAATATAAAATAATTAGTTTCTAACAAACTAATATTGTTTGCTGTGGCAAATCGTTCTTTTAATGGCTGTAATTCTTCTATTGTGACTTTTTCACTGGTTAATTTTATTTTTAATAAATCTCTGTTAACAATCATTTTACTCAGTGAGGATAATATAAAATCATCTTGTTTTTGCCAGGATTTTAAAGCACTAATAATATCAAAATCATCCAATTGAGCAAATAAATCTAAAGTTTCAGCATCAAAAGTAGCTATTGTAACTTTGTTTTCCATAAAAAAAGCAAGTGGAGCACTACAGGGTAAATGAACGCCTTTTTGAGTTAATTCCTTTGCTCGTTTTAAGATTTTTGTCAAAATTAGTTCCGCTACTAAACTGGTTTTATGTAGATAGACCTGCCAATACATTAAGCGTCGTGACATTAAGAACTTCTCAACAGAATAGATTCCTTTT
>RRZU010260255.1_pt1 | contig 21137 bp, 24 predicted proteins | sample 2165561 | NCBI WGS metagenome assembly RRZU01 (sample SAMN10456909, study PRJNA506462) | wastewater metagenome | isolation source: wastewater sludge | place: USA: Moscow, Idaho | reverse complement strand
TTTTTTCATGCCCGGACGCTGCGCTCGTCGGATAGCTGCCGAGCGGCGCGGCTGCGGCGGTTAGACTGCGCGGCGTTTCGACCGGCCGCGCGGCGCCGGTCAGTCATCGCAAGGCCTGCCCGGCAGGCCGTCGGGGAGGTGTGGATGTCGCTTGAAGTGCTGTGGTCGCTGGGGCTGGCCTATCCGGCCCAGGTCGTCAATGGGCTGGCCCTGTTCCTGGCGCTGGCCGGCAGCTGGCTGCTGCTGGCCACCCGCTGGCGCGAGCGCCGCGCGCTGGCGCGCGTGCTGATGGAAAGCGAGGGGGAGGCGCTGTTGGAAGCGCTGGCGCCGTCGGCGGCCGATGCGGCGCTCGACCGCCTCAACCGCTTCTTCTATGCCTTCGGGCTGGTCAGCCTGGGCGCCGGGCTGGCCCTGTCGTGGTTCAGCACCACTCTGAGCACGTCGCTCGTCGGCTGAGCGTGGCGGCGCAGAGCGCCGCCGTTCTCCTCAGGTCGCGCTGTGCAGCGCGGCGTAGCGGTTACGCAGCGGGGTAGCGTACTGCATGATCAGCCACGGGCGCTGCTCGGCCGGGCAGGCGTCGAGGCGGCGCTGCCATTCGCTGCGCGCGCGCGCCAGCTCGCCAGCCTCGAACAGACTGTCCGCCGGCGGCACCGCCAGTTGCGGGTCGCGCTCGTCCCACATGGCGTAGGCCAGATAGTGCACCGGGAACAGCCGGTAATGGCCGAGGATCTCGCGGTCGATGCGCTGTGCCAGCAGCTTGGCGTCGTCCTCCGGGGTGTCGATCTCGGCGCCGAAGTGGATGTGCACGCGCCCCTTGTAGCCGGTGATGCCCAGGGCGATGCTGGCGTCGTCCTCGCCCGGCGCTTTGCTGTAGCTGCCGGTGCTGGCGCGGATGTACAGCTCGCGGGCCTTGGCCAGGTCGCAGGGGTCGTACTCGTAGCTGATGGCGATCGGGACCAGATGGAGTTCGCGCAGCACGCTGGCAAAGGCTTCGTCCTTGCGGCTCATGTGGAACATCTTGAGGATCGCCGAATCGGTACGGTCGTCGCCGTCCTTGGCGCGGCCCTCGGCCTGGGCGATCCAGATCGACTCGCCTTCCGTGCGGATCGAGTGGTTGATGTAGGCCGACAGGGTCTGGAAAGCGGCCAGCTTCTCGCGCCGACCGCTGATCGAGCGGTGCACGATGAAGCTCTTGTTCAGGCGCATCAGGTCGCTGACGAAGGGCTTCTGCAGCAGGTTGTCGCCGATCGCCAGGCGTGGCGTGGGATGCCCGGCGTGGTACAGCGCGTAGTTGACGAACGCCGGATCCATGACGATGTCGCGGTGATTGCTGAGGAACAGGTAGGCGCGCCCCTTCTGCAGGTTTTCCAGGCCGGAGTAGGTGATGCCGTCGCTGGCCCGCTCGATGCTGCGGTCGACATAGGGCTCGATGCGCGCCTGCAGGGCGGCCACGCTGTCCACGCCCTGGATCTCGCGGCGCAGGTAATGGGCGATGATCGGCTTGAGCAGCCAGCCGCAGGGGCCGGCCAGGCGCGGGAAGCGATAGCGTGTCAGGATGGAAAGAAAGGCGTCGTCGGTGAGCAGGCGCGCTAGAACGGCGCGCACTTCCGTGTCGGCATAGGGTCGGATGGCTTCGAACTCGCCCATTGTCGTCTCTTGATCAGGATATCGGGGGCGGTCCGTGAGGTCCGCCAGGCAGGAAGTCGATTATAAACGAAGAGTTCCGGGAGGCGTGGATGCTGGAGGTTCAGGGCTATGACTGTCCGTATTGCGGCGAGTCGGTAGAAACGCTGCTCGATCTGTCGGCCGGCGACCAGTCCTATGTCGAGGACTGCCCGGTCTGCTGCCGGCCGGTATGTTTCGAGCTGCGCACCGATGGCCGCAGCTGGACGCTGCGGGTCGGGCGCGAGGACGACTGATGCAGCGGATCTACGAGCCGGCCGACGGGCTGGAAGGTGAGCGGCTGGTCGACATGCTGGCCGGCGAGGGCATCGATGCGCGCCTGCTGGGCGGTTATCTGCTCGGTGCGCTGGGCGAGCTGCCGCTGGCCGGATTGCTGGCGATCCAGGTGGCGGATGCCGATGCGCCGCGCGCCCGGGCGCTGATCGCGGCGTACAATAGCGCCCGGCCGCTGGACGACAGCGGCGAGCCGGGCGGGGAGCCCGGGGTGCTCGATTGCTGAGCTGTCCTGTTTGCTGTGGATAAGGCCTTTCTCATGTGCGGACGTTTTGCCCTGTTTCGCTGGCCGGAGTCCCTGGCGGCCGTGCCCGGCTTTCCGGCGCGCTTGGAGTCGCGCTGGAACATCTCGCCCGGCCAGTCGGTGCTGCTGCTGCGCGCAACGGCCGACGGGCGCGAGGCGGCTGCGGTGCACTGGGGGCTGACGCCGCCCTGGCTGGCAGACCTGTCGCGAGCGCCGGCCCAGGCGCGTGCGGAAACCCTCGCCGAGCAGCCGTTGTTTCGCGAGGCGTTCGCCCGGCGCCGCGGCATCCTGCCGGCCAACGGCTTCTATGAATGGCGCGGCCCGCGGCGTCGGCCGTTCTGGATGAGCGCGGAGCAGGGCGGTCTGCTGTCGATGGCGGCGTTGTGGGAGGCCTATCCGGTCGGTGGTCGTACCTACCTGAGCGCCGCGGTGGTCACCGTGGCAGCCGGGCCGCAGCGCCGGCCGTTGCTGCTGGACGCCGCCGGCGAGGCCTTGTGGCTGGACCCGCAGGCCGACCCGCAGGCGCTGCAGGCCCTGCTGGGCGCTGGCCGGGTGGGCTTGCGCGAGCGACTGCTGGCCGGGCTGGGCAACAGCCCGCAGGAGGAGGGGCCGCAATGCCTGACCCCGGCCTGAACTTGCCGGCGGGCAAATTGTCCGATTTCGGCCAGCGCCCTAAGATGATGGCCTTGCGCCTTCAGGAGAGAATATCCATGCCCCGTGTCTTGCGTCTTGCCGGTCTTGCCGGTGCGTTGCTGCTGAGCGGCTGCCAGGCGGTCAACACCACCAGCGGCGGTGCCGTGGGGGTGCAGCGCCAGCAGTACATGTTCAGCATGCTGTCCAGCGACCAGCTGAACCAGATGTATGCCCAGTCCTACCGGGAAACCCTGAGCAAGGCGGCCAGCAGCGGCAAGCTGGACAAGAGCAGCGCGCTGGCCCAGCGGGTCGACGGCGTGGCCCGGCGCTTGATCGCCCAGGCGCCGGCGTTCCGTGCCGATGCGCTGAACTGGAACTGGGAAATCAACCTGATCGACAGCGACGAGCTGAATGCCAATGTCGGTCCGGGCGGCAAGATCATCGTCTACAGCGGGCTGGTGCGTCAGCTCAATCTGAGCGATGCCGAGCTGGCCGCGGTGCTGGGCCACGAGATCGCCCACGCCCTGCGCGAGCACAGTCGCGAGGCGATTTCCAAGGCCTATGGTGCCGAGCTGGCCAAGCAAGGGGCTGTTGCCCTGCTCGGGCTGGGCGAAGCGGGCGGCCAGTTGGCCGATGTCGCCGTGCAGTACGGCATGACCCTGCCCAACAGCCGCGGTCACGAGAACGAGGCCGACCTGATCGGTCTGGAGCTGGCGGCGCGCGCCGGCTTCGATCCGAATGCCGCCATCACCCTGTGGAACAAGATGGCGCAGGCCGGCAATGGTGCGCCGCCCGAGTTCATGAGCACCCACCCGGCTTCGTCGACGCGACAAGCCAACCTGCGCGCCGCGATTCCGCGCGTAATGCCTCTTTACGAACAGGCGCGCGGTCAGCGTTGAGGCGTGTTCGGGGCGTGAATTTGTCGTTGATGTGACTTGTATTTTTCTGTCGGGTCGGTAAAATTTGCGGGCTTTTATGGATGGGGGATGCCAAGCCCATCTTGCTCGGCGGGAATGCCTAGCCTGCCGATTTGTCGTAGCGGACGCACTGACCCGAGCCCCCGATTAGTGTCCGCACGCGACTGCGATTGCCTTGAATGAGGCAAGTACTGTCCAGTAAGATTCGCCGCTTGATTATCAGGCGGCCTCTGAGGCTATAAACCAATGAAAACTTTCTCTGCGAAACCGGAAACCGTCAAGCGCGACTGGTACGTTGTCGACGCCGCTGGCAAGACCCTGGGTCGTCTTGCCACTGAAATCGCCAGCCGTCTGCGTGGCAAGCACAAGCCGGAGTACACTCCGCACGTCGATACCGGCGACTACATCGTCGTGATCAACGCCGAGCAGGTGCGTGTCACCGGTGCCAAGAGCTCCGACAAGATGTACTACCATCACTCCGGTTTCCCGGGTGGTATCAAGTCGATCAACTTCGAGAAGCTGATCGCTCGCGCTCCCGAGCGCGTGATCGAGACCGCCGTCAAGGGCATGCTGCCGAAGAACCCGCTGGGTCGCGACATGTATCGCAAGCTGAAAGTGTATGCTGGTGCCAGCCACCCGCACACCGCTCAGCAGCCCCAAGAACTGAAGATTTAACGGAGTAGGCTCAAATGTCGGCGACTCAAAACTACGGCACCGGCCGTCGCAAGACCGCTACCGCGCGTGTATTCCTGCGTCCGGGCACTGGCAAGATCTCCATCAACAATCGCAGCCTGGAGCAGTTCTTCGGCCGCGAGACCGCTCGCATGGTCGTGCGCCAGCCGCTCGAGCTGACCGAGAATGTCGAGAAGTTCGATGTTTACGTCACCGTCGCCGGTGGCGGTGTCAGCGGCCAGGCCGGTGCTATCCGTCATGGCATCACTCGCGCCCTGATCGAGTACGACGAGACCCTGCGCAGCCCGCTGCGTAAAGCCGGTTACGTCACTCGTGACGCCCGTGAGGTCGAGCGTAAGAAGATTGGTCTGCGCAAAGCCCGTAAGCGTCCGCAATACTCCAAGCGTTAATCGACAACGCTCTGGCAAACGCCCAGACTCCTTCGGGATCTGGGCGTTTTCGTATCCGCCAGATTTGTCTGCGACAGTCTGTCGCAGGCGTAATTCCCTGATCCACAAGGCTTTACCTGCGGTTGTTGCCAGTTATTACCTTGTCAGAAAAGGGGCTTTTCATTACCATCTGACGGATTTTTTGCGCAGCTGGTTTTAACTATAGTGCCTGCCCGAGCAGGTCACAGAAAGCTGATGGGAGACGACTGAATGAGTAATGACGGCGTGAATGTGGGCCGGCGTCGGTTCCTCGTCGCCGCCACTTCGGTGGTGGGGGCGGCTGGAGCTGTCGGTGCTGCGGTCCCGTTCGTGGGGTCATGGTTCCCCAGTGCCAAGGCCAAGGCCGCCGGTGCTCCGGTGAAGGTGAACGTGGCGAAGATCGAGCCGGGTCAGCAGATCGTTGCTGAGTGGCGCGGCAAGCCGGTGTTCATCGTTCGCCGCACCGACGAGATCCTGGCCAATCTGGCCAAGCTCGAGGGTGCCGTGGCAGACCCGGAATCCAAGGCTTCCGAGCAACCGACCTACGTGGACCCGAAGGTTCGTTCGATCAAGCCCGATCTGCTGGTCGTCGAAGGCCTGTGTACCCATCTGGGCTGCGCGCCGTCCTTCCGTCCCGAAGTCGCCCCGGCCGACCTGGGTGCCGATTGGGTGGGTGGCTACTTCTGCCCCTGCCACGGCTCCCGCTACGACCTGGCTGGCCGCGTGTACAAGGCGCAGCCCGCGCCGTTGAACCTGCCGGTCCCGCCGCACACCTACGAGTCCGATGATGTGATCATCGTCGGTGTGGATCAGGAGAAAGCCTGATGAGCAAATTCATGGAATGGGTCGATGCGCGTTTCCCCGCGACCAAGATGTGGGAAGACCATCTGTCCAAATATTACGCACCGAAGAACTTCAACTTCTGGTATTTCTTCGGCTCCCTGGCGCTGCTGGTGCTGGTCAACCAGATCCTCACCGGTATCTGGCTGACCATGAGCTTCGAGCCGTCCGCCGAAGGCGCATTCGCCTCCGTCGAATACATCATGCGTGATGTGGAGTACGGCTGGATCCTGCGCTACATGCACTCCACCGGCGCTTCGGCGTTCTTCGTGGTGGTGTACCTGCACATGTTCCGCGGCCTGATGTACGGCTCCTACCAGAAGCCGCGCGAACTGGTGTGGATCTTCGGCATGCTGCTCTACCTGGCGCTGATGGCCGAGGCCTTCATGGGCTACCTGCTGCCCTGGGGCCAGATGTCGTACTGGGGCGCTCAGGTGATCGTGAACCTGTTCTCGGCCATTCCCTTCGTCGGCCCTGACCTGGCCCTCTTGATCCGTGGCGACTATGTGGTCGGTGATGCGACGTTGAACCGCTTCTTCAGCTTCCACGTCATCGCCGTGCCGCTGGTGCTCCTGGGTCTGGTCGTGGCGCACTTGCTGGCGCTGCACGATGTGGGCTCCAACAACCCCGACGGCATCGAGATCAAGGGCCCGGGCCAGCCGGTGGACGACAAGGGCCATCCCCTGGACGGCGTGCCCTTCCACCCCTACTACTCGGTGCACGACATCTTTGGTGTGTGCGTGTTCCTGTTCATCTTCTCGGCCGTGATCTTTTTCGCGCCCGAGTTCGGCGGCTACTTCCTGGAGTACAACAACTTCATCCCCGCCGACCCGCTGAAGACGCCTTCGCATATCGCCCCGGTCTGGTACTTCACGCCGTTCTATTCGATGCTGCGTGCCATCACCAGCGAGATGATGTACGCGCTGATTGCCTGCGTGGTGCTGGGTGCCGGTTTTGGCGTGTTCAAGGCTCGTCTGCCTGGCTTCGTCAAGGGTGGCATCGTGGTTGCTGCCGCTGTAGCCATCGCCCTCATGCTGGCCATCGATGCCAAGTTCTGGGGTGTGGTGGTGATGGGCGGCGCGGTCGTCATCCTGTTCTTCCTGCCCTGGCTGGACTGCAGCCCGGCGCGCTCCATCCGCTATCGCCCGAGCTGGCACAAGTGGATGTACGCCCTGTTCGTGGTCGTGTTCGTGATCCTGGCCTACCTGGGCGTGCAGGCCCCGTCGCCCGTCGGTGAGCGCGTGTCGCAGGTGGGGACGCTGTTCTATTTCGGCTTCTTCCTGCTCATGCCCTGGTGGTCGCGTCTTGGCACGCCCAAGCCCGTGCCTGACCGCGTGACGTTCAAGCCTCATTGAGCCGGAGATAACAACAATGAAGAAACTGCTTCTCTCGCTGATCGCAGCTCTGGGTTTGGCTGCTGGTGCACATGCCGCCGGCGGCGGCATGGCCTGGGACAAGGCGCCCGTCAACATCACGGATCAGGCTTCGCTGCAAAACGGCGCCAAGCTGTTCGTGAACTACTGCCTGAACTGCCACTCGGCCGCGTTCATGCGCTTCAACCGCCTGAAGGACATTGGCCTCACTGATCAGCAGATCAAGGACAACCTGCTGTTCACGACCGACAAGATTGGCGAGACCATGAAGTCGGCGATTGATCCCAAGCAGGCGTCCGAATGGTTTGGCGCCAATCCGCCGGATCTCACGGTGATCGCGCGCTCGCGCGCCGGCTCCGGCGGTTCTGGTGCGGACTATCTCTACACCTTCCTGCGCACCTTCTACCGCGACGACACCAAGGCCACCGGCTGGAACAACCTGGTCTTCCCCAGCGTCGGCATGCCGCACGCGCTGTGGCAGTTGCAGGGCGAGCGCGGCGCTGTCTTTGAGCAACGTGAGAGCCATGGCCAGACCGAACAGGTGTTCAAGGGCTGGGAGCAGATCTCTCCCGGCAGCATGACGCCTCAGCAGTACGACCAGGCCGTGGGTGATCTCGTCAACTATCTGCAGTGGATGGGTGAGCCGGCGCAGAATACGCGCGTTCGCATTGGTGTGTGGGTGCTGCTCTTCCTGGCAGGCTTCACCTTCATCGCCTGGAGGCTGAATGCAGCCTTCTGGAAGGACGTCAAGTAAACCCAGGAGTGTCGTTGCGCTGCATTTTCGTGCAGCGCCAACCTGTACAGAGTGGGTGCCTTGGTACCCACTCTTTTGATTTTTAGGAGCCGTTCACCATGATGGTGCTTTACTCGGGCACGACCTGCCCCTTCTCCCATCGTTGCCGTTTCGTTCTGTTCGAAAAGGGCATGGATTTTGAAATCCGCGATGTGGATCTGTACAACAAGCCCGAAGACATCAGCGTGATGAACCCCTACGGCCAGGTGCCCATCCTGGTCGAGCGCGATCTGATCCTGTACGAGTCGAACATCATCAATGAGTACATCGATGAGCGCTTCCCGCATCCGCAGCTGATGCCCGGCGACCCGGTGGATCGCGCCCGCGTTCGTCTGTTCCTGCTCAACTTCGAGAAGGAGTTGTTCGTACACGTGAATGCGCTGGAGTCGCGTGCCACCAAGGGCAACGAGAAGGCGCTGGAGAAGGCCCGTGCCCATATCCGCGACCGCCTGACCCAGCTTGCCCCCGTGTTCCTCAAGAACAAGTACATGCTGGGCGAGGGTTTCTCCATGCTGGACGTGGCCATTGCGCCGCTGCTGTGGCGCCTGGACTACTACGGCATCGAGCTGTCCAAGAACGCCGCCCCGCTGCTCAAGTATGCAGAGCGCATCTTCTCGCGCCCAGCCTATATCGAGGCGCTGACGCCCTCGGAAAAGGTCATGCGCAAGTAAACTCTACGCATTTGTTGCGCATGATGAACGCTCAGGAACTCCCCTCCACACGCCCCTATCTGATCCGTGCCCTGTATGAGTGGTGCACGGACAATGGCTACACGCCTTATTTGGTCGTGCGCGTGAACGAGTCTGTGCAGGTGCCGCGTGAATATGTCAACAACGGCGAAATCGTGCTCAACGTCAGTTACGACGCCACCAGCGGGCTGCAGATAGGCAACGATTTTGTCGAGTTCAAGGCCCGCTTCGGCGGCAAGCCGCGTGACATTCTGGTCCCCGTGCGCCGGGTGATCGCCATCTACGCGCGCGAGAACGGGCAGGGCATGGCCTTTCCGCTGGATGACGACGTCGAGGTTCAGCCCAGCGATTCCCCGCTGTCGCCCACGGAGGCCGCAGTCGTATCCGAGCCCGAGGCACGCGGCACGGTGCAGTTGCAATCTGTCGATGGCAAGTCCGGCAGGGCCGACAAAGCACGGGACAAGGACGGCCCACGCCCGCCCCAGCCGCCCGCTGGCGGCGGTCGTCCCTCCCTCAAGCGTGTCAAGTGAATGATCAGGGGATGCTGCCCGACATCCGGGCAAGCGTCCTTTTTTGGCGGCTAGAATGCAGCCTTCGCCGGTTTAGCTCAGTTGGTAGAGCACCCGCCTTGTAAGCGGTAGGTCGTCAGTTCGAATCCGACAACCGGCACCATTTCCCTCAGGATTTTCGACGCCAGCCTTCCTCCCCACGGGTCAGGATTGGATTTTCAGGCGTATCGAGTCCACCTCCCACCCCTTTGTGCGCAGATGCGCCAGGAATGCCGGCAGCAACTGCCGCAACTTGGCAGCCGCCGCATTGCTTTTGACCAGCAGGCACCAGCTGCCGCCCTCGATGGGGCCGGCCTGCACCGCTGGGCGCAGCAAGGGCGGAATCAAGCCCTCTATGGCCTTGAGCCGCGCGCTGGAGTCGCGAGTCAGGGCCGTCAGGCGCGCCAGGGTCGGTGATTCCTGGCTGGCTTGCTGCAGTGGGATGGCGTAGTGGCGGCGGTTCATGGCAGGTTCTGGGCTGTCCACTGGGCGGGTGCCGGAGTGCGCAGGCTGATTATTGCGGATACGGCCAGCACTGCCGGTCGCGCGTGGGCCACGCGGTGGCGCAAAGGTAGAATGGCAGGCTTTTGGGTTCGCCGGTTGGTTGCAAGCGCTTGCAATTGGCGGCGCAAGCCCCACCTGGATTCAATTCATCTCAAGGATTCCGGTCGCTCTGCCGCTTTGCTCGGGCAGTGCAGCGCCGATCTGCTCGCATGGCCACCAACTTCCTCACCAAACTTTTCGGCAGCCGCAATGACCGGCTGCTCAAGCAATACCGCAAGACCGTGGCGCGCATCAACGCGATGGAGCCCGAGTACGAAAAGCTCAGCGACGAGGCACTGCGCGGCAAAACCCAGGAATTCAAGGAGCGCATCGCCCAGGGCGAGACGCTGGATGCGCTGCTGCCCGAGGCCTTCGCCGTGGTGCGCGAGGGCTCCAAGCGCGTCATGAAGATGCGCCACTTCGACGTGCAGCTGATCGGCGGCATGGCGCTGCACCACGGCAAGATCGCCGAGATGCGCACCGGCGAGGGCAAGACGCTCACCGCCACGCTGCCGGTGTACCTGAATGCGCTGTCGGGCCAGGGCGTGCATGTGGTCACGGTGAACGACTACCTGGCCGGCCGGGACGCGCAGTGGATGGGGCGGCTGTACAACTTCCTGGGCCTCTCGGTGGGCATCAACCTGCCGCAGATACCGCGCGAGGAAAAGCAGGCCGCCTACAACTCGGACATCACCTACGGCACGAACAACGAATACGGCTTCGACTACCTGCGCGACAACATGGTCTACGACGCGCGCGAGCGCGTGCAGCGCGGTCTGAACTTCGCCATCGTGGACGAGGTGGACTCCATCCTGATCGACGAGGCGCGCACTCCGCTGATCATCAGCGGCCAGGCCGAGGATCACACGGCCGTCTACCTGGCCATCAACAAGGTGGTGCCGCTGCTGACGCGCCAGGAGGGCGAGGCCGACCCGCGCACCGGCGAGGGCGTGACCAAGCCGGGCGACTTCACCGTGGACGAAAAAACGCACCAGGTGTTCCTGACCGAGCAGGGCCATGAAAACGCCGAACGCATCCTGGCGCAGGCCGGCCTGATCGCCGAGGGCGCCTCGCTCTACGACCCGGCCAACATCACGCTGGTGCACCACCTGTACGCGGCGCTGCGTGCCAACAACCTGTTCCATCGCGACCAGCACTACGTGGTGCAGAACGGCGAGATCGTTATCGTCGATGAATTCACCGGCCGCCTGATGGCCGGCCGGCGCTGGAGCGAGGGCCTGCACCAGGCCGTCGAGGCCAAGGAGGGCGTGAACATCCAGGCCGAGAACCAGACCCTGGCCTCGATCACCTTCCAGAACTACTTCCGCCTGTACGGCAAGCTCTCGGGCATGACCGGCACGGCCGATACCGAGGCCTATGAGTTCCAGGAAATCTACGGCCTGGAAACCGTCATCATCCCGCCCAACCGGCCAAGCCGCCGCGACGACCAGCTCGACCGCGTCTACAAGACCACGCGCGAGAAGTACGAGGCGGCGATTGCCGACATCCGCGAATGCCATGAGCGCGGCCAGCCGGTGCTGGTGGGCACGACCTCGATCGAGAACTCCGAAATCATCGACGGCCTGCTGAACCAGGCCGGTCTGCCGCACCAGGTGCTCAACGCCAAGCAGCATGCGCGCGAGGCCGACATCGTGGCCCAGGCCGGGCGCCCGGGCATGATCACCATCGCCACCAACATGGCCGGCCGTGGTACCGACATCGTGCTTGGCGGCAACGTGGAGAAGGCCGTGGCGGCACTGGAGGCCGACGAATCGCTGACGCCCGAGCAGCGCGCTGCCAAGGCCGAGGAGTTGCGCGCGCAGTGGAAGCTCGATCACGAGAAGGTCACGGCCCTGGGCGGTCTGCGCATCATCGCCACCGAGCGCCACGAGTCGCGCCGCATCGACAACCAGCTGCGTGGCCGCTCGGGCCGCCAGGGCGACCCCGGCTCCTCGCGCTTCTACCTGAGCCTGGACGACTCGCTGATGCGCATCTTTGCCGGTGACCGCGTCAAGGCCATCATGGACAAGCTGAAGATGCCCGACGGCGAGGCCATCGAAGCCGGCATCGTCACGCGCAGCATCGAGAGCGCGCAGCGCAAGGTCGAGGCGCGCAACTTCGACATCCGCAAGCAGCTGCTTGAATACGACGACGTGGCCAATGACCAGCGCAAGGTGATCTACCAGCAGCGCAACGAGATCCTCGACGCACCCGAGCTCACGACCCTGATCTCCGCCATGCGCGACGACTGTATGGCCGACCTGGTGCGCCAGTACGTGCCGGCCGAGTCGGTGGAGGAGCAATGGGACTTGCCCAGTCTGGAGAAGTCCCTGGCCAGCGACTGGCAGGTGCCGATGGCGCTGCAGCAGGAGGTGGCCAGCTCCGAGGCCATCACCGACGACGAAATCCTGGAGAAGGTGCAGCAGACCGCGCGCGACTCCTTCCAGGCCAAGGTGGATGCGGTGGGCAACGAGAACTTCGCCCCCTTCCAGCGCGCCGTGCTGCTGCAAAGCTTTGACACCAACTGGCGCGATCACCTCTCCGCGCTGGACTACCTGCGCCAGGGCATCCACCTGCGCGGCTATGCACAAAAGCAGCCCAAGCAGGAATACAAGCGTGAGGCCTTCGAGCTGTTCCGCCAGCTCATAGACCAGGTGAAGAACGAGGTCACGCGCGTCATGCTGACAGTGCAGGTGCAGTCCAACGCCGAGCTCGACGAGGCCACCCATGCCATGGAGGAGCGGGGCGAGAAGGTCAGCAACGTGACCTACTCCTCGCCCACCGAGACCGGCGAGGTGGAAACCGTGGTCGATGCCCAGACCGCCAAGGCCGCGCCGGCCCAGGCCATGCCCGGCGTGCGCGTCGGTCGCAACGACCCCTGCCCCTGCGGCAGTGGTAAAAAATACAAGCAGTGCCACGGCAAACTTGCCTGATGCTGCGACCTTGAACGACACGGGCTGCGGCCCGTGTTTGCTTTTCATCCCCTTGTTTGACCCAGGAGTGCTCCATGCCCGTGAATCTTTCTGCCCCGCAAGCCGCAGACCTGCGCCCCGTTGCCGGCGTGCGCATTGGCGTCGCCGAGGCTGGCGTGCGCAAGGCCAACCGCAAGGACCTGACGGTGTTCCTGCTGGACGAGGGCACGACGGTGGCCGGCGTGTTCACGCAAAACCGCTTCTGCGCCGCGCCGGTGCAGGTTTGCCGCGAGCATTTGGACGGTGGCCAGGCGATACGCGCCATGGTCATCAACACCGGCAATGCCAACGCCGGCACCGGCGCTGACGGTCTGGCACGCGCGCGCGCCACCTGTGATGCGCTGGCGGGCCAACTGGGCATTGACGCCGGCCAGGTGCTGCCGTTTTCCACCGGCGTGATCATGGAGCCGCTGCCCGTGGATCGCATCGTGGCGGGCCTGCCGGCCGCGCTTGCCGACGCCCAGGGCGGCCACTGGGCGCGCGCGGCCGAGGGCATCATGACCACCGATACCGTCCCCAAGGCCTTCAGCCGGCAGCTGCAGATTAGCGGCGCCACGGTCACCGTCACCGGCATCAGCAAAGGGGCCGGCATGATTCGCCCGAACATGGCGACCATGCTGGGCTTTCTGGCCACCGATGCTTGCATCACCCCAGACTTGGTGCGTCAACTGGTGCGCGAGCTGGCAGACCAGTCCTTCAACCGCGTGACGATTGACGGCGACACCAGCACCAACGACTCCTTCGTGCTGATCGCCACGCACCAGGCAAAGCACGCGCCGATTACAGTGCTCGACAGCGCCGAGGGCCGCGCCCTCAAGGCCGCGCTGCTGGCGGTCGCGCAGCAGCTGGCTCAGGCCATCGTGCGCGACGGCGAGGGCGCGACCAAGTTCATCACCGTGCGCGTGGAGGGCGGCAGGACCGGCGAGGAATGCCGCCAGGTGGCCTACGCCATCGCGCACTCGCCGCTGGTCAAGACGGCCTTCTTTGCCAGCGACCCGAACCTGGGCCGCATCCTGGCGGCGGTGGGCTATGCCGGCATTGCGGATCTGGACCAGACCCTCATCGACCTGTACCTTGATGATGTGCATGTGGCCGTGCAGGGTGGGCGCAACCCCGCTTACCGCGAGGAGGACGGCCAGCGCGTGATGCAGCAGCAGGAGATCACCGTACGCGTGCTGCTGGGGCGCGGTCAGGCGGCCGACACCGTCTGGACCTGTGACCTGAGCCACGACTACGTGACCATCAACGCCGACTACCGGTCCTGATTATTTTGATAGCTGTTTGCGCTTACTGTATAAGTGCTAGAGCCTAAAATGAATGAAAATTTTGACCGCCTGATCGCCCGCGCCGAGCAGCTCATCTCCCGCATCGAATCCGTGCTGCCCCAGCCCTTGGGCGCGCCCGACTGGCAGGCGGCCATCGCCTGGCGCTACCGCAAGCGCAGCAGCGGCCATGGCGTGCTCGAGCCCGTGCGCCATGTCGCCGCCATGCAACTGTCCGACCTCAAGGAGATCGACGCGCAGAAAGAGAAGATCCAGCGCAACACCGAGCAGTTCGTGGCCGGCAAGACGGCCAATAACGTGCTGCTGACGGGCGCGCGCGGCACGGGCAAGTCCTCGCTGATCCGGGCCTGCCTGAACAGCTACGCGGGGCGCGGCCTGCGCCTGATCGAGGTGGACAAGGCGGACCTGACCGATCTGCCCGACATCGTCGAGGTGGTCTCGGACCGCCCCGAGAAGTTCATCATCTACTGCGACGACCTGAGCTTCGAGGAGGGCGAGGGCGGCTACAAGGCGCTCAAATCCATCCTGGATGGCTCCGTGGCCGCAAGCACGCCCAACGTGCTGGTCTACGCCACCAGCAACCGCCGCCACCTGCTGCCCGAGCAGATGAAGGACAACCTGAGCTACACCACGTCCAACGATGGCGAGATCCATCCCGGCGAGGTGGTGGAGGAGAAGATTTCGCTCTCCGAGCGCTTTGGCCTGTGGGTCAGCTTCTACCCCTTCAGCCAGGACGAATACCTAACAATAGTCGCGCAGTGGCTCTCGGCCCTCGGCGTGGCCCCGGCCGACATTGAGAGCGCGCGACCCCAGGCCCTGGTCTGGGCGCTGGAGCGCGGCTCGCGCAGTGGCCGCGTGGCCTACCAGTTCGCGCGCGACTACGCCGGGCGCCAGGGCGCATGACCCGCAAGCACACCGAGGTCGCGGTCGGCATCCTGCTGCGCGCCGACGGCGCCCTGCTGCTGTCCACGCGTCCCGCGGGCAAGCCCTATGCGGGCTACTGGGAGTTTCCGGGCGGCAAGATCGAGGCCGGCGAGAGTGTGGAGCAGGCCCTGCGTCGCGAGCTCATCGAGGAACTGGGCGTGACCATAGGCCCGGCCGAGGTCTGGAAGGTGACCGAGCACGACTACCCGCACGCCCTGGTTCGCCTGCACTGGTGCAAGGTGCATGACTGGCGCGGCGAGTTCGAGATGCGCGAGGGCCAGACCATGGCCTGGCAGCAATGGCCCTTGCAGGTGCGCCCGGTGCTGCCCGGCGCCTACCCGGTGCTGCAATGGCTGGCCGAGGAGCGCGGCCTGGCGTTTGACGCCGCGCAGTTCGATTGATTATCAAAAAAGATAGCTGCTTGCGCTTGCTAGATAAGTGCTAGCAGCATATTTGATTCAAATTCAAGGCTGGCGCTTGGGGTCGCCGAATTCGGCATCCTCGGGCGGCGCCTCGGCCGGCATGCGGAAGTCTTCGGCGGCCCAGGCGCCCAGGTCGATCTGCTGGCAGCGCTGGCTGCAAAACGGCCGGTACGGGTTGGCCGGGCTGAACAGGCTGGGCCCGCCACAGGTTGGGCAGGGCACCTGCTTGGCGCTGGCGGGTTGTGGCTTGCTTGTCATCGTGCTCAGGCGCACAGCGTCAGCTCGAAGGCGGCATCCTCGTTGCTGCACACCAGCTTGCCGCCTTCCTCCTGGCGCATCAGGCGCACGGAGACGATGAGGCGGTTGCCGCTGATCTCGGGCACCAGTTGCAGGGCCGGGTCTATGCGCAGCCGCAGCAGCTGGAAGGTGCGGCCCGGGGGCAGGTTTTGCTGGAACTGGCCACGCTCGGCGGCCACTTTTTGCGGCAGGCCCGAGTCGCGCATCAGGCGCAGCAGCAGGTATACCGATTCGGCCAGCGGGGCCAGCGTGGCGGCCCAGTGGTGCAGGTCGTTCTGGCGCTGCTCGGGCGCGTGGTGTTGCCAGGCGTAGTAGGCCGGCAGGTCAAAACCGCAGGTGCCGCCGGGAATGCCGACACGGCTGCGAATGCTCATGAGCCAGTCGTTCTCGGTCAGCGACTGGCCAGCCTTGCCGGTTTGCGCGTTCAGCGCGGCAAAGCATTGGTCGAGCTGGGCGATTACGCCGTCGAGCGCGGCCTCGGAGATCGAGGGGTTGCCGCGATAGCCGTCGAACTGGTGTTTGTGTTTTTCCAGGTCCTTGAGCACATCGGCCTTCAGGTCGGCACGTGCCGCCACGTCCATGACCTCGAAGATGGTCACCAGGGCATAGTGGTGATCCAGCGGGTGCGTGCGCGCAATGAGTTCGCCAAGGCGGCGAAACAGCTGCTCAAGGCGCAGGTAGGTTCTCAGGCGTTCGTTGAAAGGGTATTCGTAAAGGATCACGCTGCGGGCTTCCTGGGTGCGCCTGCATCATAGCCCGAAGCCGGCCGCGACCTGGCGCGCCTTTGTTTGCAAATCTGACAGTGTCAGGGCATCGTTGTAGACCACGAAATCGGCGGCCGCGCGCCGCATGGCGCGGCTGCTCTGCGTGGCCATGATGGCGCGGATGGCATCCTCGGTGAGCCCGTTGCGGGCCTGCACCCGGGCTACCTGGCTCTCCTCGCGGCAGTCCACCACCAGCACGGCATCGAGCTGGCGCGCCCAGCGCGGCGACTCGGTGAGCAGCGGGATGTCGAACACGATGAGCCGTTGACCGGCTTGCGCGGCCACCGCGGCGGCCTGGGCGATGGCATTGCCCACCAGGGGATGGACGATGGCCTCCAGCCGCTCCTTGGCACCCGCATCGGCAAACACCAGGGCGCGCATGCGTACTCTGTCCAGAGCACCCTGGGCGTCGATGTAGTCGGCGCCGAATGTGTCCCGTATGTCCGCAATGGCCGGCCCGCCGGCCTCCGTCACGGCGCGGGCGATGGCATCGGCATCGATCAGCGCCGCCCCGCAGTCCCGCAGCATGGCGGCAAAGGTGCTCTTGCCACTGCCTATGCCGCCGGTCACCCCCAGCCGTAGTGGCCGTGGGCAGATGGGGCGGGCGGGCGTGGTCGTCATCTACAGCCCCAGGGTGGAAAAGATGGTCTGCATGATGCGCCCCGGCCCCCAGAGCATGGCAGCCAGGCCGCCGCCCGCAAGAAAGGGACCGAACGGCACATATTTGCCCTCGCGCAGGTTGCTGGCGAGCTTCATGGCTATGCCGACAATGGCGCCTATCACCGACGCCATGAGGATGATGGGCACCAGGGCCTGCCAGCCAAACCAGGCACCCAGCGCGGCAAACAGCTTGAAGTCGCCATAGCCCATGCCCTCCTTGCCCGTCGCGAGCTTGAAGCCCCAGTAGACGAGCCACAGGGACAGATAGCCGGCCGCTGCGCCCACGACCGCGTCAGCGAGTGGCACCGCCGTCCAGCCCGCCACGGCGACCAGCAGGCCGGCCCACAGCAGGGGCAGGGTGATGTCGTCGGGCAGCAGCGTGGTGTCCCAGTCGATCAGCGTCAGCGCCACCAGAGCGGCGGAAAACCCGCACCAGGCCAGGGTCGTGAAAGACCAGCCCCAGCGCATGGCGCAGGCGCAGAACAAGCCTGCTGTGGCCAGTTCCACCAGCGGGTAACGTGCGCTGATGCGCGTGCCGCAACCAGAGCAGCGTCCGCGCAGCCCGATGTAGCTGAGCACCGGAATGTTCTCGTACCAGCGCACCTCATGCCCGCAGGATGGGCAGCGCGAGCGTGGCTGCATCAGGTTGAAGGGCTCGGCTGGCGCTGCGGCCTGCCCGCCGGCCGCCAGGCCTGTGTCCTGGGCGTATTGCGCGCATTCGGCGGCCCATTGCCGCTCCATCATGCGCGGCAGCCGGTGGATCACCACGTTCAGAAAGCTGCCGATCAACAGCCCCAGGACGCCGAACAGCGCGGCGTCCGCAAGCACCGAGCCCGTCATCAGACCACTTGCCCCAGCTTGAAGATGGGCAGGTACATGGAGACCACGATGCCACCGATGATGGTGCCCAGGAAGACGATGATAATGGGCTCCATCAGGCTGGACAGGCCTGCCACCATTTCATCGACCTCGGCCTCGTAGAAGTCGGCCGCCTTGCTCAGCATATGGTCGATGGAGCCCGATTCTTCGCCAATGGCGCACATCTGCAGCACCATGGAGGGGAAGACATTGGCATTGCCCATGGCGGCGGTGAGGCTGGTGCCGGTGGAGACCTCCTGCTGGATCCTGTCGGTGGCCATGGCGTATACCGAGTTGCCCGAGGCGCCACCCACAGAATCCAGCGCCTCCACCAGCGGCACGCCGGCGGCGAACATGGTGGACAGGGTGCGCGTCCAGCGCGCCACGCAGGATTTGTCGATCAGCGCACCAAAGATGGGCATCTTCAGCAAGAAGCGATCCATCACCTGTTGCATTTTCTCGCTGCGCTTCCAGGCCTGCATGAAGAAGTAGAAGCCGCCGCCAATCACGCCAAAGATCAGCCACCAATAGGCGACAAAAAACTCGCTGACGGCCATCACGAACAGCGTGGGCGCGGGGAGATCCGCGCCAAACGACGTAAAGACCTCCTTGAACGCCGGAATCACGAAGATCATGATGATGGTCACCACCACGAAGGCGACCACGATCACCGAGATCGGATACATCAGCGCCGAGCGGATCTTGGACTTGATGGCCTCGGTCTTTTCCATGTAGAGCGCCAGGCGGTCGAGCAGCGCCTCCAGGATACCGGCCGCCTCACCCGCCTCTACCAGGTTGCAGTACAGGCTGTCGAAATACATGGGGTATTTACGAAACGCGGAGTTCAGCGAGGTCCCGGTTTCCACGTCCGCACGGATGTCGTTGAGCAGCTTGGTCACGCTGGGGTTGGTGTTGCCTCGGCCCACGATGTCAAACGCTTGCAGCAGGGGTACGCCGGCCTTCATCATGGTGGCCATCTGGCGCGTGAACAGGGCGATGTCCTTGGGCTTGATCTTCTTGCCCGAGCTCATCCGGCGCTTCTTGATCTTGGTGGGCAGGACGCCCTGGCGGCGCAGGGTTGCCTGCACCTGGTTTTCGCCCGCGGCGCGAACCTCGCCGCGCACGATCTTGCCGGTACGGTCCTTGCCTTCCCACTCAAAGACGAAGTCCTTGATGCCTCGCGATGCAGCGGTCGCCATGGTGCATTCCCCCCGGTATGTTTATTCGTTGGTCACGGCCAGAACCTCTTCCAGCGAGGTCAGGCCTATCCTGGCCTTGTGCAAGCCCGCTTCGCGCAGGCTGCGCACGCCTTCGCGGCGTGCCTGCTCGGCAATGTCCAGCGCGCTGCCGTCGCGCAGGATGATGCGCTGGATCTCTTCTGATATCGGCATCACCTGGTAGATGCCGACACGGCCCTTGTAGCCGTTGTTGCAGGCCGAGCAGCCCACGGGCCGATAGGTGACCCAGGAACCATCGATCTCTTCGTCGCGATAACCGGCCTCTACCAGCGTCTCGTGCGGTATGTCGGCTGGTTCCTTGCACTGTGGGCACAGCCTGCGCGCCAGTCGCTGGGCCGTGATCAGAATCACGCTGGATGCGATATTGAAGGGTGCAATCCCCATGTTGCGCATCCGCGTGAGCGTGGTTGGCGCATCGTTGGTGTGCAGCGTGGACAGCACCAGGTGGCCTGTCTGCGCGGCCTTGATGGAAATGTCCGCCGTCTCCAGGTCGCGGATTTCACCCACCATGATGATGTCTGGATCCTGGCGCAGAAACGACTTCAGGGCGACGGCGAATGTCAGGCCGGCCTTTTCATTGACGTTGACCTGGTTCACGCCCGGCAGGTTGATTTCCGACGGGTCTTCGGCCGTGGCGATGTTCACCCCCGGCTTGTTGAGCAGATTCAGGCAGGTGTAGAGCGAGACGGTCTTGCCCGAACCCGTGGGGCCGGTCACCAGAATCATTCCGTAAGGCCGGTTGATGGCCTGCAGCAGGCGCTCTTTCTCCTCCGGTTCATAGCCGAGTGCGTCGATACCCAGCTTGGCACTGCTCGGATCCAGGATACGGATCACGATTTTTTCGCCAAACAGGGTGGGCAGCGTACTTACGCGAAAATCGATGACCCGGTCCGGACCGACCTTGAGCTTCATGCGCCCATCCTGGGGCACGCGCTTTTCTGAAATGTCGAGGCGTGATATCACCTTGATGCGCGATGCCAGCTTCTCCTTGATGGCAATCGGGGGTGATGCGATTTCCCTGAGCTCGCCGTCGATGCGAAAGCGCACGCGGTAGCTGTGTTCGTAGGGCTCGAAATGCAGATCGGATGCGCGCATGTTGAACGCATCAAGAAGCATCTTGTGCAGAAAGCGCACCACCGGAGCGTCTTCGACCTCGTTGGGTGCGGCCTCGTTGTTGTCTTCCGTGGCTTCCTCTACGGAGATATCGCCGAATTCAAAGTCGCCGCTGCTGACGATGCTGTCCAAAGCTTCGTTGCTGCTCTTGGCTGCCGCATCCACGAGCTGAATCAGCTTGTCGTATTCAGCAATGATCCAGTCAACACCCATTTGGGTGGTGAATTTGATTTTCTCCGCTGCTTCCTGATTCGTCGGATCTGCCGTCGCCACGATCAGACGGTTGTTGCGCTTGCTCAGGACGACCACGCGGTAAGCCTGGCACAGCTTCAGATCCAGCAAATCATGCGGCAGGCGCTCGCGATCCAGAGCCTGGACATCGAGCAGCGGCGCGCCAAAGATGGACGACAGGGTATGGGCCAGGTCAGTGGATGTGATGACATTGGCACCGATCAACTCGGCGATGAAGCTGGAGCGCCCGGAAACAGACTTCTTGTAAATCTCTTCCGCGGTTTTCTGATTCAGCTTGTCTACAGACATCAACGCCCGTGCCAAGCCTGGCAAGGCAACGGGTTGAGCGGCTTTCTGAGGACTATCGACGGTAGCCATGTAACCAGCGGATTCTTATGGGAGAAAACGAAACGCGCCTATCATCGCCGATACCCTGAACTATGTACAGAATTACCAGGGGTAGCGTTGCGTGAACAGCAGAACGACGTCCGGTGTTGTGGGTGGTATGTGGCCCAGTGACTGTGCAACAAGTCTACGTAGGTGGCAGAAACGACAAAGCCCCGTGTTGATGGGGCTTTGTAAAAGATTGACCAATGAACTGGTCGGGGTGAGAGGATTCGAACCTCCGGCCTCTACGTCCCGAACGTAGCGCTCTACCAGGCTAAGCTACACCCCGATGTGCCGTGACCGCCTAGGTGCGGCGTTCAAGCAGCTGAGCCGCTAATTGTAGCAAACCTTC
>RRZU012869691.1_pt1 | contig 21139 bp, 13 predicted proteins | sample 2165561 | NCBI WGS metagenome assembly RRZU01 (sample SAMN10456909, study PRJNA506462) | wastewater metagenome | isolation source: wastewater sludge | place: USA: Moscow, Idaho | reverse complement strand
GATAATTCCTCCTGCAGAGCCCGACATTGTTACTGCCATTTCGGTACCCGGTGTGGTGGCTAGTCCGATATTAATTACATCGAATCCCATCGACATTAACGTACCACATACGATATTTTTCACCATTTCGCCCGAAATACGGGCATCGCGGCCCACTACAATGGTTTTCTTATCGGTTTTTGACCGAATGAATTTAGCATACGAAGCTGTAAATTTTACTACATCCACCGGACTCAATCCTTCTGCAGGTTTTCCTCCGATTGTCCCTCTGACTCCGGATATTGATTTTATTAATGTCATTTTTTCTTATTTTACGGATGATTGATTCAGTTTTTGTTCCCAAGCCCAGGCTGTACGAAGTGTTTCTTCAATGCTTGCTTCTGCCTTCCATCCCAGTTCGGTGTTGGCAAAGGCAGGATCGGCCCATACTTGTTCGATATCTCCTTCGCGACGCCCCACAATTTCGTAAGGTACTTTTACGCCATTTACTTTTTCGAATTCACGAATTATTTCCAATACAGATAAACCTGTGCCTGTCCCCAGATTAAAAGTCTCCACCTGCGTTTTATTTTTGTTTTCCAGTATGCGCTGTACGGCAATAACATGCGCTTTGGCCAGGTCAACCACATTGATATAATCGCGAATACAGGAGCCATCGGGTGTGTTGTAGTCGTCGCCAAATACACGTAGCTTTGCACGTTTTCCCATGGCTGTTTGCGTCACAAATGGCAGCAGGTTGTTGGGGATTCCATTGGGTAATTCGCCAATCTCAGCTGAAGCATGTGCGCCAACCGGATTAAAATAACGCAGAATCACCGAGTTTAATCCCGAATTTGCATATATGGTATCGCGGATAATCTCCTCACAAATTTGCTTGGTATTGCCGTAGGGTGACAAAGCCGGTTGAATAGGTGCTGACTCGGTTACCGGAAGTACTTCGGGCTGACCATACACGGTGCAGGAAGACGAAAAAACCAGATTGTTTGAGTTGTCCTTTAACATCAACTTTAAGAGGTTGATTAAAATCATCAGGTTATTTTCGTAATACATCAATGGTTGTTCTACCGATTCGCCCACCGCCTTACTGGCAGCAAAATTGATAATGGCATCAAAACCGTTATTTTCTTCAAAAATGGCTTCCAGAGATTTATATTCAACGCAATCTACAAATTTAAATCCGGGTCTGATTCCTGTTATCTTTTCAATCCTATCTACAACGTTTGCTTCAGAATTCGACAAGTTATCAACTATGAAAACTTCGAATCCTGCATTTTGCAATTCAACAACGGTATGTGAGCCTATATATCCGGTACCGCCTGTTACTAATATTTTTGCCATATTATTATAAATGATTCTCAGTTTTATGTTCCAATTTATACTCCACAAAAGCCTCAATGGCTTCGTAACTTGCCAGTCCCAGCTGGTTGTAGAGTTTTGCTGTGGCCTGATTACGTTCTTCGGCACGTTGCCAGAACAAACGTTCGTCGTTGCCTAAATAAGGTGCACTTTCCATCTGCGACTGATGTTTGAGAATGGAGTTACGTTTGCGGCGCAACTGCTCGGGGCTGATTGGCACAGCCATTTCAATGTGGTCAATTTCCCATTCGGCCCATGCGCCGCGATACATCCAAATCCGGCATTCTTTCATCCATTCGGTGGCTTTCAGTTCGTGAATGGCAGCCAAAGCAGCGTCCAAACAAACTTTGTGTGTTCCGTGCGGATCAGCCAGGTCGCCTGCCACAAATATCTGGTGTGGTTGTACCTCTTCGAGCAGTCCGATAATCTTAACAATATCATTGTCGGTCAGTTTTCCTTTTTGAACTTTACCGGTTTCATAAAACGGCAGGTCGAGGAAATGTACATTTTCGGGTTTCAGCCCCACATAACGGCAGGCAGCACGTGCTTCCTCCCTGCGAATGTATCCTTTCAGATACAGCACATCAGCAATATCCGAATCGCCACTGCGTTTTTCTTCGGTCAGAAATTTCAGAATACGTTTGTATTTGTCACGCAGTTCGTTGTTTGCAGTATCGAAGCGGTCGAGCACGTTGAGCATCAACCAAACATAGCGGATAACTTCTTCGTCGCCCACGGCAATATTCCCTGAAGTTTGATAAGCTACATGTACTTCGTGATGCTGATCTACGAGGCGCTGGAAAGTTCCACCCATCGATATGACATCATCGTCTGGGTGCGGACTAAATACCAAAACACGTTTGGGATAAGGCAACGCACGTTCGGGACGGTTGCTATCGTCGGCATTGGATTTTCCTCCCGGCCATCCTGTTATGGTGTGTTGCAAGTCGTTGAATATGCGGATATTCACATTGTAAGCCGATCCGTATTGTGCCAGCAGTTCGTCCAAACCATGCTGATTGTAATCTTTATTTGTCAATTTAAGAATGGGTTTGCCGGTTTGGTTACACAGCCATACGATGGCGCGGCGTTTAAGCTTATCAGTCCAGATACACGAACTAACCAACCACGGATGACTGATTCGCGTAAGTTGTTGTGCTGCATTGAGGTCGATAACCACTTTGGCATTTTTGTGTTGCTGAATAAATGAAGCCGGCACATTGTCGTCAATTTTTCCTTCGATAATGTCTTTCAGAATACCCGCTTTGTTTTCGCCCCATGCCGGTAAAATAAGTTGTCGCGCAGTGAGCAGGGTTGCCATTCCCATGGTTATGGCACTTGCCGGTACTTCGGAGCGGGAACTGTAAAACCGTTTGAGGTCGCGTTGCGATTCGTTGTCGAGCAACATAAGACGGGTAAGCGTACTTGCCTGAGAACCGGGTTCGTTGTAGGCGATATTCCCTACTCTACCCACGCTGACCAGCACAAGATCCAGGCCTCCGAGTTCTTCTATTTTTCGCTCATAATTCCGGCAAAAGTCAATCACATTAGTGCGGTTGACAGTTGTATCCGGCGTATAGAAATTTTCGGCGGCAATGTTTACTTTATCAAGCAAATGGGTACGCAATAAACGGGCATTGGAATGTTGCCGTGTATCGTGAACGGGGAAGAATTCGGTTACGTTAAATACAACCACGTTTGCAAAGCTCAACCCTTCGGTTTGATGTAGTTTTACCAACTCTTCGTAAACTTCAATGGGCGAGAACCCACCCGAAAGTCCGAGAATACATTTCTGTTTGTTCTGTGCTTTTTCGCGGATAAGCATAACAATATCTTGAGCAATGGATTTGGCTCCTTCTGTTTCGGTTGCGAAAATCTCGGTTTGTATTTTTTCGTTGCGAGTTTGGCGTAAACTTTCGATGACATCCGTTGGTCGGAAGTAATGTTCCGGTGTGCGTTCGAGTGATATCTTTGAACTTAAATCGTAATGCATTTTCTTCTGATTTTAGAGCCAAGAATCAAGACAATAGACTTTACATTCTTTTTGATCTTGGCTCTTGATTCTTGTTTCTATTTCTTTAAAATATCGATATGTCCCAACTTTTAGTTCTACAGTGGCGGCTTCGTCACAAACAATAATACCTTTGGGGTGAAGTTGCAGTGCAGTGATGGTCCACATCTGGTTTACCGAACCTTCCACTGCCTGTTGCAGAGCATGTGCTTTGTTGTGTCCGTTTACCAGAATTAACACTTCACGTGCATCCATCACAGTGCCAACACCTACGGTCAGTGCCAGTTTGGGAACCTGATTGATGTCATTCTCAAAAAAACGGGAGTTTGCAATAATGGTGTCCTGCGTGAGGGTTTTGATACGGGTTCGTGAACGAAGCGATGAGCCAGGCTCGTTGAAGGCTAAATGGCCATCGGCTCCAATGCCGCCCAAAAACAAATGAATGCCTCCCATATCCTTAATTTTAGCTTCGTAAGCTTTGCATTCAGCTATTAAATCAGCAGCGTTACCGTTCAGAATATTTACATTTTCAGGCTGAATATCAATATGAGCAAAAAAATTATCCCACATAAAACTGTGGTAGCTCTGCGTATGATTTTTGGGAATGCCAACATATTCGTCCATGTTAAAAGTCATCACATATTCAAACGAAACCTGACCTTGTTTGTGTAGCTCAATTAGTTTTTTGTAAGTGCCGAGTGGCGTGGATCCTGTTGGTAAGCCCAATACAAAAGGGCGGTCTACAGTGGGAGAATACTGATTAATTCGGTCTACAATATAGCCGGCACTCCATGCCGAAATCTCAGCTAAACCGGGTTGAATAATTAGACGCATATCTATTTTAGTTTATTGTTTACATTTAAATACGATATCTTGCATAGTTTCAAAATTGTACTCCTGACTTTGCAACAAGCGAAATTGCGCCAGCGACCGTTGCCAGTTATGGTGCTCATGTTCAATTTTATAATAAGTATCTCCGTTCAGATAATCGCCAAAAAACCGAACAGTTTGCATATAGCTCAACAGCTTTGCTCCAAAAGCAAGATTTTCGAGTTCAACCGGAGTAAGAAAAGTGGCTTTTTTCAGATAGCCACGGGTGTATGCTTCAAAAATGGGCATATTGACATCAATATTGTCCGGATTTTGGTCATCTTCGGCTCCGGTATTGGCGGCAGTGCGCATAAAATCGCCAAAATCGGATAGCACAAATCCGGGCATCACGGTATCTAAATCCACAATACAAACCGGCTCATCGTTTTCGTCGAAAAGCATATTATTTACTTTGGTATCGCAATGATTAATGCGTTTAGGCAACTTGCCTTCGCGAAATAAACGTTCGGGTAAACACATTTCGTCGGCACGGCTCTCAATTTCGTCCACCAGCCACTGCGTTTCGGCTAATCGTCCGGCAGTATCGGCTTTAACAGCTTTGCGGAATTGCTCCAACCTGAATTCCATATTGTGAAAATTCGGAATGGTTTCAATCAGTTTTTCGTGCGAAACATCAGCCAGCATACACTGAAAATTTCCGAACGCTTCGCCGGCTTTGTATGCCAGTTCAGGCGTTACCACATCGTAGCTGTGCGTATTTTTCAGGTTAACGTAAACGCGCCAAAAAGCACCATCTGCATCCTGATAGAAAAGTTTCCCATCCTTTGCCGGAATAAGTCGCAACACTTTTTTTTCGATATCCGTTTCGCCAGCTTCGGTGAGTTTTGCACGCAGATGGTCGGTTACAATTTGTATGTTTTGTTGCAAACCGGCCACGTTTTTAAAAATATGGTGGTTAATTTTTTGAAGAAAATAAGATTCTCCATCGGGGTATTTACTATCAACAATAAACGAATCGTTGATATGACCGATTTTAAGTGGGCGAATATCGCCTATCTCGTTTTTGAGGGCGAATTGATTTATAATGTGCATCATAAGGCTAATAAAGTAAAGATATTTTATCCACGAAATACGATACAAATATAGTTGTTTTTTAGCGTTTGGAGGGACTAATTTTGGCGCAAAATTCGATTATGAACGATGTTATACCTATTTTTGAACAAATAAGTGCTATGTGAACACATTATAAACTCCGTAATACCTAAACAAAAGAATGTCTGAAAATTTAATACTTTCGGACATTCCTTTGTAACCTTTGAAAAAAACTATTTTTTCAAACAGGCTTTATCTTTATTTTCCTTCCAACTCTTTCTTCCTTACAAGCGCTTCCAAAAAATAATAATCGGCATAATTCAGTGGCACATCAATTTCGTGTCCGTGTGGAATACTGCCAACCGAGTGCATAAGCATGAAATTGCCGTTTGTCCCCAAAATGGCGCGATACGAAGGTGACGAAAGCGATGCTACGATTTTGTCGGCCGTTTCTTTGTATTCCGATTTTCCAAATGTGCTTAATTCGTACAATGCCGAGGCAATGATAGCCGCTGCCGATGCATCGCGGGGAGCATTCGGGATATTCGGATCGTTAAAATCCCAGTAAGGAACCAAATCTTCGGGCATGTTTTTATTTGTAAAAATGAAGTTGTAAATTTTATCGGCAAAATCGAGGTACTTTTTATCCTTCGTTTCGCGGTAACAGATGGCATAGCCATACAATGCCCACGCCTGCCCACGTGCCCACGCCGATTCGTCAGAATAGCCCTGAGCAGTTTGCTTGCCACGTACTCCTCCCTTTATTTTGTCGTAGTCAATTACGTGATAACAGCTATAATCTTTGCGGAAATGGTTTGCCATGGTAACATTGGCATGACTTACAGCCATTTTGTAAAACGAAGAATCTCCCGAAAGTTTAGTGCCCTCGAAAAGCAGCTCTAAGTTCATCATATTGTCGATAATCACCGGACACATCCAGCCGCGTGTTCCCTGCCAGCCTTTGTCCTCGTCCCACGACTGTATAACGCCCGGCGTTGGACGATAGCGTGTAGCTAAGGATTTAGCAGCTTGTATCATCACTTCTTTATACGCTTCGTTTTTGGTGGCTTTATATGCATTTCCATAACTGCTGTTTATTATAAAACCTACATCGTGATGCCATGTCAGGAATTTTGCCGAATCAAGTTGTTCAGTATATTTCACACCTAGTTTTTCCCATTTTTTATCGCCTGTAAGTTGGTACATATACCACATTGAACCAGGGAAAAAGCCACTTGTCCAATCGTCGAAAGGAACATATTGTATTTTATCATTTTTGATGGTACGTGGATTGATAAATTTTCCTGTTTCCTCAATCAATTTTACCTGATGGCCTATTTGCTGCGTGGCAAAAAGTATATTGTTATTAACACAATCATCTGAATTTCCTTTAGTTATATTAGTACAACTTGCAAGTACTATCAGGATAAAATAACGAAAATTACGTTTCATACAAATTCTATTTTAAAAATTTTATTGTTTGTGTTTGTTTGGAATTTGCTATTTTGCAAAAATAAGATCCGTCTGATAAGTTATTAATTGCAATATTTACTGAAATAATACCTTTTTCACGTTCTATCTTTTTGATAATTTTACCATCGGCAGTATATATAGCGATAGTAAGTTTTTCGGTTAATCCGAACGGAAAACTGAGGTGGATTTCGGCAGAATCATTTGTAAAAGTCAACCAGTCTTTTTCTTTGTTTTGAGATAAATCATTCGTATCATTTGAATTTCTTATTGTAAAATATAGAGGCTCACCGTTATTAAAAGTAACATTAACCTGAGTTTGCCCGTTTACAGGCTGATTGAAATACACTCCGTGTACTGGTGTTAGGGGGAGCCATTCGCCATTCAGCGTTAAGGTAGTTTGTGTGGAAGTAGGAAGCCAGCCATAAGTAGAATTACTTTGTGGGTTTAAATTGGGATTGCAAATTGCAAATGAGTATTGGTTTAGTGCCTCGTTTCGTTTGCACATCAATAAATTTTCGGCCGAACTTGATTTTACTATTCCAAAATTCAAATTATTAACTGCACCAAAGAAACTATATGCCGTTATTTGTAAGGGTTTGTAAGTTAATGCGTGTAACCCTGAGTTTTGAGCATAAATTTCAAATACAGAACCGCCATTGTTAGCCATTTGTAACGCAAGTTGTTGCATTTGAGTAGTTGTAGTGGCGGGAACAACTACAAATGAATAAGCTTTATCCGAAGTTTTAACTCCATGATTCAGATATGCTTTAGCTACCTCTGATGTGGTAGTGGGATGAGCATAATCAGCTCCCGATTCAATAGGAGTAGTTTGTGAAACATAACTCAAAAAAAGCGGATCATTTCCCTTCGGAATAAAATAACCCGTTTGTTGTGGAGTGATTATCCAATTATCTACGGCTGAGGATAATGCAAACTCATAAGGCTTTGATAAAGTTGTTCCATTCAAAATTAAATCGCCACTAATAGGATATTTTATTCCCTGAAATAAATTGGTAGCTGTAATTCTATTTGCGGAGTAAGCTCCGGATGCCCCAATATTGCTTCCTAACGCAATAAGTATACTGTCAAATGCGAAAACCGATTTTTTAAAAGTTAAATTTGTTGGCGTATAAGCGTTATTTACCCACCACGAGTCTATTTGGTCGAAATCGGCAGCAAACATACCGCAATTACCCCACGAAAGTGCTCCGGCAAAATTTTTGGTAGCAGTATATTGATCGAACCGACCAATTTCTGACTGCAAAGGCATCATGTCCTGCCACGTACTGTAATGTACGGTAGTGGTTCCGGGCACTACATTCCAATCCCATCCACCTCCGGTTCCGTTTGTAGGAAATCCACTATTTGTTTGCGTTCCTGCATAAGTAATCTCTAGTGAACCATGACTCTGGTAGCGCCCGAACCGGTTCTGATTGTCGTAAATTTCAGCACCCCAAAAGTTTGTAGTAGGTGCTCGCATGGTGGCAACCCAGTTATTTTTTCGAAAAATGCCCATTGGGCTGTAATTAAATTGATGAAAACCGTCGTAACTTATAGTATCAACGCTGTATTTATTGGTTTTAAAAAAATAATTATATGCCGATGCAAGTTCATTATCAATAATTTCATCGCGAGCATCTCCACTTGCTTCAATCATTTTTTCGAATAGTGCTTTTGAGAAATTAATCTTAATTCCGGTATTAAACGGATCGCGTCCACACAAAGAATTTGCAGTATGTCGTTCGTCTCCGGTACTCAATGTTCCCATGCTGTACAGCGAAATGATAGCTTTTTTGAATCTGTCGAAAGCAGTTGCCGACACCTTAAAGGATGTTCCTTTTAGATAATACAAATACTCGGCATAGGTAAAATAGGCATACATGTAATTGTTGTAATGTGTTTTATGATGAAATCCTGTTCCATCAGGTTTCATAAAATCAGCTGCACCTGGCGTATACTCACTGTTACGTTCCAAAAACCGTTTAAACGCCTTTAATTCACGAACGGCAACAGCATCGTCTGTTTGAAAAACGGCAACAGCCATAATATGTGGTAGAAAAAGATACACAACATCCGAATTCAGTTTGCTTAAATAGGTTGATGGAGAATCGTACAAACGACCGTAAAATGAAATCCAGCGCACCAACTTTAGCATCTCTGTTTTTTGAGCATCGGTACAAGCAGGCAATGTGTTTAAAAAGCTTGTGGGAATAGTTTTACAAGGTGTGTAAACATTACTGAATAATTCAAAGTTACAGCCTTCGGCTATGCCTTGATCAAGCAAATGGTCGATGAAGTTCCGAAATAAAGTTAATGTGGCAGGGTCGGTTAAACCCGCTGCGGCCAAAATCTCGGCTTTTCTTGAGATGTCAGTCATAAAATCGTTCGTAAGACCCGCCGCCGTAGTATTTATTGTGTTTCCTTTTACTGTTCCATCGGAATTACGAACAATATTTAAAGATTGAACGTAAGTTTTTGCGGCATTTAATGTGGTGGTATTTCCTGATATTGGAGTTCGTTTAAGCAACGTTCGAAGTTGGGTTAAATCAGCTAATTCGTTTACAGAAGGGGTACTTACATTTATATCTGTTGTATTTTTGAACATTTCAAGTTGAGTTTTACTTCCAACGAAATATTCGTTATCCAATTTCCATTGGCTTCCTACAATACGATTTAATTCGGTTGCGCTATTTAAGTTTACATTATCAAAGTAAATTGATCTTATACCGGTACTGGTTGGTTTTAGTGTGAATCTAACTCCATTTATTGACGTTAATTGGGTAAAAGCATATTCGGTATATGCTCTGTTAAATTCGCGCCAACCACCGAAATTGCACAGAAACACCGCTGTTCGTTTTACGGTTGAATTATATAAAAACTCTACCTTCAACGTGTCATTTAACTGTACGCTATTATAAATTTGAAAAAATGCACTGTTTGAATTATTGGCTACAAAGTCGGCAAATGCTACATCGAGTACCGATGTGCCCGCTGTTTCCCATTTTAATGATTTTGTACCTTCTTTGAAATGTTCGGCAGAAACAGACAAAGTTCCTTTGGCAGCAACCCAACCAGTAGGAATTGATGTTGATTCAAAATTAAATACTTGTGCTACACAGAGTTGCGCTGCAAGTAGAAAGAAAAATATGTTGCTGTATTTACTCATTCCGAGTGCTTTTATTCGAGACTTTTTAAAACCTGAGAATCAAATTATAACCTTCAATCAATAACTTTTACAATTAAAGTTTTCGTATTATCCGACTTGTTTTCAAGATTGGCTTTTTTGGCTACGAACGTAACATTGTAAACCCCGGCTGAACTGTATTTATATGAAAATGTTTCGGTAGTAGTTGCAATGTCTCCAATAGCGACAGCGGTATCGGGAAGTCGGCGATTAATTTTCGATGGCGTAGAAATTAGCCAGTCTTCATTCATAACAGCACCCACGGGCGATGACTGAATACGCATAACAGGATTGGTTATCAGGGCAATATTATTCAGATTCCAAACGCCATTAGTAGCTGTTTGACCATTCAAATTAAACATATCGAGGGCGGAAAAACCTAAATCAACGGCCTTAATTACAGATATTGCTCCATTCTTGAGCGTATTTGTTATTTTGAGATCTCTTATTTCCCAGGTTGGTTGCGATGCTGTATTTTGATTCGTTTTGTACAAAAAAGCCAGAGAAATATCTTTATCACAATATTCAATAAGCGACAGGGAAGTTTGCAGAACCTGCGCACTGGTTGTTGGTAAATTGCATTGTTCGGTAATTTCTACCCAATTGTGTGTGGCAATCGTCGTAGAATCAAGCTTACTGTTGTACAGCTTTAAGCCCTGAAACGATTCGGAAATAAAAACCCGTAATGTACCTGCAATTGTTCCGTATTGTGGCATAGCTCCGAAACTTAACACCGAGGTATTAATGTCATCTTTTGCATACGATTTAATGTCGTGTTTGGCATATTCATGTCCGGTTTCGCCACTATAAAACGATAAAAAATCGTAGTTCCCACTCAGATTAAATTTTAATGGGAGAGATTTTTTGATGACTAAAGTGTCACCTACAGTTTGCGTTTCGGCTGTTGCTATTTCGAAATTGAAAATTAGTTCTTTATCGAGCTCATTTGTGCAACCTGCGAACAAAAGAAACGAGGTAAAAAAACCACAAACCACAATTGATTTTAATATAGTATTTTTCATTGATTATCTGCTTTTTTGATGTTTATTGATTTTTACCAACCCGAATTTTGAGTCATTAATCTATTGACAGAAAGCTCCATAATAGGAATTGGGAAATAATTATAGGCATCTGTAACTTTAAAATAATTTGAAGCATATTTATGGTCTGACGACCATTGAGCTTTATCAATATCGTTAAGTGTATTTGTCATGTTCGTTGTAAATTCGCCCCAACGAATTAAATCCCAACGGCGTGTAGTTTCAAAACACAGTTCCATTGCTCTTTCACGTTTCACGGCATCTCTAAAACTTTCTTTCGAAAGTCCTGTGCCTTTTAAAGCCGAAATTCCGGCTCTCGACCGAACTTCATCGATACAACTATAAGCTAGATCGGAAGGGGTACTCGTTAGCTCATTATCGGCTTCGGCTATCATTAGCAGTATGTCGCTATACCGAATGATGGGAAAATTGTTCGGAGTCCAGTTTTTATCTTTTGGTAATACAGTTTCGTATTCTCTTCTGAATTTTGCGGCGCATCTGGTGTGTCTGCCATTAATTATGGCATTTGTTTCGTCTGTACAAGGCATTCCATCTACAGTAGTTAAGTTGATGGGGCGTTTGCCTTCAAAATATTTACGTCCTAGCACTGCGTAAGGAGCTGCGGTACTATGAACATACTCATAAGGTGCAATATTCCAGTTTCCGCGAGCTGTATCTTGTTCATTTTCATACATTTCGTACAGTTTCAGTGTAGCATATATAAATCGATACGCATAACCCGGATTTGCCATTCCTTTTGCGTTTTTATATTCAGCAACCGATGAAAAATCTTTTGTACTTCCAAAACCAACAATATTTCCTACACGTCCGGCGGCCATCAGTTCTGTGTTATTTCCAGCCATTTCGGCTTCCCAAATACTTTCGCGAACACCTGTGCTATTGTATTTATCAGTACACATATCAATAAATACGCTACTATAAGGCGTAACTAATCCATGCAAATTACTTTCTTTCACTTCGAGAGCCCAATGTTTTGCTTCGGCAAAATAATATTGCGTTTCAGCGGGTTCAGCTACTTTATCGCGGTAATGTTCGCCGGCACGAAATAAATAAATACGTGCCAAAATGCCTTTTGCTCCCGACTGGGTAATAGTACCTGTATGCGATATTTCGGCAGATGTATTCAGATTGGGTATTGCTAAAATTATATCGCTGATAATTTGATCATAAATGGTGTTTTTGGGTGTTCGTGCGGCATCTAATCCGGTAACCTTTTGTGTAGATGACAATGTAAAAGGGACATCGCCCCATCCTTGAACTAAATTGAAATAGTAAAATGAACGCAGAAAAAGTGCTTCGGCTAATACACGTTTACGAACTTGTTCGTTAATTGCAGTGTTCTTGTTTACATTTTCAATCAGTGTATTGGCTCTGTTTATTCCTTCGTATAAAATTCGCCAATAGGAGGTTATGTAAATATCGGAACTGCTGGTGTTAGCACATATCATACTGGTAGTGGCATTTGAACGCTGAAAAAAGCCCAAATCATCGCCTCCTGCATTGTACAAAATGTAGTAATTGCCATAAAACTGAGTTTGCATGATAGGACTGTATGTGCCGGTTAGAAATGCTTCCAATTCATCTTGGGTGTTAAAATAGCCTTCAGGAGTTAAATCATGAGGTTCTTTTTCCAAAAAATCGGCACAACTACTAAAAAGGAGACCAATTAGTACAATTAAATATATTTTTAAACGTGTTTTCATTTTCTCAAGATTTTATATGTTTAAAAAACTACATTTACTCCCATGTTCATAGTAAATGCGCGAGGATATGCCGAGAAGTCAAGTCCGGGAGTAATTGCTGAATTACGTACCGAAACTTCGGGGTCGTAGCCCGAATAATTAGTCAGGGTGTAAAGATTCTGACCGGAAACAAATACACGAACTTTATCAACTTTAAGCTTCTTCAAAACAGCTCTATTCAGGGAATAGCCTATTGAAACTGTTTTCAAACGCAGAAATGAGCCATCCTCAACAATTCGGGTCGAAAAAACGGTGTTCGTTGGAGAAGAACTTACGCGGGGAATATCGCTTTCCGGGTTTTCAAAAGTCCATCTGTTAACGTAGGATGCGAACTGGTTTAGGTTGGCACGTCTGTTAAACCCACTTTCGAACATTAACCTGTTAGCGTTAAGAATATCGGCGCCATAGGACCACTGGAAAAATACACTTAAATCAAAGCCGGCATAGTCAAAGTTATTGGTGATACCACCGGTATGAATCGGTTCTCCTCTGCCAATAAATGTTTGATCTTTAGTGTCAATTACACCATCATCATTTAAGTCGGCATACCGCGGGTATCCTGGTTTTGTATTAGTTTCGGAAACATAATGGGGAATCCCACTTTTTAATGTGTACGATCCATTTGAAACGTTAAAATCTTCGATTTTATAAGTTCCTTCGTACATATAACCATACATCATACCAATGGGATAACCAATTTTAGCAATATAATTTGGCGAAATAAAATTTTGATCGAAAGCGGCGTTAGTTAACAAAGCTGTTTGATTTTCGGAGAGTTCCAGTACTTTGTTGCTATTAAACGCGATATTGAAATTTGTTGTCCACTTAAAATTTTTGGTTTTTACATTTACAGTATTTAGTGTAAATTCTAATCCTTGATTTTGCACTTTCCCAATGTTTTTCATGGCACTGGCAAAACCAGACGAAGGCGGAAGTGATGCACGAAGTAACAAATCGGAGGTAATTTTATTGTACCAATCGAAGGTGAAATTTATGCGGTCGTTCAGAAAAGCTAAATCCACTCCAAAATTAGTTTGCGAGGTTGTTTCCCATTTCAGTTCTTTGTTTGGTAATCCCGACAAAATTGCGCCAATGTTAGTCAGTGAATTATTTACAGGATAAACTCCATGAAAAACATCGTACATGCCTGTTCCGGTACCATAAGCCGTTTGTTGCATTAATATACGTGCATAAGTATCGTATTCGCCAACTCTATTGTTGCCGGTGGAACCCCAACTTAAGCGTACTTTACCATTGTTAAGTATCTCTTTTGACACACTCATAAACTTTTCTTGTGTAAATGTCCATGCCGCAGAGAATGATGGAAAATAACCAAAGCGGTTTTCTTTTGCAAATTTCGACGAACCATCGGCACGAAACGAAGCCGTTAAATAATACTTCGATTTGTAATTGTAATTAATTCGTCCTAAATACGACAACATACTCCAATCGGCAAAAACCGAACTCATGGTCGAAGGAGTTCCCTGCCCCATTCCTGCCATTCCCAGCGATTCGTTCGGGATAAGAATGGATTGCATACTGTACATTTTGAGTTTTGAATCCTGCATTGTCAGTCCTATCATGCTGTTAAAGAAATGTTTCTTTTTAATATTTGTCTGATAGGTCAGAATATTCTCATTCAACCAAGTAATTCTGTCTGAATTGGAGTATGACGCATTTGTTTTTTGGGTAGAAGTGGGCATACCTCCTCTGGTTTTGGAGTTCCAAAAAATTTCACCAACTCTATTGTCCGAAGTATACCCTCCGGAGACTTTCAGTTTAAGCCCTTTCATAATATCGTACTCAACAAAACCATTGTAACCTGAATAGGTATTGGTTTTTACATTGTACTCGTTTTTGAGCGACATAATTGGGTTAAACCTATAGTCAACAGCCGGATCTATTCCATCATCGGTATTGTTTTCAATCAAGGTATTAATATCGTAATTTGGTGTTGTTACGGGTCTGTATCCCCAAACGCTATAAAAAAGGTTATTCATTCCTGAATAGGAACTTTGCGATGGAGAGTTTCCTGAATAGACAGATTTTGAATAATTAGCCGTAATGTTGAATTTGAATTTTTTGTGCTGAACCTGTGTACTGAATCGTCCTTGTAAGCGGTTGAAATTGGACGAAATAACAACTCCATCCTGATCGAAATAACTTATTGAGCCGTTATATCGAATATCGGAAGTTCCACCTGTCAACCCTACATTATGGCTTTGCTGAATGGCATCCTGAAAAATCAAATCCTGCCAATCATATTGTTCCACATTTTTATAATCTTCAAGGCTGTACGTTTTCCCATTATAAGTTTGATAATATCCGTAAGATCCGGCCATATCAGTTGCTGAAAACATTTCCTCTTGTAATTTGACGAACTCATACGCATTCATCATCGGAATTTTACGGGTAACGCGCTGCACACCAAAGTCGCCGTTATAACTTAAAACCGGCGCGCCAATTTTGCCTTTTTTGGTGGATATTATAACTACTCCGTTTGCTCCACGTGCCCCGTAAATTGCGGTAGCAGAGGCATCTTTCAAAATATCAACGGATTCAATATCGTTCGGATTTATTGAATTTGCCACGGTCGGATCTTCTACCGGAAAACCATCGATAACATACAAAGGCGAATTTTCCTGAGTAAGTGAGTTGTTTCCTCTAATCACAATATTCATTGTTGCGCCGGGAGTACCTTCCGACGAACTAATACTAACACCGGCTATTCTACCGGCCAATGCCTGATCGAAACTTGCCACCGGAGCTTTGAGCATATCGTCCATATTTGCTTTGGCTACCGAACCTGTTAAATCTTTTTTCTTAATATCCTGATAACCAACTACCATTATCTCATTAAGTGCCTTCACCTCTTCCTTTAGCTCAATTTGCATTGGCTTCGTCTTGTCGGACTTTGTCTCTTTTGTTTCGAAACCCAAATACGATAATACCAAAATATCACCCGATTTTTCAGTTTTCAAACTGAATTTTCCGTTTATGTCTGTAACAGTCCCTATGTTCGAACCTTTAATTTGTACGTTTACACCAAGAAGTGTTTCTCCTTTTTCGTCTGTTACCGTTCCCCTTATTAAGTCCTGCGCCAGAACAGCAGTTGAATAAAGGAGTAGATTTAATGTAATAATCAGTATGAGTTTCGATTTTTTCATTGGGATTATATTATTGAGTTAATTCCACCTAATTGATTTTATGATACAAAGATGTGCGAATTTAATGTAAATCACGTTACAAAATAATGCGTAAAAAACCTCTTTTTGTACACAATTCCTTATTTTACGAGGTCAAAAGGCTGTTTCCACTTTTCGTTTCAAAACGGCTTGAATTACCATAAGCTTTTCATCCATTAATTTAGTAATTTCCGACAATTCAATATTTTGGAGATAACCTTTATTCAACTTTACAAATCTTTTTGTGATGATTTTCGATTTTGCTATCAGCTTATCAGTTTGTTCCAATAAAATATTTGCATTTTTCCCGTCAAATGATTGCGACTGAAATTCAGCTTCCAAACATTTTTTTTCGAGATAATAAACCCTTAAATCAAGCATTAATCGTAAATGTTCGAATTCAGTTTTATTCAATTTAGGTTGAATTGAATTCATTTTACGTTGTAAGTTTACAAAAGCGTTTTTCACTTCAAATACATCCCGCTCTTTTTCCAAAATTCGTATAGTAGCATTTTCGTGACCTGCAAAAAGCGCTTTGTCGGTACTCTCTTCCTTACCCTTATTAATCAGTTCCTGTGGCGTTTTCAGTAGTTCTAAAAGCAAATTGCTTTCGTTTACATTTAGTCCGAAACGGCTTGTTCCATAACTCATAATAAATGAGTCGGCGTTCAATGGCTCAGGCTGTTTCAACGATTCGGCATAAGCCGCCACTAAAATGCGAAAACCCGACAATGGATACACATTTCGGATAGGATAGCTTTTCTGAACTTCCCATAATTCGTCAAAAATAAAACTATACTGACCTGATGTTGACCATGATGTCATGATTATACCTTCGTATTTCGATTTTCTGGCAAAAGGTATAAATTCGTTTATGTTGCCGAAATGTTTCTTCCATTGCGTAAGGTAAATATTATCGGGACTGCTGCGGATAGAGGGAGCGCCCCAAAAAATAATATCAGGATTACTTATCTTCTCTTTTTTGCCAAAGAAATCCACAGACCAACCGTAATTCCAATCTACAAATACTACATTTTTAGGTAACTCGCTTGCCGCTTCGGGATATTTGAGAATGATATCAGCCCAAATAACAGGAGTTTTACCTAATGAAATCACGATTTTACACATTTCTTTCAGATAATCCACAAACAGTTTCGATTTTCCCGATGCTTGTACTTTGCTTTTGCAGTCGTTACAATGACCTAAAAGCCGGGTTTCATCTCCTCCTAAATGAATATATTTTGAGTTATGCATAGCGGAAATGTCGGTTATTAAATCGGTAAATAACGTAATGTTACCCTCAATTCTCAACGGACAAACTTGTGACGGGTCTTTAGTGTCTTCACGTAAATGCGAATATCTATCGTGTTGCAAAATATAATCAACATGTCCAAAGCATTGCTGAAGCGGAATTACATCAATACCTAATGTGCCGCAATAGTCAATAAATTCCTTCACATCGTGCCTTGAATAACTGAACTTATTGGCGATGGTAGCATTATTTTTGTAGGGAAAAGTAGCTTCCCATTCCATAACGATTGTATTTATCCCAAATTCGGACAATTCCTTCGCAAACGCTTTAAGGGCTGGTAATGTCATAACCTGAGTTCTTAAATCAATATGAAATCCTCTGACTTTAAATTCGTGATTCATGCTGGTAGAAGTGTTTTGAGAAGAAATCTGGCTTGCTTGCAAAAGCATGAATATCAGAATAATAAATCGGAATCGAAGGTACAATGACGAAATTACATATTCGAATTTTATCATAATTTACTTCTTTTAATTGTCAATAAAAATGGCGCTATCATTATCGCAATACAAGGTGGCATTATTGTGCGTCCGAAGTATTGATGCGGGGCACGATTCATCTACCTCTCCATAAATAGTTGCTTTTACAGCTTTTGCTTTTAACTTGCCCGGTACCATACAAAATATTCGATTAGCAGACATCAGCGTTGGTATTGTAAGAGTTATTGCATGTGTCGGAACTTCCCACAAATATTCAAAACAATTATCGTTAACCTGTTGCAATCGGCAAGCTTTATCTAATTCAACAATTTTAACCATCTCTGTATCATTGAATAATGCAACATGCGGGTCGTTGAATGCAATATGTGCGTTTTCGCCAATTCCCATAAAAACAACATCGATGGGATGTTGAGTCAGTAATTGAACATATTCACTACACTTAATAGTTGGATCAGGGTTATTATTTTGAATATAATTTACTGATTTAAAAGGTAATTTTGAGAAAATAGCTGATTTGAGGAAATTACCAAAACCTTGAACTGCATCAGCTTTGAGTCCAATATATTCATCCATGTGAAAAGCATTAACACGCTCCCAATCTACTCCCACACTTGTAACAAGAGCTGCTAAAAATTCGTTTTGAGAAGGTGCAGCAGCAAAAACGATATTTAATTCTTCCTTTACCTTGAGCTGCTCAATTAAATAATCAACAGCTTCGCTTGCTGCTTTTTTGCCCATTGTAAGGCGATTCTCAAATACTTTTACCTGCAATTTTTCTTTTTTATATTCTTTCATCCTGAGTTTTGTAGTGAAATTATGTGATTGATAATTATTTATTGATATACTTTCCAAAAGTAATTGTCAAATTTGTACTCGTAACTTCGTATTAATCTTTTGCATATACCACTTTTCCTGCAACAATTGTTTTTTGAATTACGATTTTTGCATTTTCGATAGTAAACAGAATTAAATCTGCTCTTTTGCCCACTTCTATCGAAGCTCTGTCAGTCAATCCATGTAGGTTAGCCGGGTTAGCAGTGGCCATTTGTATCGCTTCTTGCAAACTGCATCCGGTAACGTTCATAAAATGGGCAACTCCATCCTGAAGTGTTGTGGCTGAGCCATATAAACCACCATTTGAACCTGAGAAACTAAGTTTCCCGTTCGCAGCCTTTTCTATTGTTTCGCCATTTTTAATTTTGTAAATCCCGGTAGGCATACCTGCGTAGCTTGTTATATCCGATGTGAGAATGGTGTTCTCTGTGCCTTTAACTTTGTAAAATACTTGTAGCATTTCGGGTGTTAAATGAAATCCATCGGCAATGACACATATTTTCAAACGGCTATTGGCTAACTGTGGCCATAAATGGTTATTATGCCTGTCAATAATTCTCGGGCAGCCATTTCCTAGGTGAGTTGAAAGTCTAGCTCCATTGTTTATGGCATTTGAAATTTGAACAGGCGAACCATTATGATGCCCTAATGAAACCACAACCCCCATTTTGCGACATTCAGTGATAAATTCCATCGCCCCTTCAATTTCCGGAGCAAGGGTTAGGAGTTTAATATTTTCGCCCGATGCTTTAAATAATTCTTTAAACTCTTCCATATCAGGCTTGCGCACATGTTCTAGCGGATGAGCTCCTCTATAACCATCTATTTGGGAAATATACGGTCCTTCGAGATGAAAACCGGCAATAGAACCTAAATTTGCGCTATCGGATGCAGCTGCGGCAAGTGTTCTGAAATTTTTGGTTAGCAACTCTTTGCTGTTAGTTGTGAGTGTCGGGAAATAGGTAGTTACTCCTTCTTTCCAAAGTCCTTCTGTTACTTTTTTTATATCTTCAACCGTTAAATCGCTATTTTCTTTAGCCGTATCTTCGGCTCTTTCGAGCGAAAACGATACTGAATTATAGCCATTTACTTGTATATCAATCAATCCGGGAGCCACATAACAACCCGTTGCATCTATTGCTTGGGTGGTTTCATTTAGAGCCGGATTAAGGCTCGAAATGAATCCATTTTCAATTTCTATTGAACCATTTTCAATATTACCAAGTGAGGTGATGATTCGGCCATTTTTTATACAATATTTTTCCATATTCTTTTATTTTCTCCAGCTTGCAATTTTATGACCTACCGTGGCATAAAATATTAAATACACAAAACAAGGAATTAATACCCAATAAGCGGTTCTCATATCGAACTTTTCAGCAACTGAGCTGTAAATTAGCGGAATAATGGCACTACCGCTAAGCCCCATTACCAACATTGATGAACCTAAATTTGTTAACTTACCTAATTCACGAATGGCCAATGGCCAAATTCCGGCATAAATAAGTGCATTGGGCAAACCCATTAATACTAAAAACCAAATTGAAATATCGGTTTCGAGACCCAAAATACGAACCGGTAATTGGGCAAAAATTACCAGTAGCGAAAGTATAAAGCCTAAAACAGTGCTTACAATAAGAGCATTTTTTTGCGAAATAACTTTTGGGATTAAAAAAATGCCAAGTAAATATCCCAGGAAAGTGAAACTCATGGTGTACGATGGAAAATTCTTAGCCTGACCTTCCAAACTTAACCCCATGGTTCCGGCATAATTGATAATGGTAGCTAACGAAATCATTTGCGAACCCACATGAAAAAAAATGGCTACAACTCCCAGTATTAAATGCGGATACTGAAAAATTGATTTTCGTTCGTTTTTTTTGTCAGCTTCACTTGCATTTTGCTTGCTGTTATCAATCTCCGGCAAAACGGAATACCGGATAACAAATCCAAAAATAAAAAGTAAAACAGCCAAAATGGAATAAGGCATTATTACACTACGAATTAACTGGTCAAGTGCTTCTGTTCGGGCAACACCCACATACAAACCATTTTTAATAGCTTCCATTATTTTGCGATCCGATTCGCCTATTACAACAGCTGCAAAAATCAGATTTGCCAATATGCCCGCCAACTTATTAAAAGTACCTACAATGCTCAACCTGCTGGCAGCACTTTCTTTGTTGCCAATAATTGTAACATACGGATTTGCAGCCGATTGCAGTATAGCCAACCCAATACCTAATGAAAATAAGCCGGCTAAAAAAATGGGATATGCGCGGAAATAGGCCGCCGGAACAAATAACAACGCTCCAAATGCCATTATCCATAAACCGATCAACATTCCTCGCTTGTAGCCAATTTTGTTAAGCAAGAACGATGCAGGTATAGCCATTATAAGGTAAGCTATAAAAAAGGCAAAAGTCACAAAATACGATTGAACAATAGTAAGTTCGCAGGTAAATTTAAAGTATGGAATTAAAATTGTATTTACCCACGAAACTAATCCAAACAGAAAAAATAATCCACTGAGAATTAGCATTGAAACTATGTAGTTTTTTTTTGACGAGATGATTTTATTCATGCTATTTGTATTGACGCATTGATTTTTAGATATCTAT
>RRZU011811291.1_pt1 | contig 21139 bp, 15 predicted proteins | sample 2165561 | NCBI WGS metagenome assembly RRZU01 (sample SAMN10456909, study PRJNA506462) | wastewater metagenome | isolation source: wastewater sludge | place: USA: Moscow, Idaho | reverse complement strand
GGATCTTCTGAAACCGTTTTTTATAGAAATAAATTGGAATTCACCTTTTCTGACAAAGCATGGCTTACCAAAGAAGAAATGAACAAAGAGCCTGAAGCAAAACAAACAAATGCTCTAGGATTTCATATTCCAGGAATGTTTGATAAAGTTTTGCACATCAACAAATGTTGGTTACAAGACGATATTTCCAATCAAATACGCCTTTCCATCCATCAATTTTGCCAAGAAAACGGTTACACATATTTCAACTTACGTAACCAATTCGGATTGATGCGTAACATCATCGTACGAACCTCTTCTACCGGAGAAGTAATGCTTATCGTTGTTTTTTATGAAAAAGATGAAAAAAAATGGAATGCATTGTTAGCACATATTGCAAATAAATTTCCAAAAATAACCTCGCTAATTTATATCCATAACCCAAAAGCAAACGACACTATTTTTGATCAAGAAGTGCATGTTTTCAAAGGTCATGATTTTATTTACGAAGAAATGGAGGGGTTGCGATTCAAAATAGGTCCAAAATCATTCTATCAAACCAATAGCCATCAAGCTTATGAATTATATAAGGTTACTCGCGATTTTGCTCAATTAAGCGGTAATGAATTGGTATATGATTTATATACAGGAACAGGTACTATTGCCAATTTTATTGCTAAAAAAGCAAAGCAAGTGATTGGTATTGAGTTTGTTCCGGAAGCTATAGAAGATGCAGAAGTAAATGCAAAATTAAACAATATAGCAAATACTTTGTTTTTTGCAGGAGACATGAAAAATGTACTTACAGAAGACTTTATAAAACAATACGGAAAACCAGATATAATCATTACAGACCCACCAAGAGCCGGTATGCATGATGATGTAATCAAAACCATATTGTTTGCGGCACCTAAAAAAATTGTTTATGTAAGTTGCAATCCTGCCACTCAAGCTAGAGATCTAACTTTGTTAAGCGAAAAATACTGCCTTGTAAAATCTCAACCGGTAGATATGTTCCCGCATACACATCATGTTGAAAATGTGATACTTTTAGAATTAATTTAAGATCTACTAAGTGAATTATTGCGGTTACTACACCTCGCCTATTGGCATATTAAAAATAGAAGCTATAGACCAACATCACGTTGGTCTTGCTTTTGCTGTTAATATATATCAATCATTTGAAAATGAGGTGGTTTTACAATGCAAAAAAGAGTTAGATGAATATTTTAATGGTACTAGAGAATCTTTCGATGTTTCTACAAAAATAGTTAGTGGAACAGATTTTGAAATTTCTGTATGGGAAGAACTAAAAAAAATACCATACGGCAAAAGTCTTTCTTATCAAGATGTTGCGAAAAGAATAGGTAATCCAAACGCCGCCAGAGCCATAGGAAATTCGAATAGAAAAAATCCCATTGTTATTATTTGCCCTTGTCATCGAATTATTCAAAAAAACGGAAAAATTGGGGGTTATATAGGTGGAAATGCAGCAAAACAATATCTACTAGAATTAGAACACAAATCCTTATTGAAGAAAATCAGCCCAAACAAAGCTATCTTGAAATAACGTGGAGACATCTACCTTTTTATCAAAGATACCGTATACCGAGGAACCGGAACCTGACATAGAAGCGTATAACGCTCCTTGTTGATACAAAGTCTCTTTAATTGCAGCAATTGCAGGAAATTTTAAAAATATACTTTTTTCAAAATCATTGACAACTATATCTTTCCATTCTGAAATGGATTTTTCAGATAGATTCAAAAGAGAGAAAGCTGATTTTTGCACTTTTACACCACTATAAGCGTTGGACGTTGAAACATAAACATTTGGTTTAATTAGAACAATGTAATACCCTTTAATAGAGATGTTTATATTTGAAAATACATTACCAATACCAGAGGCAAAAACAGGTTTATTTAATACAAAGAATGGACAATCAGCTCCCAACTCTGCTGCAAATTTTTCTAAGTCAATAGGAGTTAAATTAAGATTAAACTCCTCATTCAACATCTTTAGCATAAAAGCAGCATCAGCAGATCCTCCACCCAAACCAGCACCAAAGGGAATATTCTTTTCTAAAAAAATGTTCAAGGAAGGCAGATAGTAGTTATTTTTTAACAGATTATAAGCCCTTATAATCAAGTTATCATTAGGGTCACCATCTATTTTAATACCTGAAATGGATAAAGAAGTTTCATCCCCTTTCGCTATTTCAAAGCTTAACTTATCGCATAAGCCTATTGGATAGAAAATCGTTTCTATATTATGATAACCGTCCGGACGTTTCTCCGTAATATTTAGGCCTATATTGATTTTTGCATTGGGAAAAGACACCATAAGTAGTTTTTTATGTGGCAAAGGTAAAATATTTATCAAAAATATAATCTAAAGTGTTCAACGATTCCTTTCCAAAAGTTAGAAATATTTCCTATTTTTGAGCCTTAATAAAATATTTCATGGAAGGCACAAGAAAGACAAAAAAATACAAACCCGAATACGGCAAAGTGGCAGATTCTGTAATTGCTGAATTTGGAGGAAAACTTCCCCCACAAGCCCTTGAATTGGAAGAAGTTGTTCTTGGTGCATTGATGTTAGAAAAAGACGCCTATTCCGTTGTATCAGAGTTTCTTAAACCTGAATGTTTCTATAAAGAATCTCACCAAAATATCTATACGGCAATTACCAATTTGGCTCTCAATCAGGAACCTATTGATATGCTTACGGTTACTCAGCAATTGAAAAAGATTGGTAAACTGGAAGAAGTTGGAGGACAGGCATTTCTTTCAGAACTTACCGGTAAAGTTGCATCAGCTGCAAATATTGAGTATCATGCCCAAATTATTGTACAAAAATATTTAGCTCGTGAACTTATCCGAGTATCTTCTGATATCCAAACTAAAGCATTTGACGAAAAAACCGATGTGGATGAGTTAATGCAAGATGCTGAAGGACAACTATTTGAGATAACACAACGAAATCTTAAAAAAGATGTTACGCACATTGGTCCTATTATTACTGAAGCCATTGATTTAATACAAGCAGCAGCCAATCGACCAGATGGATTCACAGGAATACCTTCGGGATTCAACTATCTTGACCAAATTACTTCCGGATGGCAAAAATCAGATTTAATCATTATAGCTGCCCGTCCAGCGATGGGAAAAACCGCTTTCGTACTTTCTATGGCAAAAAATATGGCTGTAGAATATAATTTTCCAGTGGCTATTTTCTCGTTGGAAATGTCCAATGTACAATTAGTTAATCGTTTAATAGTTAATGTTTCTGAAATTGAAGGCGAAAAAATCAAGCATGGAAAATTAGCTAATTTTGAATGGGAACAACTACACTCACGGACATCACAACTTTTAAATGCCCCTATTTTCATAGATGATACTCCTAGCTTATCAGTATTCGAACTACGAACAAAAGCCCGTAGATTGGTTAAAGAACAAAAGATTCAATGTATTATCATCGACTATTTGCAATTAATGAATGCTAGCGGAATGAATTACGGAAGTCGAGAGCAAGAAGTCAGCATGATATCACGTTCATTAAAAGGATTGGCAAAAGAGCTTAACATTCCGATTATTGCTCTATCCCAATTGAATCGTGGAGTTGAAGGCAGAACTGGAGCTGATAAGAGACCTCAATTATCCGACTTACGTGAATCAGGTGCTATCGAACAAGATGCCGATATGGTTCTTTTTATACACAGACCTGAATATTACAAAATAACACAAGATGAAAATGGCAATTCCCTTTTGGGTATTGCTGAAATCATTATTGCTAAGCACAGAAATGGTTCCACAGATGATATCCGTTTAAAATTCACCAAAGAATTCATTAAATTTGAAAATATTGGTGAAAACACCAATGATTTTTCTGAGTTTCAAAGCAAAGTAAGCCGCACAAATGAAAATGATTTCTTGACAGAATCAAATATCGGGCTTCCACCTCAAAATGATTATCCTTTTTAATTAATAAAGACGAACATATAGTTATGCAAAATTTACTTTTACTCGCAGATGAAGCCATAGCTCAAGGTGCTATTGATGGCGGTTTGTCTGGCGTTTATGCATATCCGGGTACTCCTTCCACTGAAATCACCGAATATATCCAACAGTCCAAAGAAGCACAAGAAAAAAACATTCACAGTCAATGGTCAGTAAATGAAAAAACTGCCATGGAAACCGCAATGGGCTTATCTTTTGTGGGAAAAAGAGCACTTGTGTGTATGAAACACGTCGGATTAAATGTTGCAGCTGACCCGTTTATGAATGCGGCAATTACCGGCATTAACGGAGGTCTTTTGGTACTCTCTGCAGATGACCCTTCTATGCATTCATCTCAAAACGAGCAAGACTCACGTTTTTATGCTAAGTTTGCTCTTCTACCCGTATTGGAACCTTCCAACCAGCAAGAAGCTTATGATATGGCTTATGAAGGATTTGCATTATCCGAAAAAATAGGCTACCCTATTTTGCTACGTATTACCACCAGATTGGCTCATTCAAGAGCAGGCATAGTAAGGAGAAAGCCAGTAAAACAAAATAATTTCAATTTACCTATAGATAGAAAACAATATATATTATTACCAGCGATTGCACGTTTAAGATATAATAAATTGCTCTCTTCGCAATCAATTTTTGAGGATTATTCTGAAAAATCAACTTTCAATCAATATTTCGACGGAAATAACAAAAAAATGGGAATCATCACTTGTGGTATTGCCTATAATTACGTTATGGAAAATTTCCCGAATGGTTGTGATTACCCCCTATTAAAAATTGGACAATACCCTATTCCTCGCAAAAAAATACAGAAAATAATTGATGAATGTGAAAGCGTTTTAGTTTGCGAAGAAGGGTATCCTTTGGTTGAAGAATTATTAAAGGGATTTACTGGAAAAGGTCTTTCAATAAAAGGGCGACTCGACGGAACATTGCCCCGGCAGGGAGAACTTAATCCAGACATCGTTGCACAAGCATTTGGTATGAGACCGAATAGGAGTACAATTATTTCTCAAATTGTCAAAATGCGTCCTCCTTCTCTTTGCCAAGGGTGTGGACATAGAGATGTGTACGAAGCATTGAATGATGTAATGAAAAACTATCCGCAAGGACGAGTATTTAGTGATATCGGCTGTTACACATTAGGAGCTTTGCCTCCTTTTGCAGCTATTGATTCGTGTTTGGATATGGGAGCCTCTATAACGATGGCAAAAGGTGCTGCCGACGGAGGACTAATACCTTCTGTGGCCGTTATTGGAGATTCCACATTTACGCATTCAGGAATCACCGGATTAATTGACGTTGTCAACGAACAAAAGGCTGTTACAATTATTATTTCAGATAATGAAACGACAGCAATGACAGGGGGACAACAATCGGCCGGGACTGGAAAATTAGAAGCTATTTGCCAAGCGGTAGGTGTTGAACCTAACCACATTCGAGTTTTTGTTCCATTAAAAAAGAACTACGAAGAAATGATACGAATAATTAAAGAAGAAATTGATTATCAAGGAGTTTCAGTTATCATTCCAAGAAGAGAGTGTATTCAAACGCTGAAAAGAAAAAAGAAATAAAAAAATGAAAACAGATATTATTCTATCGGGAGTTGGAGGACAAGGTATTTTGTCTATTGCAATGGTTATAGCCGAAGCTGCCTTGGAAAGTAACTTGTACATGAAGCAATCAGAGGTACACGGAATGAGTCAGCGTGGTGGAGATGTTCAATCAAACTTAAGAATATCAGATAAACCCATCGCTTCCGATTTAATTCCCTTGCAAGAAGCTGATATAATACTTTCTTTGGAGCCAATGGAAGCCCTGCGTTATCAACCTTTCTTGTCAAATAATGGTTGGATCGTAAGTAATTCAGTGCCTATTAATAATATATCAGAATATCCTGAAGAAGAAAAAATAGTAGAAGAAATAGCCAAAATCAAAAATCATATTGTGCTCAATGTAGATGAAATAGCTAAAGAGGTTGGTTCAATACGAACCTCAAATATTGTTTTATTGGGAGCAGCTATCCCCTTCTTAGGAATTTCAGCTGAAAAAATCGAAAATGGAATTCAAAACATTTTTGGTAAAAAAGGTCAAGAAATCATTGATCTAAATATTAAGGCTTTACGTGCTGGTAAAAAAGTAACAGAAAATATTATTAACAAATAATTTTATAAATCCCATGTTGAAAGAAATCTTATCTATTACAGGAAAACCCGGATTGTCTAAATTGATTACGGGTGGAAAGAAAATGATTGTTGTAGAGTCATTATTGGATGCAAAACGTTTTCCGATACACTCTCACGAAAAAGTTGTTTCTCTTGCGGATATTGCCATTTACACAGAAACAGCTGAAGTTCCTTTACGTGAGGTTTTGCAAAAAATACAAGAAAAAGAAGGGGGAAAAGTAAGCATTAACCCAAAAACCACTTCAAATGAAGACATTAAAAAATATTTTGCAGAAATATTACCCGATTATGATAAAGATCGTGTACATAATAGCGATATGAAAAAAATATTTTCTTGGTACAACTTATTGGTAGAAAGAAATCTTACTGATTTTTCGGAAAAGAAAAAGGAAGAAACAGCCGAATAAATTATAATAAAACCCAGGAAAATCCTCATAATAAATTGTCCCCAAAAGGCTTATGTATAACTTTTGGGGACAAATTTAAAAAAGTTGGTTACCAACATAATATGTTATTTTTTCTCTTTTAAATACACATCCATTGCGGCGGCAGCTTTTCTTCCGTCTCCCATCGCTAAAATTACAGTTGCACCTCCTCGTACGATGTCTCCTCCAGCAAAAATGGTAGGTATACTACTTTGCATAGAGTCTTCATTTACAACAATAGTTCCCCTATTTGAAACTTGCAAATCTTTAATGGATTGAGGAACCAAGGGATTAGGAGAAACTCCAACACTCACAATAACCAAATCTACGTCAATTAATTCTGTTGCTCCTTTTATTTCCACCGGCTTTCTTCTACCCGAGGCATCAGGCTCGCCAAGTTCCATTTTTTGCAATAACATTTGTTTTACACGCCCTTTTTCGTCTCCATAATATTCAATAGGATTGTGCAAATTAATAAATTCAATACCTTCTTCTTTGGCATGTTTCACTTCTTCCAAACGAGCAGGCATTTCTTCTTCAGAACGACGATAAACAATCATAGCTCTTTCTGCTCCCAAACGACGAGCTGTACGAACAGAGTCCATAGCCGTATTTCCGCCTCCTATTACGGCAACATTTTTACCCATAAGCACAGGAGTATCGGCATCTTTATTGGCAGCATCCATCAAATTTACACGAGTTAGATATTCATTAGAAGACATAACTCCAATGAGATTCTCACCCTTGATATTCATAAAGTTAGGTAGTCCGGCACCACTTGCAACAAACATACCTTTAAAATTATCTTTTTCGAGGTCTTCAAAACTAATAGTTTTTCCGATAATACAATTTTTGACAAATTTCACCCCCATTTTTTCTAGGTTCTGAATTTCAACATCAACTACTTTATTAGGTAACCGAAATTCTGGAATACCGTATTTTAAAACCCCTCCTATTTCATGTAATGCTTCAAAAACAGTCACATCATAACCAAGTTTTGCCATATCTCCTGCAAAAGAAAGTCCTGCAGGACCAGAACCTACAACAGCTATTTTAACACTATTTTTAACTTCAATTTTAGGTACTGATATTTGTTTGCTTTCTCTTTCATAGTCGGCAGCGAATCTCTCCAAATAGCCAATTGCAACGGCAGGTTTTCCCATCTTTAAATGGATACATTTACTTTCACACTGTTTCTCTTGTGGACAAACCCTTCCACAAACTGCAGGTAACGCAGATGTACTTTTCAAAGTTTTAGCAGCTTCTAAAAAATTTCCTGCTTCAATCTCCTTAATGAATTTGGGAATGTTTATACTAACAGGACATCCCGTTACACAATTAGGATTGGCACAGTCTAAACAACGTTTTGCTTCCAAAAGAGCTTGCTCTTCTTTTAGTCCCATGTTCACTTCTTCTGAGCAATGACTTCTATAAGTACTATCTAATTCGTTCATGTGAACACGGACAATGCTTGTGCGTTCTTTGGCTTTCATTGAAGTTCTTAATCCTTCTCTCCAGGGTTCGTTTCTATCTGAATATTCCATTGTATTTATGATTTATTTATTTTTATAATTAGCGAAGGATTCTTGTTCTTGTTCTCTATAAGCACCTAAACGCATTAACATTTCATCAAAATCTACCTGATGGGCATCAAATTCCGGACCATCCACACATACAAATTTTGTTTTTCCTCCTACGGTAATGCGGCATGCACCACACATACCCGTACCATCAACCATAATTGTATTAAGAGAAGCGACAGTTGGCAAGTCATATTTTTTTGTTAATAATGAAACAAATTTCATCATTATAGCAGGACCTATAGTAACACACAAATCTACCTTTTCTCTATTTATAATTTCCTCGACTCCATTAGTTACTAGCCCCTTTTTTCCGTAAGAACCATCGTCTGTCATAATAACAACCTCGTCAGAAAAAGCACGCACTTGTTCTTCCAAAATTATTAAATCTTTAGTTCGAGCTGCCAATACTGTAATGACCCTATTACCAGCTTTTTTCAAAGCTTCAATAATGGGTAAAAGTGGAGCAACACCAACTCCTCCACCAGCGCAAACAACCGTTCCGAACTTTTCGATATGAGTTGCTTTTCCTAATGGACCTACTACGTCAGTAACATAGTCACCAACATTAAGATTACATAACTTACTGGAAGATGTTCCAATTTTCTGAATAACTAAAGTAATTGTGCCTTTTTCATTATCAGAAGAAGCGATAGTTAAAGGAATTCTTTCTCCTTTCTCCCCTACCTTCACAATAACAAAATGTCCGGCACGTCTTGCTTTAGCTATCAACGGAGCCTCTAGTTCTAATCTCACGACATTCTCTGAGAAGTCTGTTTTACTTACGATTTTATTCATTATTATTTTTATAAAGTGTTCTTTCACATAAAACAACGTTGCACCCTATTGGTACTGTAGTGAAGACCAATGAAAGTGCAACGTCGAAAACAAATATAAAAAGTTTTTTTAGATAATACCTTGAGCCATCATTGCTTTGGCAACCTTCATGAATCCAGCGATATTGGCTCCTTTCACATAGTTGACATAGCCATCGGCTTCTGTTCCATATTTCACGCAATTTTCGTGAATATCTTTCATAATATCGTTTAACTTTTTGTCCACTTCCTCTCTTGACCAGTTAAGTCTAATAGAGTTCTGTGTCATTTCCAAACCTGACGTTGCTACGCCACCCGCATTGGCTGCTTTTCCCGGAGCATAAAGAATTCTTGCTTTCTGGAATACTTCAATAGCTTCGGGTGTAGACGGCATATTTGCACCCTCCGATACAGCCACACATCCGTTGGCAATTAAATTCTTCGCATCATCACCATTCAATTCATTTTGAGTAGCAGAAGGTAAGGCAATATCACCCTTTTCTGCCCAAACACGTCCGCCTTCGACATATTTACAACCATACTTATCAGCATATTCTTTTATACGTCCACGTTGAACGTTTTTCAAATCCATAACAAAATCAAGTTTTTCACGAGTGATTCCTTGTGGATCGTAAATATATCCATTAGAATCTGATAAAGTAACAGGAATTGCTCCCAATTCAATTAATTTTTCACATGTATATTGAGCTACATTACCTGAACCAGATACTAAACATTTTTTACCCTTGATATCAATGTTACGGGTCTTTAACATATTTAACAAGAAATAGATATTTCCGTAACCGGTAGCTTCAGGACGAATAAGTGAACCACCGAATTCCAAACCTTTTCCGGTAAAAGTACCTGTGAATTCGTGTGTCAACTTTTTGTACATACCAAACATGTAACCAACTTCACGACCACCAACACCTATGTCTCCTGCAGGAACATCCGTGTCCGGACCAATATGGCGATGAAGTTCCAGCAAATAAGCTTGACAGAAACGCATAACCTCGGCATTTGATTTTCCTTTTGGAGAGAAATCTGAACCACCTTTACCACCACCCATTGGAAGTGTTGTTAACGCATTTTTAAATGTTTGCTCAAATGCCAAAAATTTTAAAATAGACGGATTTACTGAAGAGTGGAAACGAATACCTCCTTTGTAAGGTCCGATAGCCATACTGTGTTGTACACGATATGCCATATTCGTTTGTACATTTCCTTTATCATCAACCCAAGAAATACGGAACGTAAAAATCCTATCCGGAATACACAATCTTTCAATCAAATTTGCCTTCTCAAATTCCGGATGTTGATTGTATACTTCCTCAATTGACTCTAGTACCTCTTCTACCGCCTGTAGGTACTCAGGCTCGTTCGGAAATCTTTTTTTAAGATTTCCAATTACAGTTTTTGCATTCATAAATTTTGTAAAATTTTTTTGTTCTTGACTCAAGTGCAAATGTAGCCATTTTCTTTTTCCGAATAAAATATTGTTTTTATTTATTTATTCATTTTATTTAAACTAATGATTTATTATTATAATTTACGTTTTTGTTTTAATTTTATACTTTTAAATTAAAAAATATTACAATTATACACAAAATCGTAATATTGGACTTTTACTGAGTCATAATTATTCTGTATTAAATAACACTATCGTTTTTGTATACTTTGGAAAAATATCTGTTACCTTTGGGGGCAAATAAATTGGATAATTTTATAAAAACATGAAACGAAAAGTTCTACTTATTTCTATTTCATCTTTATTGGTAATCTTTGCCGTATTTATTTTTATTCGTTATTACTTCGTGTTCGGAGAAGGCGTTAAAGCAGGAGAACTAAACTACATTGTCTACAAAGGTTATGTTTTTAAGACATACGAGGGCAACCTTATTCAGAGTGGCATTCGTTCTAGAACTGCAGGATCTATTGAATCGTACGAATTTAAGTTTTCGGTTGAAGACCAAGCTGTTGCAGACTCGTTAATGCATTGTAGCGGAAAACAACTTGAACTCCATTACAAAGAATATCTAAAACCTCTTCCATGGCGAGGAGTAAGTGAATATGTAGTGGATGGCATAATCTCTGTAAAAGAGTAATAGTCGTTTTATTTTGGAAAAAGGAGAGCAAAAATGCATCTCCTTTTTGTTTGTTATCTGTTGCACTATTTTAGCAAGATTTTTTTAACTTTGCACCTTCAAAATAATATACACTTCGTGAAATGATAGAATTAGCCAGTAAATATAATCCGAAAGATATTGAGTCAAAATGGTATCAATATTGGTTAGATAACGGATTATTCAAATCAAAACCTGATCAACGTGAACCTTACACAGTCGTTATACCTCCACCAAACGTAACAGGGGTACTACATATGGGACATATTCTAAATAATACTATCCAAGACATATTAGTGCGCAGAGCACGTATGGAAGGAAAAAATGCTTGTTGGGTTCCCGGTACCGATCATGCTTCCATTGCGACAGAAGCCAAGGTGGTAAACAAATTGGCTCAGGAAGGAATAAAAAAAACCGATTTGACACGTGATGATTTTTTAAAACATGCTTGGGATTGGACAGAAAAGCACGGTGGCATTATTTTACAGCAATTACGTAAATTAGGTGCTTCTTGTGATTGGGATAGAACAGCCTTCACCATGGATGAAGAACGTTCTGCCAGTGTTATAAAGGTGTTTTGTGATTTATATCAAAAAGGTAAGATTTATCGTGGTGTTCGTATGGTCAATTGGGATCCTAAAGCTCTTACAGCCTTATCCGATGAAGAAGTTATCTATAAAGAGCAACAAGGAAAGTTATACTACCTAAAGTATAAAGTAGTTGACAACAATAATGCAACTGACAAGTATGCGGTTGTCGCAACAACGCGTCCTGAAACTATAATGGGAGATACTGCTATGTGCATTAATCCAAACGATCCCAAAAACCACTATCTAAAAGGTAAAAAAGTAATTGTTCCATTGGTTAATAGTATTATTCCTGTTATTGAAGATGATTATGTTGATATTGAATTTGGAACCGGTTGTTTGAAAGTTACCCCTGCCCATGACATCAATGACTATATGTTGGGAGAAAAATATAATTTACCTACCATCGACATCTTTAATGATAATGGAACATTAAATGAAAATGGACTTCAGTACGCTGGTATGGATAGGTTTGAGGTACGTGACCAAATTGAAAAAGATTTGATAGCTGCCCACTTACTTGAAAAAGTGGAAGCTTATACCAACAAAGTGGGATTTTCCGAACGAACTAATGTCGTTATCGAGCCAAAACTTTCCATGCAATGGTTTTTAAAAATGGAAAACTTGGCAAAGCCTGCCCTTGATGCCGTAATGAATGATAATATTAAATTTTATCCTCCTAAATACAAAAACACCTATCGCTATTGGATGGAAAACATCAAAGACTGGTGCATTAGTCGTCAATTGTGGTGGGGACATCGAATTCCGGCTTATTATTTGCCTGAAGGAGGCTATGTGGTAGCCGAATCAGCTGAAAAAGCATTGGAGTTGGCAAAGAAAAAATTAGGGAACAACAATTTAACCCTTGCCGATTTGCGTCAAGATTCCGATTGTCTAGATACATGGTTCTCTTCTTGGTTATGGCCAATCTCTTTATTCAATGGAATTTCTAAACCGAACAATGAAGAAATTAAATACTATTATCCTACCAGTGACTTAGTTACAGGTCCTGACATTATCTTTTTTTGGGTAGCAAGAATGATTATGGCCGGTTATGAATATGAAGGCACATTACCATTCAAAAATGTATATTTTACAGGGATTGTTCGTGACGGTTTAGGACGTAAGATGTCAAAATCACTTGGAAATTCACCAGATCCTCTTGAATTAATTGACCGTTTTGGTGCAGATGGCGTTCGTATGGGAATGATGCTTTCAGCTCCTGCAGGAAATGATATTTTATTCGATGAAGCTCTTTGTGAACAAGGACGTAATTTTAATAACAAAATTTGGAATGCCCTTCGTTTGATAAAAGGATGGCAAGTAACCGATATAGAACAACCGGAGTCAGCAAAAATTGCTATCGAATGGTTTAATGAGCAACTGAACGAGACCATCGAAATGATAGATGAGGATTTTACAAAGTATCGTTTATCTGAAAGTTTAATGAAAGTTTATAAGCTCTTTTGGGATGAATTCTCTTCTTGGTATTTGGAAATGATAAAACCGGCTTATCAACAACCTATTGATGCTAAAACTTATAAAGCAACCTTGGCATTTTTTGAAAAATTGACTTTGTTGTTACATCCGTTTATGCCTTTTATTACAGAAGAAATTTGGCAATCTCTTGTTGACCGCCAGTCGGGAGAAAGTATAATGATCCAGCAAATGCCGAAAGCGGATAAGGTTAATGCAACTTTGCTGAAAGATTTTGAGGTTGTGAAAGAAATCGTTGCAGGGGTTAGAAGTATTCGTTTACAACGCGGTATTCCCAACAAAGAGTCATTAATTTTACAAATATCAAAGGGAGAACATAATCATGCTTATAACAAAGTCATAACCAAAATGTGTAACTTGTCTGGTATAGAAAGAAATTCAACAAATACCGCATCAGCATCTTTTATGGTAGGAACAACAGAATATGGAATCCCCCTTTTAAATTTGATTAATGCAGACGAGGAAATAGCAAAAATAGAAGCAGAAATAACCTATTTAGAAGGATTTCTAAAATCAGTATTAGCAAAACTGAGCAATCAAAAATTTGTGGCAAATGCTAAACCTGAAATTGTCGATAATGAACGTAATAAACAGGCTGATGCTCAAAGCAAACTGAAAACATTAAAAGAAAGTTTGAGCAAATTAAAATAATTCCAGATTTTTGTTATCTAACATAAAAGACGAAAATCGTAATCTTCAAAAGATGAATTGATAATATCTTCTTTTTTAGTTTTGTGTTTCGAGTTTTTTCTTAATTTTGTCGAGTTAAAAAAATAAATTTAAAAAAGTCAGTAAGAAATGAGTGACCAATCTGTTAACATCAAGTTTTACAATGGGAAAAATATTCCGTTGGAGTTGCACAAAGTGCGTGTAGTACAAAAATTAAATTTAGTGCCCATAGAAAGACGCTTGGAAGCTCTTAAAGAAGGCGGTTTCAACACTTTTCAGCTAACGACTTTGGATGTTTTTTTGGATATGCTTACTGATAGTGGTACCAATGCAATGAGTGATAATCAAATAGCTGCCATGATGCGTGCTGATGATGCTTACGCGGGATCACAAAGTTTTATTCGTTTGCAAAAAGCCGTACAAGATGTATTAGGTAAAAAATATTTGTTACCTGTTCACCAAGGACGTGCTGCTGAAAATATTTTGAGCAAAGCCTATGTAAAAAAAGGCTCATTAGTTCCGATGAATTACCATTTTACTACAGCATTGGCTCATATTACGGAAAATGGAGGTTCAATAGCGGAACTACTTTATCCTGAAGCGTACAAAATTGATTCAGTTTGCCCATTTAAGGGAAATATGAATATTGAGAAATTGGAAGAAACCATTAAGCAAGTTGGTGTTGAAAAAATTCCGTATATTCGTATGGAAGCTTCAACAAACCTTATTGGAGGTCAGCCCTTCTCTGTGCAAAACTTACGTGATGTTCGTGCTATTGCTACAAAATATGGTATTAAATTGGTCCTTGATGCTTCGCTCTTGGGAGAAAATGCATACTTAGTAAAACAAAGAGAAGAAGAGTTCAAAAATAAATCGATGGCAGAAATTTTGCTAACGATGACAGACCTTGCTGATATTGTGTACTTCTCCGCACGTAAATTAAGTTCCTCTCGTGGAGGTGGTATTTGTACAAACAACGAAGCTTTTTCTAGAGAATTAGAACCTTTAGTACCTTTGTTTGAAGGTTTCTTGACTTACGGAGGTATTTCCGTTCGTGAAGTAGAAGCTATGGCTGTTGGTCTATATGAAACTTTGGATGAAACAATGATTTGCCAAAGTCCGGAGTTTATTAAATATTTAGTATACGCAGCAAAAGAAAATGGCGTTCCAATGATTACTCCTCCTGGGGTTTTAGGAGCACACGTCGATGCAATGCAATTTTGTTCTCACATACCTCAAACACAGTATCCGGCAGGAGCTTTGGCAGCAGCATTTTTCTTAATTTCAGGAGTTAGAGGTATGGAACGTGGTTCTGTCTCAAATCAGCGAGATGAAAATGGAAATGAAACATATGCCGATATGGAATTGCTACGATTAGCTGTTCCTCGTCGTGTGTTTACCCTTTCTCAGGTCATGTATGTAGTGGACAGATTATCTTGGTTGTATAAAAATCGTGAATTGATCGGAGGTTTAAAATTTACTTATGAGCCTCCTGTATTGCGATTTTTTATGGGTAAATTGACTCCTGTTTCTGATTGGCCAGAAAAATTAATTGCTAAGTTCAAGGAAGATTTTGGAGATAGTTTATAATAAAATCTAAATAATCTATTAAAAATCGACTGTTAGCAATGCTTTACAGTCGATTTTTATGTATAACAGCCCTATTTTTTTCTTTTCGTAAAAACAAATTCTACATCATGGAAAAAATACAAGTTTTTTTAGACAAAGCGTTTTTGTCAGGAATGGATTTAGGTAAAAGTATCCTTGTAGCTCTCATTATTTATCTTATTGGACGTTATGTTATTAAATTTGTCAACAAACTGGTACTAAAGGTTATGGAAAAAAGAGATCTCGATCTCGCCATAAGAACATTTGTTGGAAGTTTAGTCAATATCTCGTTAAGAGTTCTTTTAATAATATCGGTTGTAGGTGCTCTTGGTGTCGAAACAACTTCATTTGCAGCACTATTAGCATCTTTTGGAGTTGCTATCGGTATGGCTCTTAGTGGCAATTTACAAAACTTCGCAGGAGGGTTGATCGTATTATTGTTTAAACCCTATAAAATTGGAGATTACATTGAAACACAAACCGCAAAGGGAACAGTCAAAGAAATTCAAATCTTTCATACAATATTAATTACTCCTGATAATAAAATTATTTTTGTTCCAAATGGTGCCCTTAGTAATGGTGCGATAACTAACTATACCAATCAGGAAAATCGCCGTGTAGATTGGACATTTGGAATAGAATACGGAACGGACTTTAAAAAAGTAAAAAATATCATTCTTGAGTTACTTAAAGCTGACTCTCGTATCTTAGACACCCCTGAATCTTTTATTGCTTTGGGAGAATTAGCAGATAATAGTATTAATATTACAATTCGTGCATGGACAAAAAATGAGGATTATTGGAACGTATTTTATGATGTAAATCAAAAAATTTATGAAACGTTTAACAAAGAAGCAATTAATTTTCCATTTCCTCAATTAGTTATCCATCAAAAATAAGCAAAACGACAAAAAGTTGAATAGACCTATACAAAACCTTTATGGTAATTGATTGTAATGATTTTTCTTTTCTATTCTAAATTGATAGAAAAACCTTGCTTTTGAATTACCTCGAGAAGCATTCCGGAAAACTTTTCATTATTTTCTTTGTTGTAGCGTATATCCGTAAATACCTGAGCCAAAGTTTCTTTAGCATTTTCTTTCACAAACTGTTTCATTTCAGGTAAATTTTCTTTTTTTCTATACAAGTTAGAAATCGCATCATCTGTATAATCTTGGTATTGCTCTTGATGAATCAACCCTGCTATAGGCAAACGATCGGTTTGTTGAGGATTTTCATCAGGATATCCCACTGTTATGGTTGTTATAGGCACAACCAATGATGGCAATTTCAAAATATCTATTATATTTTGCGTCAAATAATTAGTTGTTCCTAAATAGCAAATTCCCAAACCCTTAGCTTCCGCCAAAATAGCAAAAGTTTGTGCAACAATAATGGAATCAATAGCAGCCGTAATAAAGGATAATAAGTTGTCATAGCAAGGTGTTGCTTTATTCAATTGGCACCATTTGCTAAAACGATTAAAATCGGCACAGAAAGTAAGTACTACAGAGGCTTGTTGTATCATTGGCTGATTAAAATGACAAGGAGACAATTGTTTCTTTATTTCTTCATCACGTGTTACTATCACACTATAAATCTGCATATTACCTGTATTGGATGCTCTAAAAGAAATCTCCAGCAACTCATTTAGCAATTTATCTGTAACTTTTTGATTACTGTACTTTCTAATTGATTTTCTATTCTTTAAACTGCTTAGCATGATGTATTTATATTTTTTGTACAAATATAAACCATATTTTCAATATATAGTTAACAAGAATAGAAATATAATATTTACTTGAAATTATTTTTTAGAAAACTTTTGAACAGTATTAAAATTATAAATATTTAGTATACAATTATTTACAAAATAAAACAGAAAACTTCTTATTTTAATTTATAAAATTGTAGAAAAAATATTTCTTTTTTTCTTTCTTAGAAAGAAAAATTAGTGTAACATTGCAGCTCGCTCATGCTACAATATTGTTTTCAACAACCAACATATAATCAACATCTTAAAGTAAATGGAACAGAAAATCTACACATTTGACGAAGCTTTACAAGCATCTATACCGTATTTTGGTGGCGATGAACTCGCGGCAAAAGTTTGGGTTAATAAATATGCCTTGAAAGATTCATATGGTAATATTTACGAAAAAACACCCGACGATATGCATCGCCGCTTGGCAAATGAAGTGGCTCGTATTGAGGCTAAGTATCCTAATGCTTTGACCGCAGATGAACTTTTCTCTTTATTTGCTAATTTTAACTACATAATACCCCAAGGCAGTCCGATGACCGGTATTGGCAATAATTACCAAATTGCTTCTTTGTCAAACTGTTTTGTTATTGGGTTCAACGGCGAATCGGATTCTTACGGAGCTGTTATTAAAATTGATGAAGAACAAGTTCAATTAATGAAACGTAGAGGTGGTGTCGGTCATGATTTATCTCATATAAGACCTTCCGGTTCTCCTGTAAAAAACTCAGCACTGACATCTACAGGCATTGTTCCTTTCATGGAACGTTACTCAAATTCCACCCGTGAAGTAGCACAAGATGGAAGACGTGGAGCCTTGATGTTAAGTGTGTCAATAAAACATCCCGATTCAGAATCATTTATCGATGCAAAACTGGAACAAGGGAAAGTAACTGGAGCTAATATTTCGGTGAAAATGCACGATGATTTTATGCAAGCCGTTATAAACAAAACGTCTTACCAACAACAATACCCTATTTTTTCAAATAATCCTAAATTCAAAAAAACGATTGAAGCTGAAGCTCTTTGGAAAAAAATTGTACATAACGCTTGGAAATCTGCCGAACCGGGTGTCTTATTTTGGGATACTATTATTAAAGAGTCTTTACCAGATTGTTATGCTGACTTGGGATATAAAACCGTTTCGACCAATCCTTGTGGCGAAATTCCTCTTTGTCCTTATGACAGTTGCCGTTTGTTAGCTCTAAATTTGTATTCCTACGTAGAAAATCCTTTTACTAAAAATGCACAGTTTAACTTCGATTTATTTAAGAAACATGCAGGATTAGCCCAAAAGATAATGGATGACATCATCGATTTGGAAATGGAAAAAATTGATAAAATATTGGAAAAGATAAGTTCTGACCCTGAAAATGAAGATATTAAATTAACAGAAGAACAGTTGTGGTTGAAAATTAAAGATAAAACAGCAAAAGGACGTCGTACAGGAGTAGGTACTACTGCAGAGGGTGATATGCTTGCTGCATTAGGATTGCGTTACGGAGAAGATGATGCTATCAATTTTTCTGAATTGATACACAAAACTCTTGCTATCGAAGCCTATAGATCCTCTGTAAATATGGCAAAAGATCGTGGTAAATTTGATGTTTACGATGCAAAACGGGAAGAAAACAATCCTTTTGTTCTTAGAATAAAAGAAGCTGACCCTGCTCTATATGAAGAAATGACCAAATATGGTCGTAGAAACATCGCTTGCCTTACAATTGCTCCTACTGGAACAACTAGTATGATGAGCCAAACGACTTCCGGAATAGAACCCGTATTTATGCCGGTTTATAAACGTCGTAGAAAAGTCAATCCAAATGATATTGACGTACACATCGACTTTATTGATGAAATGGGAGACAGTTGGGAAGAATATGTTGTTTTCCACCACAAATTTGTTACATGGATGGAAGCTAACGGATATCCAACGGCGAAAAAATACACTTCTGAAGAAGTTGATGAGTTGGTAAAAAAATCTCCTTACTACAAAGCAACATCGGGTGATATTAATTGGATGCAAAAAGTACACATGCAGGGACGTATTCAAAAATGGGTTGATCATTCCATCAGTGTCACCATTAATTTACCGGCGGACGCAACCGAAGAACTAGTAGACCGATTGTATATTGAAGCTTGGAAATGCGGATGTAAAGGATGTACCGTTTATAGAGAAGGTTCGCGCTCGGGAGTATTGGTTTCAGCTACACCTGCTAAAAAAGAAGATAAACCTTGTAATTGTTACCCTGATATTACACCAAAGCGTCCAAGAGAATTGGAATGTGAAGTAGTTCGCTTCCAAAACAACAAAGATAAATGGATTGCATTTGTTGGCCTACTTAATGGTCGTCCGTACGAAATATTTACAGGTTTGGCTGACGATGAAGAAGGAATTTTATTGCCGAAAAATGTAACATCAGGTAAAATCATTCGAAATTATAATGAAGAAACGAACGTAAAAAGTTATGATTTTCAATTTTCCAATCGTCGTGGATATAAAACTACTATTGAAGGTCTTAATGATAAATTCAATCCTGAATATTGGAATTATGCAAAACTCATATCCGGGGTGCTTCGCTATGGAATGCCGATTGACCAAGTTGTACGTTTGGTAAGTGGTTTACAATTAAATACAGAATCCATCAATACTTGGAAAAACGGTGTTGAAAGAGCGTTGAAAAAATACATTCCAAACGGAACACAAGCACAAGGTCAGACTTGTCCTAATTGCGGAGAGAATCTTGTCTTTGAAGAGGGTTGTTTAATTTGTAAAAAGTGTGGTTTTTCTAAATGCGGAAATTAATGAACACAATGTAATATCGATTATAAGAAAGGTCGTTCAATAAATTGAGCGACCTTTCTTATTTTAATTACCGATTTCATTTTTTCTTTTATCTACTTCCTCGGTAAGAATTTCCCATTCATACATTTTTTGTTCTAATTCCCGTTTCTTTTTACCGTAAGAAGCAAAAAAAGCACTATCAGCAGCTTTTTCCGGTTGTTGTAAAGCTATTTCAATATTGGCTATTTCTTTTTCCATATTAGAAATAATCTTTTCACAATCTTCTAATTGTTTTTCTGCCTTACGTAAGTTTTTTATCAATTCTTTGCGTTCGTCATAGCTTAATTTTAACTCTATAGTAGTTTTTTTCTCTTCATTTTTGTTTGCAACAGGCATTTTTCGCTCCATTTCTTGCAAAGAAGTCATTTTTTTGAATTGTAAAAAGTCGTAAATACCTCCTAAGTGCTCTTTCACCTTTTTATTGCTAAATTCATATACCTTGCTAACCAATCCATCTAAAAATTCACGATCGTGAGACACTAAAATAACTGTTCCATCAAACTCTTTCAAGGCTTGTTTCAGAACATCTTTTGACCTGATATCCAAGTGATTAGTTGGCTCATCAAGTATAAGTAAGTTGACTGGTTCGAGCAATAAACGTATCATAGCTAAACGACTTCTTTCTCCTCCGGAAAGCACTTTTACTTTTTTGTCGGATTCTTCTCCTCCAAACATAAATCCACCTAAAATATCACGTATTTTGGTACGAATATCTCCTACTGCTACATCATCTATTGTAGCAAATACAGTTTTTTCTTCATTCAATAATGAGGCTTGATTTTGAGCGAAATATCCTATTTTTACGTTATGACCCAAAGTTAATTTACCGGCAAAATCTATCTCACCCATAATGCATTTAACCAAAGTTGATTTTCCCTCCCCATTTTTGCCGACAAATGCCACTTTCTCTCCCCTTTTTATAGTAAGATCTACATTTTCAAAAACCGTATGATCACCATACATTTTAGTCACATTTTCGATAATAACAGGAAAACTACCCGAACGTGGTGCCGGTGGAAACTTTAGACGTAAAGCGGAATTGTCTT
>RRZU011776590.1_pt1 | contig 21148 bp, 19 predicted proteins | sample 2165561 | NCBI WGS metagenome assembly RRZU01 (sample SAMN10456909, study PRJNA506462) | wastewater metagenome | isolation source: wastewater sludge | place: USA: Moscow, Idaho | reverse complement strand
CAAAAGGTGATCATCAAAGCATTTGCCAATGATGATATTTACTTGAAACTCATGGAAATGGGTTGCGTACCCGGTGAGATCATCAGCGTTGATCAAATAGCGCCTTTTAAAGACCCTATCTCTATTTCTGTTGCAGGATATCAGCTAAGCCTTCGCTTAAACGAAGCTGAAAATATCCTGGTAGAAGAAATGAATTAAACCCTGTCATGAAAATCGGACTTTTTTTTGGCTCCTTCAATCCCGTTCATAACGGTCATTTAATCATTGCCGAACATGTATTAAACTTCACAGAACTACGGGAAGTCTGGTTTGTTGTATCCCCTCAAAATCCATTTAAAAATTCTAATACATTACTAAATGAAAATCATCGGATTAATTTAGTAAGGACTGCCATTGAGGATGAAGACAGGCTTAAAGCCAGTAATGTGGAATTTAAATTACCCAAACCGTCTTACACAGTTAACACACTGGCTTATCTGAAGGAAAAATACCCGCTACACGAATTTGCGATCATCATGGGGTCGGATGGATTTCAAAACCTGCACCAATGGAAGAATGCACAGATCATCATAGATAACTACCCGATCTACATTTATATGCGGCCCGGTTTTGATATCAACAGGAATAGCCCGGCTAAAATCCATACACTGGAAGCGCCGCTTCTGCAAATTTCGTCTACACATATACGTTACTTAATAGCAGAAGGCAAATCCATCAGGTACCTGGTTCCTGATGCGGTTAGAGAAGAGATTGAAAAAAACGGATACTATTCCTCTTCACTGGAAAATCCATCCAAGAAAAAGGCAACTTAATACAATCAGCGGGGCGGGCAATTTTGTGTACCGGAGTAACAGATAGGTACCGGCTATGACCAGTAAACTGATGATGCTTGTATGATTGAATCCTTTTAACGGAATACCATGCAGCAAATACAGGGTTGCCGCCCACATAACGCCAACCACCACAGCATGAATTCCCTCCAACGCTCGGTATACCACTACAAATTTTTTGAGGTATTGCCATACAGGAAAGAAAAATAGAACTAGTAATGCGCTGGGTAAAAAAATGGCAACCGAACCAATGAGGCAACCGATCATCTGCATCCGGTAACCCTCATCTTTTAACGCCATACCCCCGGCAAAGGAAGCCACGGAAAATACTGGTCCTGGTATTGCGCGTACCATGCCATATCCGGTCAATAGATCCTGCTTTTCAATTTTTATTGCATTGGGATTTTTTTCAACCACTTTAGGGGATGTAGGCCTGGCAACGTATTGATCGAGCATCAATGGCAACAATACATCGCCGCCGCCAAATACGATACTGCCGAACCGGTAAAAATTTTCAAATAAATTATATGCCTTCCGGTCTGGCCAATCCTGCTTTCTGGCCGTTTCACTCAAAATACCGGCAATGGCAAAAATCATTACAAATAACCAGATGTTAGTCCAGCGAATCTGTCTTGGCCGGATCGATTCTTTTTCCGGAATCCTCTTACTGCTGAAATTGGTTGCAATTCCTCCGCATATGATCAATAAAGGAAATATCCAGGGTACTTTAAATAATAAGTATGTGACCACCATGGCAATCAGCATGATTACCTGTGTGATGGTATTCTTCACGGAGATATTGAAAGCCCTGACTGCCGCAAACAATAAAAAGCCGATGGCCATCGGTTGTATATATTTGAATAAGCCCTCTGTCAGTTTATGATCAGTGAAATATGTTAGCAAAAATGAAAGGGCGCCCATTAATATACAGGCCGGTGTGATCCATATGAGTAAGGTCAATATGGCCAAAACCAAACCGCCCCTTTTATAACCGATCAATGTTACCAATTGGGTACTCGAAGCCCCGGGAAGCAACTGACAAAAAGAATTATACTCCATCAGTTCCACTTCGGTTACATAAGATCTTTTTTGTACAAAGGTTTTAAGCATCATTCCCAGGTGGCCCTGCGGACCGCCAAACGCAGTCAGCGTATAAAGAAACACTGATTTTAAAAAGTGTATATGACGTATGATGGTCAAAGTGGTGGATGCTGCATGCTATGTGTAACCGAAAAAGTACGAAAAGATCAGGTAACAGCCACTTATTCTAACCATGAAATATTCTATTGTGCACAAACCTGGCTGTTATAACCCCAAGTTGGCACTAATTTCCAGCATTCTGTCTATTGGCCTTTTGGCAGCCTGGCGAAGTTGTTCGTCCATGGTGATCTCCGGAAGTTCATATTTCATGCAGAGATAGAGCTTTTCCAGTGTATTGAGTTTCATATAAGGGCACTCATTACAAGCGCAATGATTATTGGGCGGAGCGGGGATAAATGTCTTATCCGGATTCGCCTTTTGCATCTGGTGCAGTATGCCTGTTTCCGTTGCCACGATAAATTCCCTGGCATCGTCCTGCTGCGTGAATTTCAACAGGCCGGTGGTGCTGCCAATATAATCGGCAATGGCAAGAACAGGTTCTTCGCATTCCGGGTGCGCTATAAATTTTGCTTTAGGGTGCCGGATCTTGAGCCTGGTAATCTTTTCGAGGCTGAAAATTTCATGAACCATACAGGCCCCGTTCCAGAGCACCATATTTCTACCCGTCTTCTTGTTGATATAAGCCCCAAGGTTCTTATCTGGAGCAAAAATGATAGGTTGGTCAGCCGGCAGGCTTTCCACGATAGCCTGGGCATTGGAAGAGGTGCAGATGATATCGCTCAGTGCTTTCATACCGGCACTGCAGTTAATGTATGTGATGACCATATGCCCGGGATGCTTTTCCTTAAAAGCGCGGAAAAGTTCAGGAGGTGCGGAATCACTCAGTGAACAACCGGCATTAAGATCCGGTAAAACCACTTTTTTGGACGGGTTCAGGATCTTTGCCGTTTCAGCCATGAAGTGCACCCCGGCAAAAACGATCATATCCGCCTGTGTTTTTTGTGCCTGCTGCGCCAGCCCAAGGCTGTCACCGATATAATCGGCCACGTCCTGTATATCCGGTTCCTGGTAATAATGTGCCAGGATCACCGCATTCTTTTCCTTTTTGAGTTTTTCAATTTCGGCAAACAGATCCAGCATAGGATCGATCGCGAGGTCGAGGAAGCCTTTTTCGGTGATTGTATCTTTCATTGCATTATCGTGGATATCCGACATAATATATTCTAATACTATTTATTTATATAACCACTTACTACTATTATGTCTGTGGATTTGTGGGAAGATCAGATTCAAAACAGTTTGTAAAATTAAAACTATTGGTTTATCCACCATCATTCACCGGTAATTAACATGTTACCCGATCCGGTAAATTCCCTTTGGCAGTTCATTTCAGCGAGTTTGCAGTATTTCATACACACCCGTGAATAAAAAAGGGCGTTGAAAAAAAATCAGCTCATTTTTCCCTGTACCCCTGTGAATGAGGTTGGGGTAAAATGTTTAGTTTATCCCATTTTCGTTTTGATTGTCCAAATTCACCTCAGTTATTCTATTTCTTTCCCATCACCGGAGTGAAAAAAACCGGGGTTATTCACATAAAACAGGCTTATTCACACCGGGATGTGGAAATCCGGGTTTTCTATCATATTAAAATAATTATGATATTGAAAATCCCCCGACCGACCCTTTTTTTCTTAGGTAGACATACCGGCGATGGGTGCATATGGCCCATTTGCCTCCCGGAGCCGCATGGAAACAGGCTATATTACTAAGAAATATGCTTTTTTACCCTTATTTTTGCCCTCCAAAAAATTAATATTCAGTTATATGCAGATTATTCAGAGTATCCGTGACAAGGGTGCGGCCATTGTGATCGTTGTTATTGCACTGAGCCTGATCGGCTTTATCCTGATGGATGCCAGGCAGGGCAGCAATAATATGTTCAATTCCCTTTCTTCCAAAGTGGGAAAGGTGAATGGTGAAGCGATCGAACTGGGCGAATATAACAAAAGGGTACAGGAAGCCGAAGATATGCAGGAACAGCGTACCGGTCAGCGTCCTACCGGCACACAGATATACCAGATGCGCGACCAGATGTGGAACCAGATGGTGGCTGAGAAAATATTTTTTGCGGAAGCCAATAAGCTTGGTATCGATTTCACTTCCAAGGAACTCTCATCGATCCTGTTAAGTAACGACCAGTCTAACCCTCTCCTCCAGGAAAGGGGAATGCTTGATTCCATCACCGGCAAACTGGATGTAAGCAAGGCGCAGCAGGCCCTCGCCAATATTAAAAAATCAAAGGGCGCTCAACGCGATATGATCAATGCACAGGTGGTAGATCCGCTGCGTTTATCTGGTACCGTTGCCAAGTACAGCGGATTGCTCAATGCCTCTGTATACTATCCCACATGGATGAAGGAAAAAGATACCAAAGAAGCGAAGGAATTTGCAACCATATCATACGTCAGCATCCCTTACACTGAGATCAGCGACAGCACCGTTAAAGTTACCGATGCCGATATCAATGATTATGTGAGTAAGCACAAAGACATGTTCAAGCAGGAAGAAGGCCGTTATATTTCCTATATATCTTTCAGTTCACTGGCAAGTTCGGAAGACAGCGCCCGTGTACTGAATTCTTTGAACGAACTCAAGGCCTCCTTCCAGGCAGATTCAAACGCGCGCGCTTTTGTGAGCCGCAATGCTTCTGTCATTGATTTTAGCGATGACTATCAACCCAAATCAAAAATCAGCAGCAGCGTGGCCGATACCCTGACCAAATTGTCGCCCGGTGCCGTGTTTGGCCCTTACCAGGATAAAGGAAATTTTGTGCTGGCCAAAATGCTCGGCAGCAAATCATTCCCCGACAGCGTTAATGCACGCCACATATTGTTCGGTTTCAGTAATCCGCAAACCGGCCAACCTCTGTATGATGATTCCACTGCCAAGAAAAAAGCCGACAGCGTACTTGCCCTGATCAAAGGCGGAGCTAATTTTGCTGCATTGGCCGCACAGTTCTCATCCGACGGAAGTAAAGACAAGGGCGGCGACCTGGGCACCTTCGGATATGGAACGATGGTTCCGGAATTCAATGATTTTTGTTTCAACAAGCCTACAGGATCACTGGACGTTGTTCGTACGCAATTTGGATACCATATTGTGGAAGTGATGTCGCAAAAGGGTTTCAGCAATGCCTATAAGATCGCTTATCTCGCCCGCGAAATTAGCGCCAGCGATGTAACTATCAATAAGGCCAGCCTGGATGCCACCAAGGCTTCCGCTGAAAAAACCGCCGAAAACCTGGCCAAGTATGCAGCTAAAAACGGATTGCGCCTGACGGAGGTTCCGACGCTCATCAAAGAAAATGATTATAATGTTGGCGCCCTGCAGGACGCCCGTCAACTGGTACGCTGGGCATTTGAAGCCAAGAAGGGCGATGTCAGCGAGCCTTTTGCCATAGGCGATCAGTATATCGTTGCACAATTAGACAAGACCGCGGAAAAAGGCGTGCAAGATGCAGCCGCTGCGCGCACCGGTTGTGAAGTGATCATCCGCAACAAAAAGAAAGCCGCACTTATCATTCAAAAAATAGGAAAAACACCTACGCTCGAATCGGCCGCCGCCGCATATAATAAAACGGTACTACAGGCCGGGGCCGACTCATCCATCACCATGGGTTCCCAGTTCGTTAGCAGTATCGGTGTGGAGCCCAAGCTGATCGGAGCTTCCTTCAACAAAGCTCTCCAGGGTAAAGTGTCTGCACCTATTGAAGGTACCAGCGCAGTGTATCTGATCCGTGTGGATGGTTATGGTATGAAACCCGCCGATACGGAAGAACAGGCCAGCCAACAGGTCACTAACCGCAAAAACAGCATGCGCGGACAAATCAACGGATGGTATGAAAGCCTCCGCAAGCTGGCCGACATCAAAGACAGCCGCAGTAAATTTTTCTGATCTCGTAACATCATTGTAGATATCCAGAAGGCCGGTCCCAACATAAGGGCCGGCTTTTTGTTTATTTTTACATGATGGAAGAAACCCTGATCAATAAGGTGGCGGAAAGCGGTATTATTACGATCGACCTGGAACAATATTACCCGGCCGATCCCGTGGTGGTTTTTGATTTGAAGGACTATCTTTTTATGGGATTGATTCTGAAAGAAAAAGATTTCCGCGAAGCATTGAAGAACCTGGATACTTCGGGTTACCGGGATAAGATCGTGGCGATCACCTGCTCCGCCGATGCCATCATTCCCATTTGGGCCTATATGCTGGTGGCCGGTCTGCTCCAGCCCGTTGCCCGCACGATCGTGTATGGAAATGAAGAAAAAGCGATCCGTGAAACCTGGATCAAACAAATTGCGGGCATACGCCCCGAAGATTATGCGGATAAGCGTGTGGTGATCAAAGGTTGTGGAGAGAGGCCCATACCAGAGGAAGCGTACGTAACGGCCACGGCTTTATTGAGGCCCGTTGTAAAAAGCATCATGTATGGAGAACCCTGCAGCACGGTGCCTGTTTACAAGAAGAAAGCCTGAGATAAGCGACATGCTTCATCGCTTTTTCCCTGTTCAATATTGCCTGCATTAAAACCAGCCCCTTCTCCGGAAAAGTGTGATCATCCAGATGGGAACGATGAGCATCAGGCCAACAGAAATAAAGAAACCCCATTGATTGTGCAGTAACGGGATCTGGTCGAAATTCATACCGAAGATACCACCGATCACCGTGGCTGGCGCCAGCAGGCAGGTAACGATCGCCATCACCTTCATCACTTCGTTCATTTTCAGGTTGACGTTGCTGAGGTAAAGGTCTTGCAGGTTCATCATCATATCGCGGTAGTTCTCTGCGAGGTCGTTTGCCTGTATGATGTGATCGTACACGTCTTTGAAATACTTTTCAGTCCTTTCTTCAACGAGTTCGCTCTCACTCCGTAAAATGCCGCCGATCAATTCCCGCACGGGCGAAACGGACCTTTTGAGTAATATCAGTTCCTTGCGCAGCATATTGATCCGGGCAAGGCTTCGTTTATTGGCATTACGGATGATATCTTCTTCCAGTTGTTCGATGCGGTCGGCCAGTTTTTCCATGACGATATAATAATGGTCAACGATCAGGTCGATCATGGAGTAAAAGAGAAAATCGGCACCTGCCTGGCGTACTTTACTGTTATTGAGTTTGATCTTTTCCCGAAGGGCGTTGAAGACATCCCTGGTAGCGTCTTCCTGGAAACTGATCACAAAATTTTTTCCAAGAATAATGCTGATCTGCTCGGATTCAACGGCCGAATCGGTTTCATTAAAGTACAGCATGTTGAGCAGGCAGAAAATGATGCCGTTGATCTCATCGGTCTTGGGCCGTTGGCCATGGCTCAGGATATCTTCAACGATCAGCGGGTGGATACCAAAATGGTTGCAGACTTTTTCCACGTCCCCTTTCCGGATACCGTCCATATTGATCCATGTAATACTATTGGTATCGAGGTATGGATAACACTCTTCCGGTTGGCCGACTGCCAGGAAGGTGCTATTGGTACGGTCGTAATCATACAGGAATATCTTTGTTTCCGCGGGTTCTTCCCTGACGGCACTAACGGTTGGGTTTACCTGCAGAACACGTTTGGTCCGGAGCAGTTCAAGCGGGTTAAAAATATAGTCGAGATATTTCCTTTTATTCATGATATCATGCTGTATGATAAAAGTATCCCAATATCAGAGAAGAGAAAAGTAATTTCATAAAAAAGCCTGTTTTCTATCAGAGAACAGGCTGAACCATTTTTAATGGCAGGTCCGTTATGCGGGCGTATCGTTGCCGGGCGCACCGGGCTTATTATCGGTTGCGGGTGTGTAATATTCCTTATCCTTTACTTTACCTATTGCAACCAATACGAGATAAATGCCAGCGGCCAGGCTTAGGTAAGCGCCGAGTGCGAGCACATCAAAGAGCCCCGGGGCCATTGAACTGGCGTTCCTCATGGCCTGGGAATACATATCGTTACCGGAGGGAACGTCGGGTTTCATTTTAAAATATACCAGGATCATGCCGGCCACCAAAACGATGGCGGGGATGAAATGGGCGGGCCTGTAATACTTATCAAATTTCTTATTGCCGGTAACATTCTGGTAGAGGATGAGCGCGCCGGACAGCGGTACAACGATGATCAGGATCATCAGTATCCTGTCGAATCCGCCCAGGAACATGGAAAGCATGCCGGGCGATATCCCGGTTGTTGTAATGGAAAAACCCGACAAAGACCCGCTTCCTCCAGCGCTGAACCAGGGAAAAAAATAGGCCAGCACCAGTAATGCGGCGCTGATATTCACGCCGGTGAATTTGACATTTTTCATGTTTGATTGTTTTGAATGTATCCTACTCGTAAGGCTTTTCGGAATCGCCCCTGTTAAGATGACAGGAAAAGAGTGTTAAGAAAGGAAAGCGGCGGTGTATAAGATAGGTTTACTAATGTATGCAAATAAACAGAACAGAAAAAATTTATAGAACCCGGCGTGCAATAAAAAAGCCGGCATTTGACTGCCGGCCCGGAACTGATTGGTAAAATATATTAAAAGGAAGCGCTTTTGGGGTAACGGGGAAATGCGATCACATCGCGGATATTGCCCATGCCTGTTACAAATTGTACCATGCGTTCAAAACCAAGCCCGAAGCCGGCATGCGGGCAGGCGCCGAACCTTCGTGTATCCAGGTACCAGTCGAGTTCTTCGGCGGGTATATGCATTTCCTGCATGCGCTGTAAGAGTTTGTCGTAACGCTCTTCCCTTTGTGAGCCGCCCACGATCTCGCCGATACCCGGAGCCAGTATATCCATGGCAGCTACGGTTTTGCCATCTTCATTCTGCCTCATATAAAAAGCCTTGATCTCTTTCGGATAGTTGGTCAGGATCACCGGTTTTTTAAAATGTTTCTCAACCAGGTAACGCTCGTGTTCACTTTGCAGGTCGGCGCCCCATCCTTCGATCAGGTACTGGAACTTCTTTTTCTTATTATGGTTACTTTCTTTCAATATGTCGATCGCTTCGGTATAGGTCAGGCGCTGGAAATCGTTATTCACCACAAAGCCCAGTTTATCCAACAGCCCCATTTCACTGCGCTCATTCTGGGGTTTTTGCTTTTCTTCTTCTTCCAGCCGCTGCGCGAGGAATTGCAGATCTTCTGCATTGTTTTCCATGACAAAGCGGATGATATATTTTATAAAAAGTTCAGCCAGGTTCATATTGTCTTCCAGGTCGTAAAAGGCCATTTCCGGTTCGATCATCCAGAATTCGGCGAGGTGCCTGGTGGTATTGCTGTTTTCAGCGCGGAAAGTGGGGCCGAATGTATATATCTCGCTGAAGGCCATGGCCGCGAGTTCTCCTTCCAGCTGGCCACTAACGGTCAGGTTGGTGCTTCTTCCAAAAAAATCTTCTTTAAAATTGATGCTGCCGTCTTCGTTTTTAGGTGCGGTTCCATCCAGGGGCAATGTGGTGACCCGGAACATTTCACCAGCGCCTTCGGCATCACTGGCAGTGATGATGGGCGTATGCATATATACGAATCCCCTTTCATGGAAAAATTTATGAACCGCGAATGCCAGGGAGTGGCGGACGCGGAATACGGCGCCAAATGTGTTCGTACGGAATCGTAAATGGGCGATTTCGCGAAGGTACTCCAGGCTGGGCCTGTTTTTCAGTTGCAGCGGGTATGCTTCACCGTCACAGTCACCCAGGATCTCTATGCTCCTGGCATTCAGATCGTATTTTTGTCCTTTGCCCAATGAGGGAACGATTTCGCCCGTCACTTTTACGCTGGCACCGGTGGTTATGCGTTTCAGTGTGGCTTCGTCCAGCAGGCCCAGCGGCGCCACAACCTGTATATTCTGGTTGGTGGAACCATCATTAACAGCAATGAACTGGTTGTTCCGAAAGCTGCGCACCCAGCCCATAATGGTTGTTTCGAATTGGCTTTTATCCGAGGATAACAGGTCTTTGATCCTCGTTCTAGTATTGAACATACGGCTGATTTTGAGTGTGCAAAGATAACCATTGAGGGGCAGAGATGAAAACCCGTGCAGATCAGTTGGGCACCGATGCCAGTTCCCCGGATTCGTGGATATGAATACCGGGCCTCCCCCTGTTCACCAGGTAAATCATGGCCCGGGCTACTTTTTCGGCATGGATCGCCCTGTAATTTTTGGGTATGAGAAAGGAAAACCGGGTCATGATGATCTGTGCGATGCGTTCGCCACGCCTGAATTCAGACCTGTTTCCGAGTAAAAGGGATGGCCTGATGATGTGCAACGAATCAATGGGTAGTTTTTTCAGTGCCTCTTCCATCTCTCCTTTGGTACGGTTATAAAAAATGCGGGAATGCGGGTTGGCTCCCATGGAACTGATACAGGCGATCTTCCTGATCCCATTTGAAACCGCACCACGACAGGTTTCCACCACATACTGATAATCGACCCGGTAAAAATTCTCCTCACTGCCGGCTTTGTTGATGGTTGTTCCAAGGCAACAATAAAACTCATCGCCAGACACCCGGGAATAGTCGGGATTTTCATAATCAAACAGCAGTTGCCTGGTATTGGGAAGGTCCAGCTGCAAAGGCTTTCTAACCAATAGTACCACGGAACCATAACGATGGTCGTGTGCCAGTAGCGTGGCCAATTCGCGCCCAACAAGTCCGGATGCTCCTGCGATAACGGCCGTTTTCATTATGCAATGATAAAAAAAGCGCACCAGTAACCTCTTTTTATTTACGATCCCTGATAAGACGATACCCGGAAAGCGGCCCTGCTTTTACTGATGACGCCCCGATTACCGGCCGACAGGCAGCAGGGGGCGGGGTATCAGTCTCTTACATTAAACCCGTGATGTGTCCCCACCCATCAAAAAAATCATTTTATTATTGAAAAAGGCTTAATATTGCAGCGGAATAGGTTGCAAGGTAAATCCAAGTCAAACCCCTTCATCTGTACAACCCCTTCCATCAGCGTATTTTTCAATCACGATTTTTATCTGTCTAATTTTTCACAAGCGGATTTTTTGACAAACGCATTTCTCATATTCTATGTATAGTATTTCACAATTGAACGACCTGCTCGTTCCGGAGTTGCTTGATATAGCAGAAGAACTCGGCATAGCCAACGCAAAAAAACTCCATAAGCAAGACCTCATCCAGCATATTCTTGATAAACAATCAGCCATGACCGCCGACAAAAAGAACGAAGGGGATAAACCCAAACGGAAAAGGATCGCCAAGAAATCCGACGATGGCCCTCCGGCCAGGGAAGAACAGGAAGTTAAAAAGGACCCTGTTCCCGCCCGGGTAAAAAAAGCCGAAGCGCCCGTGCGCCCCGCGGCCCGTAAGACACGCCAGGAGCCGGAAGAGGAAGAAGAGCTGCAACCGATCACCGATGAACAATCAACCGTTCCGCCTGCCATTGCACAAATGTTGCAGGAAGAAGATATTCAGCAACCGGAAGTGAGCCTGGAAGAGCCCGTTGCACCGGCCCGCGAATACCGCACCTACCAGGCTTCCAAAAAGGATAACCCCGTATTCAATATCGAATTCGATGGCGTGGTACTCGGTGAAGGTGTGTTGGAAATGATGCCCGATGGGTATGGTTTTCTTCGAAGCAGCGACTACAACTATTTATCCAGTCCCGATGATATTTATGTTTCCCCATCACAGATCAAATTATTCGGTTTAAAGACCGGCGATACGGTGTATGGTTCTGTACGTCCCCCCAAGGAAGGCGAAAAATATTTCGCATTATTGAAAGTGGAAACGATCAACGGCAAAAGCCCCGAAGAAGTTCGTGACCGTGTTCCGTTCGACTACCTTACGCCCTTGTTCCCATATGAAAAACTGGATCTCTGTACCCGTTCGGATAATTTCAGTACGCGGATCATGGACCTGTTTACGCCTATTGGTAAGGGACAGCGCGGGTTGATCGTAGCGCAGCCCAAGACGGGTAAGACCATGTTATTAAAAGAAGTGGCCAATGCCATTGCAGAAAATCACCCCGAGTGTTATTTGATGGTGGTGCTGGTGGACGAACGCCCGGAAGAGGTGACGGATATGGAACGCAGCGTAAAAGCGGAAGTGATCGCATCCACCTTTGATGAACCGGCCGAGAAGCACGTGAAGGTATCCACCATTGCCCTTCAGAAAGCAAAAAGGCTGGTTGAATGCGGGCACGATGTAGTGATACTGCTTGATTCCATCACCAGGCTGGCCCGCGCACACAATACCGTTGCCCCTTCATCCGGAAAGGTATTATCAGGCGGCGTGGAGGCCAATGCCATGCAAAAGCCCAAGCAATTCTTTGGTGCGGCAAGGAAGATCGAAAACGGCGGATCGCTGACCATCCTGGCAACCGCACTGGTTGATACGGGAAGTAAAATGGACGAGGTGATCTTTGAAGAATTCAAAGGAACGGGTAATATGGAACTGCAACTCGACCGTAAACTGGCCAACCGGCGCATTTATCCGGCTATCGACATTGTGGCTTCATCCACCCGCCGCGACGATCTGTTGCTTGATAAGGAGACGTTCCAACGCATGTGGATATTGCGTAAGCATATGGCCGATATGAACCCGGAAGAAGCGCTTAATACGCTGCTCCAGAATATGCGCGGTACCAAAGACAATGCTGAATTCCTCGTCAGCATGAACGGATAAGGCCACCGCATAACGCAAGGCAGGCTATGAAACAATTCATCGTTTATGCATTATGGTTATTGATACCCCTTGCTTCCCTGGCCCAGCCGGGAAAGCAGGATATCACGGGTATCTGGAAGGGTGAGTTGTATGTGGATTCTACCAAACTGTATCACCCTTACGAATTATCCATCTCTGAAGATAACGGCAAACTGTCCGGCTACTCCCGTATTACATTTGAACAGAAAGGTATAAAGCACGTAGTGATCCGCGACCATACGGTTGCCTGGGATGGCGACAGGCTTATCATTGAAGATGACAAGCAGTTATCGAGGGGATCCAGTATCAGCCAGCCCAAGGACGTGCGGAAAAAAATGATCGTAACGATCAGCGGGGCTGATTCTTCGCTGAGCATGAGCGGAACCTGGAGCACAAACCGGACGAGGTTCTACCTGGCAGCCACGGGCTCAGTGCAAATGAAGAAAGAAAAGGATTTCAGGCAGTCTGATTTATTTAAGAAACTCGACTCCCTGTCGATGACGGCCAAATTATCGTACAGCCGGCCGGCAACCCCCGCACCGGTATCGCAACCGGTCGTAGCCAGGGAAAAAGCTCCTGAGCCGGAGATTGACCGATACCTTGTCAAAAAAATAACCAGGGAAATGGCCCTGTTAGAAAGCGGCAGAAAAGCGCTCAGGGTGCCAGCCCTATCCACCCGCAGGGTACCTGTCATCAAACCCAAAACCCTGTATTACGCAGTTAAAGAAAAACCGGCAGCAGTGGCCTCCGTTGCACGCAATGAAACCAATACATTGAAGCCGGGAATACCGGCCATTCCTGTGCCAGCCCGCCCCAAATCTCCGGTTCGCCGAAACAGCGACATACAGTCAGGCGTGGCGGCAACCGATTTTGCCAACCGCAATAACAAGACCCAGCAGGAAGTGTTTTTCCGGTCCGACAGTCTGCAACTCACACTCTATGATAACGGCGAGATCGACGGAGATACCGTTAGTGTGCTCATGAACGGAAAAGTGATCATTGCCAAACAGGGATTGACCACGCAAAAGAACATGCACACCATCTATATCGATGAAGAAACGCCCGATTCCATTCAGTTGGTGATGTATGCCGAGAACCTGGGAAGTATCCCACCCAATACGGGACTGCTGATCGTGAGAGACGGTTCTTCCATTTATGAGGTCAGGTTCAGCGCCGATTTAAAAACCAATGCAGCCATCATATTGCGGAGAAAGAAAGACTAGTTGATCGACCGGTGTTCCTTTCTTCGGCTAACAGGGCTGTGGACCATTGAATATCAACATGCCCATACAGAAGATATCCATACAAGATTTCCTCACACACAGAAATACATGTCCTGTACTGGATGTTCGCAGTCCGGGTGAATATGGTCATGCCCGCATTCCCGGCGCATATACTTTACCGTTATTTAGCGATGAAGAAAGAAAGGATGTAGGCACTTTGTATAAGCAACAGGGAAAGCAAAAGGCCATCAAGGCCGGTCTTGATTATTTCGGTGTTAAAATGAGGGCGATGGTGGAGGAGGCTGAAAAGATTATCAAAGAATGGAAAAAGCAGCACCCGGGGCAGTGGGCAGAACAAGACGATCAGCCGGTCATTGTACATTGCTGGAGGGGCGGCATGCGCAGTGCGGGTGTTGCCTGGTTGCTGGACCTTTACGGGTTTAAAGTAAAAACCCTTGTGGGGGGCTACAAGGCTTACCGCCGCTGGGTACTGGAACAATTCACCCAACCTTATGATATCAGCATACTGGGTGGTTATACAGGCAGCCGTAAAACGGATATCCTGCAGCACATGGGCAAACATGGCCATGCCATCATCGACCTGGAAGGACTGGCCAATCACAAAGGGTCGGCCTTTGGCGCATTTGGCCAGGCCCCGCAGCCCAGCCAGGAAATGTTTGAAAACCAACTGGCTCTTCAATTATATCAGAACAAGGATAAGATGATCTGGATGGAAGATGAAAGCCAGCGGATTGGCAAGCTCACCATTCCCCATGCACTCTGGCAAACGATGCGCCAAAAGCCGGTTTATTTCCTCGACATACCCTTTGAAGAACGTCTGGCCTATTTATTGCAGACATACAGCGGTTTCGAGAAGGAGAAATATGTGAACGCCGTTATACGCATCCAGAAAAGGCTGGGCCCGCTGGAAACAAGGAATACGATCGGATTTTTACTGGAAGACGATTATTCCGGCGCCTTCCGAATACTATTGGCTTATTACGACAAAACCTATAAAAAATCGCTGTATAACCGGGAAGGATTCGAAAACCTGCTGCGTATCATTCCCTGTTCAGACTGCGACGCAAACAACATCCTGAATAAACTCAACGCATGCGCCACACAGGAATCCTGATCTTCCTTGCCCTTTTATTTCCCGCCATCCTGCAGGCCCAGGAGATCACCACATCCAATGCAGATATTACCGGCCTGTGGAAGGGCACATTGTATAATGATACAACCCGTAGCTATTACCGGTATGAAATCGCCATCAGCGAAGAAAAAAAGGGGAAGTACACCGGGTATTCTCACACCTGGTTCCTTGTAGATGACCAGCAATATTATGGTGTTAAAAAGATCAAGATCAAAAGAAGTGGCGATAAGATCATTACGGAGGACGCTACGCTGATCGCCAATAATTATCCGGAGGCTCCGGCCAAGGGTGTCCGCCAACTGAATGTACTGACGCTTGCATTCATCGACAGCCTGATGGTACTTAACGGCCCTTTTTCAACCAACCAAACCAAGATCTACAGTCCGTTGACTGGTACCATCAAACTTGAACGGAGAAATGATTACAACCAGTCTTCCCTCGTACCTCACCTGCAGGAGTTGGGTTTAGAGAAGAACCTCAGCTTTGTCAGGCCCATTGAACCGGTAAAGCCGGCGATAGACCTCGCGACCGCTGATGTCAGAGCCATATCGCCCGGCATCACACAGGTTTCCCCGGCACCCCAGACCAATCAGCCGGAAAAGGAATTATCACTGGAAAAAAGGGACATCAGCTATCAGGCAAGCAAATCAAACAATAAAGCGGAATTACCCGTTGATATAAAAAAGAAGGATATACCGGTTTCGGTGGTCAGTAAACCGGTTGACGTCCCGGCCGGACAGACCTTGGTTAAAAAAGCCGCAACAGGCATCGAAGCGGAAAAAAGGGTAACGGTTATTCAACAGGTGGTCAGCATCAAATCAGACAGCCTGCAATTATCGTTGTACGACAATGGCGAAGTAGACGGAGATACCGTCAGCGTTCTATTGAATGGAATAACCATACTGGAACGACAGGGCTTAAGCACACGTGCGGTTAAAAAGACGATCTATCTGCCCAAAGATTACGACAGCCTGCAGATTGTGATGTACGCCGAAACACTGGGGAGCATACCGCCCAATACGGGACTGCTCGTGATCAGAGACGGTCAGGATACCTATGAAATCCGCTTCAGCGGCGACCTGCAAAAAAATGCGGGCATTTTACTACGCAGAAGAAAACCATAATTTTCAAGAATAAACCCGTTTTGAAATAAACGGACGATACATACCATTCATTTTTCAACACAGGGCGATCGACGATCGTTCATTTCACATACAATGGAAGAATCTACGAAAGAACCGATCAGGCTGACACAATACTCACGCGGTGCAGGATGCGGATGTAAGATAGCGCCCAGGATGCTGGAAGAAATTTTGCGCAGCGATACCGTTTATGCAAACAGTCCTTCATTGCTGGTAGGAAACCAGGCGAACGATGATGCGGCGGTATACGACCTGGGCAATGGAACCGCCGTTATATCCACCACCGATTTTTTCATGCCCATTGTGGATGATGCGTTTGATTTTGGCCGGATAGCCTCGGCCAATGCTATCAGTGACGTATATGCGATGGGAGGAAAGCCCCTGATGGCCGTAGCGGTGCTTGGATGGCCGATCGATACATTGCCTGCCGACCTGGCAAGGCGCGTACTGGAAGGAGCAAGAACGGTTTGCGCGGAAGCGTCCATACCTCTTGCCGGCGGCCATAGCATTGATTCGGCGGAACCGATGTTTGGCCTTGCCGTAACAGGCCTGGTGAATATCGATAACCTCAAACGAAATAACACCGCGATGGAAGGCGACTGGCTCTTTCTGACAAAACCATTGGGTGTCGGTATCTTATCAACCGCCATCAAGCGCGGGCAAATCAAACCGGAACACATATCTGTGGCCATTTCATTGATGACGCAACTCAATAAAGCGGGGGAATCGCTGGGGCAACTGCCGGGCGTTACCGCCATGACCGATGTTACTGGCTTTGGCGTGCTCGGGCATTTGATCGAAATGGCTGAGGGGGCCGGCTTAACAGCCGAGATACAGTACTCCTCGTTGCAGGTAGCCGAAGGGGTGCGTGAATACCTTGCACAGCGCATTGTACCCGATGCAACATTTAGGAACTGGAACAGCTACAGCACGAAGGTTGGCTTTGAAAAAGGCGTCAATGTGATGGAAGCCTTCAGCCTGTTGCCCGACCCGCAAACCAACGGAGGTCTATTATTCAGTGTGCGTGATTCTTCGGTACCCGAAGTGATAAGCTTACTGAAGGCTTTACAATTGGAAGCATATACCAACCCTGTTGGCAGGATGGTATCCCGAAAAGAAAAAGTTATTGAAGTCAAGATCTGAGGGAAGATCAGTCACGAATCAGCAAACACGTATGCAGATCCTAAAAATAATAACCGCCATAGCCTGCCTGTTCATCCTGGGTTGTAATCGGCCACCGGAAAAAACGATTGTTGGCCACTGGCAGGTTTACAGGCCGGAAGACCCGCAAGGTAACAGGCGGCAGATACATTTATATTTGAATGCAGACAAAAGTTTGCGCATGGAGATACACTCTTCCAGGAGGGAGCCGGATGTACATTACGGCACGTATGAGCTGGCGCGTGAAGGAAAGCTGCTCATCGTACACAGGGAAGGGAATAAGGATAAGACGAACGAAGCGGAGATCATTGAACTGAAAGCCCGTTCACTGATCCTGGTCGATCATTCAAACTCCCCTTCAGGGGATACGATGAGGCTCAAAAGAGTGGATTGATGATCGCCTTGTTTCGACTGCATACTGTCGGAATGAAAGCCTGGCTTTGTTTATTGCAATAGTTTGTCGATTTCCTTTGCCAGCATGTCATCCTTTTCAGTAACCATATTCCCGGCATCGTGCGTGTTAAGCCAGATCTCAACGGTATTATATACATTGGTCCACCTCGGATGATGGTTCATTTTTTCAGCAAGCAATGCCACGCGTGTCATAAAGGCAAAAGCCCCGGAAAAATCAGGGAAAATGAATTTCTTATACAGGGAGTTGTTTTGTTTGGTCCACATGATTAATTTATTTAAGCCATCCGATTAGAAATCCTTTCAATCATTACCCACCTACGGGCAATAACAATAAGGGAACGTAGGATTTAAAAAACCAGGTGGGTCTTGTTTTTGATCTTCTCGTTGGTCATTTCGTTCACCAGTTGCACAAAGGGAAGCAGTTTCACCATTTGCTGAACGACGGTCACTTCTTTGTGATCGATCTCCTCACCCTGTTCACCCTTGATCAGCCAAAGGAAATCGAGGTGTTTGAATTCCGGGAGAAGGTATTCCCCGTCGTGCTGGTTATTATAGATATAATGTGTGATGCAACAGCCGGGCAGCGGGTATGAATAGACCGGAAAGAAATAGTTCCGGTTACGTTTTCGCAACTGGATCTCACATTCATTATTGAGGCGGAAATGAAAACCCAGGCGCTGGTTGATCTGCCAGGTGAAGAAATAATCTTTTACCGGCGCGACAATGCCAAGGAGGTGGGAGTTTTCAAAAAACTCCTCGGCGATCATGTCGTTATCTAATTTGAGTTTCATGTCAAACGTATTGTGTTGTTGGTTGAACTCCCGCAACCAAAGAAACGCGTATCATTAAAACTGAATGGGTAATTCCAGCTCTTCCGTGCCCCGTTTGATTTTTACGGTTGTGGCATCGCCTTTATTAAACTTGGCCAGCACCTGCATATATTCCTGCACGTCGGTTACCTTATGAGGGCCCAGCTGGATGATCACATCCCCTGTTTTAATGCCGGCCTTCTGCGCGGCTTTTCCTTCACTGATACCATCCACATGCACGCCGGTACCACTGAACGTATAATCGGGCATGATGCCCAGGCTTACCTTGAATGAACTTTTTCCGGTGCTTGCCGCTTCCCTTGTTTTGGTGAATGCCAGTTTTTCTTTGTTTTCAGCCCATTCAAGCACACGATAAATATATTTAATGATCGATAATTGCCCGGTATAGTTGATTTTGTCGGCATCATCCGATGGTTTGTGATAATCGGAGTGTGTTCCGGTGAAAAAGAACAGAACAGGGATGTCTTTCCTGTAGAAAGAAGTGTGGTCGCTCGGTCCGCTGCCGCTGCTGTCGATCTTGATTGTAAAATAATCATCGGGTACACGGATCACTTCCTGCCAGGATGGAGAGGTGCCATAGCCGCCCACCGTCAGGCCGTGGGTACTGTCATTCAACCGGCCGACCATATCCATATTGATCATGAAATTGACGTCCTTCAGGTTGACCGGGCTATGCTCGGTGAAGTATTTGGATCCGTAGAGACCGAGCTCTTCCCCTGAAAATGACACGAAGAGGTAATTGTATTTTTTCAATGAGCCCGACTTGATTTTTTTACCAAGGGCTATCAATGCGGCCGTACCACTGGCATTATCATCTGCCCCGTTATGGATCATCGGTGAGGTGCCCGCGTAAAGAGAATTTTTGTCCTCCCCATATCCCAGGTGATCGTAGTGCGCACCCAGTACGATGGTTTGCGCGGCATTGTTGTTGATATATCCGACAATGTTATGCCCGGTCCTTTTTTTGTCACGTATACTAACGGTAAGGCGTATCTTATAGTTCGGTTTGTCGCCTGCGGATCCCACCATATCTGCCGTATTGAGTATCCCGTTTATGTAGATCACGGGAATACCCAGGCGGGTGGTTTTATCCATGGGTTCAAACTTCAGGTCGTCTTTTTCGGCGCTGCTGTTGCTGATGATCACCAGTTTTTTCCCCGACTTTTCAGCATCAAGGCACCGGTTCAGTGTGAAATCCTTCAGGTCAAAATGCGGATTGCTCTTTTGTTCTGCCAGGGCGTCTTTCAGGTCGATCAGTTCAACGCCCGGGTCGTTGAATGATGGCAATAACAGGTTACTCACGTTGCCGGAGTAGGCCATGGGAAAAAAGCCGGTGTGTAATGTCTGCGCAACGTCATTTATAAAAAGGGAGCTTACGCTGTCAACAGCCCTTCCGTCGTACACGTCAAAGGGCTGGATATATCCGTTTTGGTCGCCCAGGGGCTCCAGGCCGATCTTGTTGAATTGTTGGGAAATATACCTGTAGGCAAGTTCTTCACCGGGTGTTCCTGTACGCCGTCCTTCCAGGCGATCATCGGCAAGAAACCCGACCGTTTCTTTGAGCCAACTGACCATTTTTTTGTCTTTACGATTCAGGGGCTGAGCCTGCAGCAGATAACCACTGAACAGAAACAGGATCAAAATATACTTCATGGGATATGCTTAATTCAGGGCAAAGTTAAGACCATTATAGACTGTCACGGACACCCATCTTTCTTTAATTCGTAAATATGCATAGCCTGCAAGTAGTACTTTTGCCAGCATTAACAATACAGTAAGCCTGAACCGTCATATTCAAATAGCGCTGGTAGGTAACCCCAATAGCGGGAAGAGCTCGCTTTTTAATGCCCTGACCGGGCTTAAACAAAAAGTGGGAAATTTTCCCGGGGTGACGGTGGATAAGAAAACCGGCACATCCTCTATAAGCCCGGGGCTGGCCGTTGAGTTTATCGATCTCCCCGGCACCTACAGCCTGTACCCCAAAAGGGCGGATGAATGGGTGGCATATAAGGTGCTGCTGAACCAGGATGAACACATTAAACCTGATGTCATTCTACTGGTGGCCGATTCCAGCAACCTGCGGCGTAACCTGCTGTTTTGTTCACAGATCATCGACCTTAAAATACCGGTGGTGGTGGCCCTTACCATGACCGACATCGCCAGGAACAAAGGAACCCAAATAGATATACCCGGGCTGGAAAGAGAACTGGGCGTACCCATCGTTGCGGTCAATCCGAGAAAAAACAAAGGGATCACTGCGTTAAAAAAAGCGCTTGAACTGACCGTTTCCAACCTGAACCAGGCACCCCCCCGCGATTTTATTGACCATCGGGAACTGGGCGGAGGCTCGCTCGCCGAGATCAGGCAGTTATTACCGGAGATCAGCCCCTATACCGGCATCCATTACCTCATCCATCATGAGGATTTACTACTTGATACCGGCATACAGGAAAAGATTGAATCCATCGAACGCAGGAACCAGTTCAATCCAACCAAGACGCAGGCGGAAGAAATCATGCAGCGCTATGCAAGGATCAAACATATCATGCAGCAGACCGTTGTGGAGAGCGACCCGCTTCAGAAATCCCTGTTT
>RRZU010759765.1_pt1 | contig 21156 bp, 22 predicted proteins | sample 2165561 | NCBI WGS metagenome assembly RRZU01 (sample SAMN10456909, study PRJNA506462) | wastewater metagenome | isolation source: wastewater sludge | place: USA: Moscow, Idaho | reverse complement strand
TTCATTCACTTTCTTAGGATCTGGAGCTCCTGCGCGCTCGAGTGCATCTAAAATTAAGTTTGTAGCATCAAATGCTAATGCAGCGAAACCGTTTGGTTTTTCATTGTATTCTTTTTCAAATGCTTCAACAAATGCTGTATGTGCACCTGAATCAATTAAGGTTGAATAGTGATTTGAGTAGAATACGTTGTTCAGTGCATCTGCACCAGCTAAATCAATGAATTCATCACTTTCGTATCCATCAACACCCAATACTGGAAGATCAACGCCAAGTGCGTGTGCTTGGTTTAGGAGTGGTCCTACCTCACCATAGTATCCAGGAATAAAGAGTGCTTCAACATCTTTATCATTTTTAACTTTTGTTAAGATTGATGAGAAATCTGTTTCACCTTTAGAGAATGTTTCTGTCCACAGAATATCAATTCCTAAATCTGGTGCCATTTCTTCATACTTATCAATCAGCCCTTTTGCATATGGGTTTGAGTTGTCTCCAATAATACCCACTTTAGTAAAGCCTTTGTCTTTGGTAAAGTTAGCCATTGTAACAGCTTGGAACATATCTGAATAACAAACACGATATCCATATGGATAACCTTTTGTACCATCATTGGTTACTTCATCCGCTGTAGCTGAAGGCGAAACGGTTGGAACTTCTTGTTCTCCTGAGGCTTTTACCGCTTGAGCTGAGGTCCCTGAGATTGTCGCACCGACGATCGCAAAAACACCATCTTCAGCAAGTTTAGTTTGTGCTTGATAGGACTCTTGAGCTTCAGACTTACCATCTAAAACTTGAAGTACAACATCTTCACCATTGAAACCACCATTTTCATTGTAGAGTTTAATAGAGAGTTGAGTTCCCTTGAGTTCTGCTGCACCATACTGCGCTCCTGCGCCAGTTAAGTCATAGTTTACCCCAAGTACTAGCTTGGCATCGCCCGATGGCTTATCAGTAGCACTACATGCGGCTAAAGTTAGTGCCACTACTGCTGTCATCGAATATTTGAAAAATCTCTTCATATCGTTTTTCTCCTTTATCTTTGAAATGATAATAACACCTATTCGGAAACTTTTCAAGGATTTTTACAAACTTAATGAAACAATTTCATTTTGTTACTGAAAATTCTTACATTGTGCATTCATAAATAATATTGTAATAACACTTTAATTTTTAAAATCATGGGTGTATACTGTATATAGGAGGTAATTATTATGGTTGAAAATTATTTAAATCAGCTCGTCAGTACCTTTGGCGTACTCTATATCAAACTACATCAATATCACTGGTTTGTTGAAGGTGATAAATTCTTTACCCTTCATGAAACATTTGAAGATTATTATGATGAAGTGAATGATTATTTGGATGAATATGCAGAAAGAATGCTTGCTTTAGAGCTTGCACCTGTCTCAACACTTCAGGAATTCTTGGACAACACCTGGATCAAAGAACATCCTTATAAAACAAAAATGGATTACAAGGAAATGGTACAATCCGTCAAAAATGATTTCACAATTATCATTGGTAAACTCCAACAAGGTATTGAAATGACCGCAGAAGCAGGAGATGATGTAACCAATGACATGTTAATTGCCACAAAAACATCACTAGAAAAACATACTTGGATGCTTCGCGCATTTCTTAAGTAAAATATTGAAAAAGCCCTTCGCTAAATTTTAGCGAAAGGCTTTTTTATTTGTATTATTGTAAACGATATTTTTTATTTTCAATCTCTTCAAGTGCCAATTCCACGAATGCTTGAATGGATACAGAATGTTGATTTGTTTGACCATAACGTCTGATGTTTACAGTTCTTCCCTCAACTTCTTTATCTCCAACGATCAGTTGTAGTGGTGTTTTAGCCTTTTGAGCTTCACGTAAACGGTAGCCTAACTTCTCATTACGGCCATCTACATTCACACGGATACCTTTTTTACGTAAAATATCTGCCACTTCTTCACTATACTCTAAATGGTATTCAGAGTTAACAGGAATGATGGTGACTTGTTTTGGTGACATCCAAAGTGGGAATGCACCTGCGAAGTGTTCAATTAAGATTCCAATGAAGCGTTCAACTGAACCAAAAATCACGCGGTGCAACATAATGGGTTGTACTTTATTGCCATGATCATCAATATATGAGATATCAAAGCGCTCTGGTAAGTTCATATCTAATTGAACAGTACCACATTGCCATGTTCTATTGAGTGAGTCACGGACTTTAAAGTCAAGTTTTGGACCATAGAAGGCGCCATCACCTTCGTTAATCTCAAATGACTTCCCTGCTTTTTCACATGCATTTTTAAGTGCTTGTTCTGATTCATCCCAAATTTCAATAGTGCCAATGAAGTCTTTTTCAGGACGTGTTGAAAGTTCAATGTCATAAGTCAAACCAAATACTGAATAGACTTCATCCAAGAAATCAATGATTTCAAGGACTTCATCTTCAATTTGATTTTGTGTTACATAGATATGCGCATCATCTTGTGTAAAGGCGCGCACTCTAAAGAGTCCATTTAAGGCACCACTGGCTTCATGACGATGTACATGACCCAGTTCTGCCATTCTGAGTGGTAAATCACGGTAGGAATATAACTTGTGTTTATAAGCCAAGATACTTCCAGGACAGTTCATGGGTTTAACCGCAAATTCACGATCATCAATTTTTGAAATATACATGTTGTCTTTATAGTTATCCCAGTGACCTGATGTTTCCCAAAGCTCTTTTGATAACATGGCTGGTGTTTCCACAAACTCATACCCACGTTTAAGGTGTACTTTTTTCCAGTAATCAAGTAAAAGGTCTTTTAAGATAACACCATCCGCAAGCCAAAATGGAAATCCAGGTCCATATTCACTGAACATAAATAAATCCAGTTCACGACCCAACTTCTTGTGATCACGTGCTTTGGCAGCTTCTAACCAGTCTAAGTAAGCTTGTAGATCTTCTTTAGTATCAAAACTGATACCATAAATTCTTTGAAGCATTTTATTGTTTTTATCTGCTTTCCAGTAAGCTCCGGATACTTTTAAGAGTTTAAAGTTTTTAACTTCTTTTGTGCTTTCAACATGGGGTCCACGACATAAGTCCACAAACTCACCTTGACGATATGCACTGATGGTCACATCATCATCTGATAAGTTATTAGTAATTAAGTCAATTTTATAAGGATCATCCGCAAAAAGTTCTAAAGCTTCATCTTTTGTGAGTTCTTCTCTAACAATATATTTTGCTTCCTTAGAGATTTTTTTCATTTCTCTTTCAATTTTAGGGAAATCATCTTCAGTTAAAACTTTATCCCCTAAATCAACATCATAATAAAAACCATCTTCAATAACAGGCCCAACCCAAAATTTTGCTTCTGGATATAAACGTTTGATGGCTTGAGCCATCACGTGAGCACTGGAGTGATTTAAAACACTCAATCTTTCATTCTCTTTAATGTTTAACATACTTTCAGCTCCTTTTAAACATAAAAAAACCACGATCATCTAAGGACGAATTATCGCGGTACCACCTTAGTTCACAAATATTGTGCACTCTATTTTTCATTAACGCTGAAATCACGGAGTTATTTCGATAACTCACTCAAAGGTGGTAATCATAAGTTACATCTAGAAGTTTTCACCAACCACTTCTCTCTCTAAATCTGTAAGTTTAAGATCTTGTCCTTGTCTTCGTTTATAGATATATTATACAATCACAAGATTAAAAATCAAGTAAAAAGAAAAGATGATTCATCATTTCGACAAATCATCTCATTCATTTTAAATTAATTACTACTCTCATCTTCATCTTCGACTTGAATATCATCTTCTTTGACTTCAAGGGCTAATTCTTTATCAGCACGTGCAGAGCATGTTTTACATAGTTCAGTAATATTCTTATATTCATAGGCTGCAGGAATGGTTCCTTGGAAAATCTCTACCGTACCATCACGGTTGATATGATGACAATCTTCATATAAATGATATACCTTACCATATTTGGTCCAGTAAACTTCATAGTTATCACCATGGAGTGATTCAGCCAGTGCAATTTCTTCTGCGAATTGTTCTTGTGAAACGGGGTTTCTATCCAATCCCGCAAAACCCGTAATGGCCAATGCCACAACCGCAACGGCAGTGATGATACCTTTATCTTTGCCTTCCATTTCATCATTACTTATCACAAGAATGATTAAAGGTAAAAAGGCAACAACAGCTAAAATAAGTCCCAGTTGATTTTGCACAAAAAATTTAAACTTATTCGCTTCAGATGCAGGATCTAAACGGTTCGCTTTCTGCCATTGCACTGATCCACCAATGGATAAGACAGCCATCACAACTAAGATCCCCACCAATAAAACAACATTGATTTCAGGTTTTTTTAATTGAAAGATTCCAAAAACTTCAAGTCCTATTGCGACTGCCCAAAGTAAAAGCGCAATCAGTCTTAAGTTTGTGGCTTTCTTTTTACTCTCTTCTGTTGGCTTAAAAGTTTTCTTAGGGACCTTTACGTCTTCAGAAGCTTCTACGCGTGTTATTTTCTTTTTTGTCATAGACATCTTCTCCTTATTTCTTAATTTAAGAATATCACCCTTTATAAGCGTTTTCAAGAAAAGAGTATGTAAGAAAAAAGAGCCGACTTCTAAAAGACAGCTCAAATTTAATCATTTTCAGTTTTATTTCGAATTTCATTTAACATATCGAGTTCTTCTTTACTGAGTGTTCTTCCCTCTAATAAATCAGGACGATATTGATATGTTTTTTCTAAAGAAGAATAAAGTCGAAATTTACGAACATTTTCATGATGCCCACTTAACAAGACTTCTGGCACTTCTTTGCCTCTGAATTCTCGTGGTTTTGTGTAGTGTGCATATTCTAAGAGCCCATCACTGAATGAATCATCTTCATGTGACTCTTTTGTGATGACGCCATTAACCAAACGAATCACAGCATCAGAAATAGCCATGGCGGCGATTTCACCACCTGTTAAGACATAATCACCAATAGAAATCTCTAAGTCGACATAATCACGAATTCTCTCATCAAAGCCTTCATAATGACCACAGACTAAAATCAAATGTTTAACATTTGAGGCAAGGTCATACGCAATGTCTTGTTTGAATGTTTTTCCTTGAGGTGTCATCATGACAACCAAAGAATCTTCTGTTCTGGTACTTTCAATTGCATCTACAACAGGCTGTGCTAAAAGAACAAGGCCAGCACCGCCACCATAAGGATAATCATCCACACGGTTGTGTCTGTCTTGAGTAAACGTGCGCATATCAACCAGTTCAATACTGACAAGATTTTTCATAATGGCTTTATTGATGATGGATGTTTCAATAAACCCTTTGAACATATCAGGGAAAAGCGTTAAGATAGAGATTTTCAAAAGAGCCCCTCCATAAAACGAATTTTAATTTCTTTATCGTCTAATGATACTGAATCAATAAACCTTTCAACAAATGGAATTAAAATATCATCACTTTGCGTTTTAATCCTAAGCACGGGGTGTGCTGGCATATCCATCACTTCTTTTACAGTGCCCAAAAGCTTTTCATCATCATAAACTTCACAGCCCACTAAATCCACAAAGTAATACTCATCTTCTTCTAAATCATGCATGGTCTCACGGTCGATTTGAATTTCAGCACGGTGAAAAAACTCAACATCATTTAAATTATCGAGTCCTTCAAATTTAACCAATAAAGAACCTTGGTGATTCCTGATTGATTCAATGACCAATGATTTAACTTCTTGATTTAAAACCAATTCGATGGTTTCACCCACTTGATAGCGTTCCTCCACAAAATCAGTTGTTGGTTTGATTTTGACCTCACCTTTAATACCGAATGGTTTTTGAACAATTCCAATTTTTACCTTCATAACCCTCACCTTTAAAAAAGGATGCAAAATGCATCCTAGTATGATTCAAAATTTATTGAAATCTTTTTGTTGTAGACGCGTGATCCAATCATCATGGTTTGACGAATGGCTTGAGCCATTGAACCTTGACGACCGATTAAACGTGCAATATCTGCATTTTCAGCATAAACATTAAGAAGAATTTCATCTTCGTTTAAGCTGTCTAGTTGTTGAACTTTTAAACTGTCTTTATTTTCGACCATGGGTTCAACTAAATCGTATAGAACTTCTTCAATATTTTTCATTGATTATTTCTTCGACTTATCTTCGTGGAAACGTTTCATTAATCCTTCATTTGAAAGAAGTGTACGAACTGTGTCTGATGGTTGTGCACCAACATTGAGCCATTTCATTGCGAGTTCTTCATTGATCTCAACAGCTGATGTTAGTGGGTTGTAGTTTCCAATAATTTCAATAAAGCGACCATCTCTAGGTGCGCGTGAATCTGCTGCTACAATACGGTAGAATGGATTTTTCTTACTTCCCATTCTTCTTAAACGTAGTTTTACTGCCATTTGGGTTCCTCCTTTTTATCAATTTGCTTTTAAATTATAACACAACTGCATGAGGTGTCAAGTACTTTTACTTAACACCTTTAGGTTTGTAGAATGATCGGTTCTCTAACGCAAATTCTCTGGGTGAAAAATTGCCACCATCGACATCTTTTAAGAGCTTATCAAACATATTCATGCGCGCATCAACATTGTCTAAGAAGTTTAAAATCTCTGCTTCTACAACCATGGGTTTGACAGGTGATCCAAATTCAAGTTGCCCATGATGTGATAAGACAAGGTGTCTTAAAAGTAAACTTTCTTCTGTATCTAATAAATCTAAATCTTTAATGATGTCATACAAATGCGCATGCATCATTGAGATGTGTCCCAGAAGTTTTCCTTGTGCAGTGTATTGACTTAAGATGGCTTGATCATATTCATCAATTTTAGCTAAGTCATGAATCAAGACACCTGAAAGCAGTAAATCAAGATCAATTTCAGGATAAATCTCTTTCATGGATACCGCAAGCTGTGCCATCCCATAGACATGTGTCGCAAGCCCACCCACAAAATCATGGTGATTTCTTGTGGCTGCAGGATAAAGATAGAAATCTTCTCCATAATGATCCAATGCTTTTTCTACAATAATTTGATAAATAGGATTTTTAATCATTTGAACGTAACCAGTGATTTTTTCTTTTAAGAATTCTTTTGAGTAAGCAGAAGCCACCACGAATTCTTCTAAATCAAAGGTCTTTTCAAATGTAATATTATGGACACGTACTTGTAAGTTTTGACGATATAAAAGCACATCACACTTCACAAGCCCAATCACACCACTTTTAATCAGCTTTTCAGCATCAGGTTTAACATCCCACCATTTCCCTTCAATGGTCCCTGTACTGTCTTGGAATGTTATTGATAAATAAGGGGCACCATTTTGTGTGACACCTTTTGTGACATTATTAATCAGTAGTGGTGTTTCCACTTGCATCCCATTTTCAAAATCTTTAATTTTTAAACTCATCTAAATCCTCCATTGCATTTTTAATCATTTCATATGAATATCCTTTTGATAGTAAGTGGTTGGTTAGTTTTGTTTTTAATTCAAAACCTTGAAACCTTTTTTGATATCTTTGAATACTTTGTTTCATCACTTTCTTTAAATTATGCATTTCATCTTCTTGATCAAAAGCATAATCCAATTGATCAATGATTTGATCACATACATTAAATTCAAAACCTTGACGCGCAAGGTGTGCTTTTAGCTTTTGTATTTTTTGACTGTTTGATCCTTGGTGGGTGCGTTTCATAAAACTTTCTGCCCGTAAAACACCCCTTTGAATATATTCATCACGATCTTCTTCTGATAAATAGTTTTCTACTTCAATGACATCGAGCCCTCTTTTTTTAAGGTCTTGAAGGATCCACCCATTTCCTTTACGTTGATATCTTAAGTAAGATACTTTTTCTTCAAGATATCTATCATCATCAACCAGTCTTTTTGTTTCAAACTCATCTAAAATAGCGATTAAATCTTCTGGATCTATTTCTACTTTATCATTAATATAAGATGTCAGTTCAAAACGAGTATAGTCTCTTTGTGAGAGTCTTCTTAAAAGAAGACTTCTTGCTTTTTTTATATTTGATTGTGTCATCTAACTAGCCTCCTTTACAAGATGCTTAAATTAAAACAACCTCTTCTACTTTATCCACTTCTTTTAAATGGACTTTTACTTGTTCGTTGATGGATGTTGGGACATTCTTTCCAACAATATCAGCGCGAATGGGCAATTCACGATGCCCTCTATCAACAAGCACCGCCAGTTGTATTTCTTTAGGACGCCCATTAAAAACAATCCCATCCATTGCGGCTCTTACTGTACGACCATTGAAAAGAACATCATCCACAATCACAACCACTCGATCTTGAACAGATATGGGGAGTTTGAAAGGTTGATCTTTTGCGGGTTTATCATCACGCCAATAGCTAACATCAAGTGAAGCCACTGGAACAGATTCTTTCCCTATTTTTTCTAATATTTTCGCAATTCTAAAAGCCAAATTGGCGCCTCTTGTTTCAATCCCAAGAAGCACAACCTTATCAAGGCCCTTATTGCGCTCTATTATTTCATGCGACATTCTTACAAGAGATCGGTTCATTGCATTTTCATCCATTATGATTTTCATAAAAAACACCTCTTGTTCAATTATAACAAACACACACTTAAAATGATACATCACACTACTGTTTTCAAAAGAATCATAGACGTTTTGACCCAACTTCACTTACATGATACGATAAGGCAAAGAAAGAGGTATTTGTATATGAGAGTGATTCATGCAAATAAGGTTATTTATAAATTTGAACATGGTTTAGCGCCCATCGACACGATTAAAGATGGAGAAAAAGTTTCCATTCATACCAATGATTGTTTCTTCCAACAAGTTGAAACCCAAAATGATTTGGTTTCAGCAATTGACTTTGGACAGGTCAACCCTGCCAACGGGCCATTTTTTATTGAAAACGCAGAAATTGGCGATGTCTTAAAAGTTGAAATTTTGGATATTCGTGTTGCGGATCAAGGTTCTATTGTGGTGTTACCAGGAGGTGGCGCATTGGGTAATAAGGTGTCTAAGCCACTTACGAGAATTGTGCCGATTGAAGATGGCCAAGTAAACTTCTTAGGACTGAAAAAAGATATTGATCCCATGATTGGTGTGATTGGGGTATCACCCGGAAAAGACCAAGAAGGTGTTGTTACAGGAACACCTGGTAATCATGGTGGCAATATGGATACAACAGACGTACGAAAAGGCGCAACCCTTTACTTCCCTGTTCGTGAAAAAGGGGCATTACTTGCACTGGGTGATTGTCATGCGATTATGGGTGATGGTGAACTGTGTATTTCAGGACTTGAAATTCAAGCAGATGTTGATTTGAAAATCAGTGTTGTTAAGAATGTTTCCATTAACTGGCCACTGATTGAAAATGACACACAAGTCATGGTCGTGGCGTCTGAAGACACTTTAGATGATGCGGTGAAAATTGCAGGATATGAGATTACAGACTTTATCCAAAAAGCACATGACATCTTATGGGAAGAAGCATATATGTTTAATTCTCTTTTCGTTGACTACAAGATTTCTCAAGTGGTCAACCCCAAAAAGACTGTCAGGGCCGTTGTTGATAAAGACCTACTACCCATCTCAAAAATATTATCTCAATAACAATAAAACGCAATCGGTGTGATTGCGTTTTTTAATGCTTAAATATTCAAAATTACAATTTCAGGTTTTGCGAAAAATCTAAGTGGTAAGAAAAAGACCGCGCCCCCCAAACCACTTGAGACATAGATCTTATGCCCTTCTCGATCCACTAGGCCATATCGATACCTTTGACCATATCTTGATGGTAGTATCGGTGCATATTTTCCAAATAGCGTCACTTGCCCACCATGTAGATGGCCAGCTAAGGCAATATCAAACTGATGTTTTTTAATATATGTCTCAAAATCATCAGGTTCATGAATTAAAAGTAAGTTATAGGCATCTTGATTAAATTTTGGAAGCTTTGGCTTCCCTACCCTTAAATCATCCAATCCAATAATGTTTAAATCTTTAAAAGTAAGTGTTTCATTAACTAAAAGTTGAATACCTGAAGTAATACATTTTTCAATGACTGTCTCTTTATCTTTATAGTCATGGTTTCCCAAGACAGCAATTTTAGGTGCTTTGATATCTTTGAGATAATCAAAGACAGGATATTCTTTTCGTTTTTTATGGATGAAATCCCCACCCAATAAAACCAAATCAGGGTTTTCTTTATTAATCATCTTAATCAATTTCTTCATGAGTCTGTGTTGAAATAGAAAAGAAGTGATGTCATATTGAATGTCGGATATATAGAGTATTTTTAATCCCAGGTTTTCTTCAACATTAAAATCTTTACTTGTTAGATGTTTCTTCTGAATTGCACGGTATTCATAAAGTGCATAAACAAAACATATAAATACCAGTAACATTAAAATTATCATTATTTCACACACCTTTCTGATTAAAAAAAACCACATGAAGTGGCTTGGTTTATTTATTTTGGCAGGGGTAGTAGGAATCGAACCCACCCCAACGGTTTTGGAGACCGATGTACTACCAATATACTATACCCCTATTTACTGCCTATTTATAATAGCATAAGGGGTGCAGCATTTCAACCTCAAAATGATTTTTCTTACGAATATATTTGTGTTGTTTTTCGACTTTCAAAAATAAAGCCAATCAACAATCCAATCACGAAAATATTAACCCATGAAAGACCAATTGATGCCAGTGGTAGTTTATCTTTATAGAAAAGGATTAAACTCATATCTTTAAACGGCGCTATACTCTTAAACACTTCTAAGAAAGATCCGATTAAAGTGAAGAGTAAACTGATTTTTTGTATTTTCTACTTTTTATCCCAATTTTTTATAAAGAGTCCAATAAATACATGTACCAAAGCTAAAGGATAAATAAAGTTTAAAACAGGAACTGCATAGGTAATGATACTTTCTAAACCAAAATTAGAAACCACAAAAGCCACAAGACTTGTGATGAGGACCATGATTTTGTATGAGATGTTAGTGATATCTGAAAAATAAGTACTGACAGATACCACAAGTCCAATGGCCGTTTTTAAACACGCAAAGGTAATTAAGATGCCAAAGAAGATGAGTCCAACATGGCCAAAGTAATGCACAAAGATTTCACCCAGTGCCAAACCACCATTACTGGAGACATTTAAAATGTTTACAGATGATGCGCCCATAAAACCAAGAATTGAATAAATCACAAACATGTAAAGGCCTGCAAAAACGGATGCAATCACCACATCATTAAAACGTTCTTTGGTGTTACCATGTTTATCGTTGGCTGAAATAATCACAAAACCAAACATTAAAGCAGCCAAAACGTCCATCGTTTGATATCCATCTTCAAACCCTTTTAGAAATGGATTACCAAGATATAATTCAGTTGCTTCTATATTAAAAATTGTTCCCATTGGCTTTAGCAAAAATACAGTAAAAAACATGATCAACATTGCCAAGAATAAAGGATTGATGATGACTCCAATTAATGTTTTGATCTTATTTGGTTTTAAAGCCAAGATTGCCGCAAAGATAAAGAATAATCCAGAGTAGATAAAAAGTCCCATATTATGGTTTGCGGATGGGAAGATGGTACGGATGCTAACTTCATATGGTACAGTTGCGGTTCTTGGAAGCGCAAATAAAGGTCCAATGGTCAATAAAAGTAGAATGGTAAAAAGACGTGCATATCTTTTACCATAAGGGTATAAACTTTCTTCTAAATTATCTTTTTTAGTTTTTGCGGTAAAGATTACCGCAAGAACAGCTAAGCCCACAGCTGAAATCACAAAGCCAAATAAACTCGTCATACTTTTATTCGCAGAGTTTTGTCCAATACTTACAGGAAAGATTAAATTCCCAGCTCCAAAAAACAAGCCAAATAATAAACTCGATAATACAATCCTATGTTTTATACGATTTTGCATAAACACAACTCCTTAATTTTTTGTTAATAGATTTAGTTTACATCATATTGAGATATAAGAAAAGCTTGATTAGTAATTAACCAAGCTTTACGTTTTATGCTTCCTTTTTAAAAGCTGTTTTTAATACTTTAAAGAGTTTCATACGGTTTCCGTAATTTAAGGAACCCATACGGTAAATATAAATTGAAATATATGCAATCAGCACAGTAACCCCAACCATGAGCACCAGTGAAATTACAATTTGAAGTGTTGGAACACTTGTCATCATATAACGAATTGGCATGGTGAAGAGTGATACAAATGGCACATAGGAACTGATCTTAACCAGTGTAGTATCTGGTGAAGACATAACTGTTGTGGCAATTAAATATGCAATCACAAAGACAACGGTGACCGATGAGACTGCAGAAGCAACATCTTCCACTTTTGAAACAAGTGACCCTAGTGCTGCATAAATGAATAAATAAAGTAAATATCCAGTAAATGAGAATACGGCATATATCACCATCACATCAACACTTGCCCCACCTAGAAGCATATCCATAATCATTTCAGGATAATAACTTTGATTTAAGCTAAATCCAATATATGTCACAAGTCCAATGAGTACAACTTGAATGAATCCTGCCAATCCTGCTGCCAAGACTTTACCAATAATGAGTGTCTTTGGGTTTGTGGAAGTTATGAGTAGTTCCATGGTACGGCTGTCTTTTTCTCTTGCGACTGAGGTTGCGACCAGTTGGCCATACATTAAGATTAAGAAGTAAAGACCAAAGAGTGCCACAAAACCGAATAAGAGACCTTGTGTTGCATCTTTTCCTAAAACATCATAATCAACATTGAATTCAACATATTGTGCATCTGCCACAACATTTGGATCAATATAATTTTCAATGAGTTTTTTATTAATCAGCGCACTTCTTAAAACATCTTCAAAGAAGTCTTCATTAAAATCAAAGCCACTGTCTTTTTTAATCACAGTATAAGTATCAAGTGAAGTCATCACATAAGCTGCATCATAAGTTTCATCTAACACCGCATCTTTAGCAGATGTTGTGTCTGTTGTAAAAGTCATACCATCAACGCCTGTAAAGATATCTTTTAATTCTTCAATAAGTGCTGTATCTTCTGATGTGACCACTACAGATCCAAAATCATAAACTGAATCTGGTTCAGTTACTTCATGATCACTGGATGAACCTTTACTATCAAACATCGCAATGATGCGTGGCGCAAATGTACCCCCAAAGAAAATCAGTGAAACAACCAGTGTTGAAATCAACATTGATTTCTTTTTGATGAGTTCATTGAATTCAAATTGAAAAACTGTTTTGAGTCTTCTCATTTAACTTCACCTACTTTCGAAACAAAAATCTCTTGTAAGCTTGGTGCATAAGGTCCAAACTGTTCAATTTCATACCCTTTACCAATGATATCACCCAGAAGTGCATTGGCATCCATATCATCAGGTAATGCTATAATGAGTGAATTTGCATCTTTTGTGACATCAATCGCTCGCTCTTTGAGAAAATTTTCTAAGTTTTCATTTGTGGATGCGAGACGTTTTTTATTGCCACCCAAGTCATGTTTAATGGCTTGTAAATTACCTTGTAAGATAATCTCACCATTATCAATGATCGCGATGTCATCACAAAATGATTCTACATAACTCATTTGATGACTTGAAAAAATAATAATTTTATCATTTGAGATATACTCTGAGAGTGCATCTTGGAAAAGTGATGAGTTCACAGGGTCAAGTCCTGAAAAGGGTTCATCTAAAATTAAAATATCTGGTTCATTTAAGAAGGCCTGTGTAATTTGAACTTTTTGTTGGTTCCCTTTTGATAGTGTTTCTAATTTTCTATTTAAATATTGGTCAATTTCAAAACGTTTTGTCCAGTATTCCACGGATTGTGTTGCGTTGTCTTTATCAGCACCGCGTAACATCGCAAAATAAATCAATTGATCTTTTACTTTACTTTTTCCATACATACCACGCTCTTCTGGTAAATAGCCAATGGTATATTTTTGTGGGTCAAAACTTTTCCCATCTAAAAGAATCTCACCTGAATTTTGTTTAAATACATCCATCAAGATTCTGAGTGATGTTGTTTTACCAGCACCGTTTCTTCCCAAATACCCAAATATTTGGCCAGAGTTTACAGTGATTGAAATATCTTTTAAAACATGGAAATCATCAAAGTATTTATTTATATTTATAAATTCTAATTTCATATGTTCCTCCTTGTATCACAGTACTAATACAAGGTACATGGTTTTATGTGATTTGTCAAATGATATTATAAAGAGAAAAGACTTCGATTTAAACCAAAGTCTTTATAATTTCTATTTAAATATGTTTCCTAAAAGGTCTTTTACAACATCCGTTGCATCTTTTTCCTTCTTATTATTTGTTTTATTATTTGAAGGGTTGACCATATCTTTTAGAAGTCCTGAAAGTAATGTGCTGGCCCCTGCACCTGCAAGCATCTTCACTAGCATGCCACTATCAAAGCCTGAGTCTTTTTTCTTTTGACCACCCAAGTATCCCATCACAAGTGGCGCAAGCATCATCATGAGTTTGCCTGTTGTATCACCTGAAAGTCCTGAAGATTTTGAGACTTCTTTTTGAACTTTTGTTTTATTGGTTCCCAGTAAGTGTCCCAATATTTTCTCACCATCTTTGAGATCTAAATTTTTTAAAAAGTTATTAGGATTTTCTACTTTATCATTTTTATGATCATCCAGTGCACTCATTAAAGATGTGAGTCCATTTTCACTTTTAATATTCTCTTGCATCCCACCCAATAAAGCAGGAACCAGTGTTGTCGCAGCTTTTGCGATTTTATCTGAGTCTTCATTTAAAGTTTTGCTGAATGCATCCATCATTTTATCTTGACCTAAAGTTTGTAAAACCATTTGTGTTAAATCCATAGTAATACCTCCATTATGTGTATTATACCATGTAAGGGGAAACAACATGTATCTGCATGCATTTAAAAACCACCGTTTGTGATACGGTGGCGGTGGTTAACATTTATTTTTTAAATTTATCTTTCAATTCATCAACTTTGTCGGCAGCTTTATCTTTTAAATCTTTTGATTTCTCTTTAGTTTCATCCACAAATTCTTTTGTTTTTTCTTCTAATTCTTCTGCTTTTTCTCTCAGAGAATCCAGTGCTTTTTCACTTTTGTCCTTTGAATCTTCAATTGCTTTTTCAGCATTATCTTTTGCAGAATCAGCTAAGTCTTTCGCTTTTTTTAAGCCTTCATCAGCTTTTTCTCTTGCTTCACCGGCGAGGTGTTGTGCTTTACCTTTAACTTCAAGTTCTTTATTACCCGTAAGTTTTCCAGCACCTTCCTTAACACTACCAACGACTTTATCTTTTAATGATTTCATTTTTTCGTTTGACATTTGTGTGCCTCCTTCTTATTTATTCATACTTCTTATAAATATTGATGTGATAAATACGAGTATCACAGCACCTAAGATTGATGGAATTAAAGCCATTCCAGCAACACTTGGGCCAAATGCTCCAAATATGGATTCTCCAATTGAGGCTCCAATAAGACCGGCTATAATATTACCGACAATACCCATTGGAACTTTTCGACTTGATAAAAATCCTGCTAAGGAACCAATTAAAGCTCCCACAATTAATTTCCATAGTACTTGCATAATTTGCCTCCTTTATAGGTTTCTTGTATATATACCTTAATGAATATATTCATAAATATAAAGGCATATACATCAATTTAAACATATTTTCATGTTATTTTCACATAAGAAATTGGTACGATTCTAGTACGAAAAATAAAAAACCCCACGATTGTGAGGTTTAAATTCATCTTGGTGCTCAAGGACGGACTCGAACCGTCATGGGATGTCCCGCTGAATTTTGAGTCCAGTGCGTCTACCGATTTCGCCACTTGAGCATAGATAAATAATACGCTTATTTTGTTAAAAATTCAAGCATTATTTATCTTAATTTCAGTCTTCTTGTGGAATTGTTGCGAAGTATGATTCCATGTCAGGATACAATACTTCTCTGGGTCTAGAACCTTGTGGTGGCCCTACAATACCCATGGCCTCAAGACCATCAATAATATCAGCGGCACGGTTGTATCCAATTCTAAATTGTCTTTGAATGGATGAGGTTGATGCACGTTGGTTTGTGATCACAAATTCAATGGCATCATCAAAATATTCTTCATCTTCCATGCGATCTGATCGGGTATCAATTGAATCGGTTAAGTTTCTAAAAGCATCTTCAAGTTCAGGTTTTGCTTGATCTGATGCGTATTTGGTGAGTGCATTCACTTCTTCATCACTGACATAAACACCTTGAACGCGTGTTGGACTTGGATCACCCATGGGGATATAAAGCATGTCTCCATAGCCTAAAAGCTTCTCAGCTCCGACTGTATCTAAAATTGTTCTTGAGTCAACAGCACTGGATACCGCAAAGGCAATTCTTGAAGGAATGTTGGCTTTAATGACACCAGTTACGACATCAACAGATGGACGTTGAGTTGCGACCACAAGATGGATTCCTGCAGCTCTTGCAAGCTGGGTAATACGTTGAATGCTCGTTTCAACCTCTTTACCTGCAACAGCCATCAAGTCCGCAAGCTCATCAATGATAACCACAATCCATGGTAATGGTTTGAGTGATTCATCTTGATTTTTAGCCTTTTCATTATAACCACTGATGTTTCGTACACCATGTTTTGAGAAGGTTTCATAACGTTCTTCCATCTCTTCAACAATGTGTTTTAAAGCAGCACTTGCCTCATGAGGATCTGTAACAACCTCACTCATTAAGTGTGGTATTTTTACATACGGTGTAAATTCCACCTTTTTAGGGTCAATGAGTAATAGCTTTAAATCTCTAGGATGTTTGCTTAATAAAATGGATGAAATCAAACTGTTTATACAAACTGATTTACCACTCCCTGTTGCCCCTGCAATGAGTAAGTGGGGCATTTTATTTAATGCAATGGTAATGGGCTCACCCAGTAAGTTTTTACCTAGGGCAACCCAAATATTATCTTTTTCAAAGAATTGTTTCGAATTTACAATAATTTCTCTAAGCCTTACAGGAAGCATTTCAACGTTTGGAATTTCTATTCCTACTGCTGCGCGTCCTGGAATAGGGGCTTCGATTCTGAGTGATGTTACCGCAAGTTCCATCATCATGTTGTCTTGGATGGATGAAATCTTACTGATTTTAACATTACTGTCTGGTTTAATTTCAAACTTAGTAACACTGGGTCCAATATGAATATCGAGTAGTTCTGCTTCAATTCCAAATTGAGACATCACCTCAATGATACGCTTCCCTTTGTCTTTGGCAGAATTTGTGTTTAAAGCACTGCGATTGACCTTTTTACCCCCATCTAAAAGTGTAATGGGTGGCAGTTGATAATTTGAGAAAGTATCATCACTTTCATGATGAATGATGTTTTTCTTTTCAGGTTCAAGATTTAATTTTAATTGATCATTTTCTTCCTTTAATGGTAGCGGTACAGTTTCATCTTGGTCATCAACATTCATAAATGTTGCTTTATTTGAAGATTCAATGCCATGTTCAACCGGTTCTGGAATAAAGATATCTTCTGTTTCTTTTGAAGGTTCTGATTTCACTTCTACTTCTTTAGCTGGTTTGAATATTTTCATAAAGCCTTTAAAGATTTTCACGAGTACATCTTTGACTTTCCCAAAGAATATTTTCATATTTTTAGGCGTAACAATTAAGATAATCGCAAAGAAACTCAAGACGACATTTAAAATAATCGTCCCAGTACTTGAAATAAGAAGCGACATCAGCGCATAGGCATAACTACCAACAATCCCGCCATACGCAAAGTGACTCTGGTTTTTAAAGATTTGAGGGATTTGCGTGTTAAAGTGAGTCATTACTTCTTTACCTACAAGACTTCTGTCTTCTGGAAATGAAAGTGATAACAATAAAACGATGATCATTAATACAAGACTAATCCATACGCGCGCTGGTTCTTTTTTCAGTTGCTTTGGATAAAATGTATAGGCGATGGTGAAAAAGAATATGAGCGCAAAAAAGAGTTCTGGAACATTACCTAAAATGACACGGAAGACACCTTGAAGAAAATCTCCAACGATCCCCATGGAAAATGCACCAAAAATACTGAGCATCAAAATAATTGCAGCATAGATTAATTTCTTGATGGCTTCTTTTTGTTGTTTTTTAGTTCTTCTGCTCATAGCTTCCCCTTTTAAATAATAACTTCAATAATGACTGGTAGTACCATTGGACGCTTACCTGTAGATTTGAAGACATACTTTGAGATTAAATCTCTGGCTTCATTTCTTGCGGATACATTGTCATATTTCTTTTCTGCCACAAATCTTGTGACGGTATCTTCAAGAATTTTACCGACTTCTGAAATAATGTTGTCAGCATCTTTTAAGTATATTACACCACGTGATTGGACATCGGGTCCACCAATAATTTCTTTGGTTTTGTGATGAATCACAAGCCCTGCAATGATGGCACCATCAGTTGCCAAGATACGACGATCTCTAAGGACCAGTCCTGTTGTATCAAGGTGTTCTTTTCCATCGATTAAGACTTCTTCTAAATCTAAGGTTTCAAATGATTCTTCATGTTCACCATTTTTAAAGCTTGCGATTTGACCATTGTCTAAAACAATGATGTTTTTCGCTAGATAATCCATTTCAAATGCGATGTTGGCATTTTCAATGAGATCTTTATACTCTCCTTTTACAGGAATGAAGTATTTGGGTTTCATGAGATATAACATCATTTTGATGTCTTCTTTTGATCCGTGCATTGAATACACTTCTTTATAGTTGAGTGATGTTACTTTTACATTCTCTTTAAAGAGTTCGTTTTCCATATCTCCTGCCACTACTTCTGTTCCAGGTACAATGGGTGATGCAATAATGACACTATCAGAACTGCGAAGTGTAATTTCAGAACTTTCACCCATCGCAATGCGGTGCATGGTTCTAAAGACATCGGGTCCTGTTTTAGAGATGATAACGACAACATCTTCAATATCATTTTTAAACTGACTCTTACGGATTTCTAATCCTTTAGGAAGTTTATAGTAATTTAACTGCTCTAAGTAAGTAAGAAGTCTTCTTGTTTCTTCATCGTAGAAGTAAATTTTTCGTTTAAATTTAATAGCCGTTTCAATGACTTCAATTAAACGGTAAATATTTTGGTCATAAAGTGTCGTGAAAATTCTTTTGTTTGTGTTTTCAAATGTTCTGTAGATTTTATCTGCAATACGGTGTTTGGGTGATGTAAAGCCTTCTTTGGAAGCGTTGATAGATTCCATTGTGAGCATGAACACGCCTTCTTTACCGATTTCAGCTAAAGTGGATACATCACACGCAAAGCTTTCACTGCGTACATCAAAATCAATCACAAACTCGGTTGAGTGAATGATGTACCCTTGTTTTGTATGAATTCCAATTCCAAATGTATCTGGAATGGAGTGGGTTAAACCAAATGAGACAAACTTTCTTTTACCTATTTTGAATTGGTCATTGCGTTTAATTTCATTGATTTTAATATTTTTAATCTTGTTTTCTTTTAAGTTATCTCTAATCATTAAGGCGGTGAGTGGTGTTGTATAGATTGGGACATTGACTTCACTTAAAAGATATGGCAATGCACCCATGACATCGTCATGACCATGTGTGATAAAGACAGCTTTTAATTTATTTTTGTTTTCTAGAATATACTGAAAATCTGGGATGATTGTTTCTACACCCAGAATTTCGCTTGATTGAGGGTATTTTACACCGACATCAATGATATACATTTCATTGTCGATTTCTATGACCGAGAGGTTTTTACCATCTTCATCATTTCCACCCAACTTTAAAAATTTAATATGTTCCATAGGGTCTCCTTTTTATTTTTGTATTCTTTCAATTGAAACGGATGTCATTGTTTCTTCATCGACTGTAATCACTACAGCATTAAAAAAACTTTCGCCCGTTGCAACTTTGAAATAAGTTTTTTCTTGGTCGATTATACTTTTCTTCAGTTCATTAAAATCACGTCCAATGATTGATGTTTTTGCACCACACATCCCTACATCTGTGATATAGGCAGTTTGGCCAATGAGTCTTTCATCAGCGGTTTGAACATGTGTATGGGTTCCACACACTGCATCAATACGATCTTGATAAAAGTGCGCAAAGAACATTTTTTCACTGGTTGATTCTCCGTGGAAATCCACGAAGTAATAATCTGCTGGGACATTTTCTAAAACCCAATCCATATAAGGATAAGGTGAATCGCCGACACGATTCATAAATGCTTCACCATAAAGACTTAAGACACACAGTGTCTTGCCTTTGACTTCATAAGTTTTATAATAATTGCCAAAATCAATTGGATCGATGTTTGCAGGGACTAATAAATCTTCGCATTCATCATAAAAATTATAAATTTCTCTTTTAGCAAATGTATGATTACCCATGGTAATCACATCGATGCCTAGATTTTTTAATTGATGGTAGATTTTACGTGTAATTCCTTTTCCGTGCGCTGAATTTTCGCCATTGGCAATCACGAAATCTATCTCATATTCATTTTTAATTGAAGACAAAAGGTCAGCAACAATTTGCCGACCACTTGAACCTACAATATCTCCTATAAAGAGTATTCGCATTATTTTGCTAACTCCTGTGCTCTGAGTTCACGGATAACTGTAACTTTTATTTGGCCAGGATAAGTCATTTGTTCTTCAATTTCATCTTTAATTTCTCGTGCAAGTTTTGTTGTTTGAAGATCATCGATTTGAGTTGGGATGACCATGACACGTAGTTCACGTCCAGCGGAAATCGCAAAGGATCTGTGTACGCCTTCTTTACTCATCGCAATCGCTTCTAAATCTTCTAAACGTTGGATATAGTTTTCTAAACTTTCATATCTTGCACCAGGTCTTGCGGCACTGATCGCATCTGCTGCAGCAACAAGTACTGAGATGACAGACGTCGGAGCAGTATCACCGTGGTGAGAAGCAATGGCATTCACAACAACGGGATGCTCTTTTGATTTTTTGGCTAATCTTACACCAAGCTCAACGTGACTTCCTTCCATTTCGAAGTCTAAACCTTTACCAATATCATGGAAAAGCCCTGCACGTCGTGCCAGTTTTTGATTGAGGCCAAG
>RRZU012686209.1_pt1 | contig 21182 bp, 19 predicted proteins | sample 2165561 | NCBI WGS metagenome assembly RRZU01 (sample SAMN10456909, study PRJNA506462) | wastewater metagenome | isolation source: wastewater sludge | place: USA: Moscow, Idaho | reverse complement strand
TGCAACTGATCTTGCTATAGATGTCTTACCTGTTCCCGGAGGTCCTGCAAGACATATGACAGGTGCTTTTCCACTACCTGTTATGTTTCTTACCGCAAGTGATTCCAGAATTCTTTCCTTAATATCTTTCATTCCATAGTGGTCCGAATCAAGCACTTTTGCAGCATTATCTATATCTTTGTTATCTTCAGTCGACACATTCCATGGTAGTTCAAGACATGTCTCTATATATGTTCTCTCAACATTGGCCTCAGCATTATTACCAGCAAGTGATTTCAGTCTCTTAATCTCCCTTTTTAGCTTATCCTTTACATACTGTGGTGAATCAAGCTTTTCAACGTCCGCCTCATATTCTTCCGCCTCTGTTATGGTTCCTCCATCAAGTTCTTCATTAATTGCTGCAAGTTCTTCTCTTAATATGTAATCCTTCTGGTTCTTATCAACTCTTTCTCTTACAATATTGCCAAGTTCTTCTTTAATAGTATAAGCATTTATCTCATTTACAAGTAATGTTGCAGCAAATGTATACATCTGCTCATAGTCTTCTGCCTCAAGAAACTGCTGTCTTTTATCAAAATCCATCATAAATTCCTGAGCAAATTCCATCATCAGCTTTTCTGCATCACTATAAGAAAGCCATCTCTTGACTGTATCCTTTGCAAACTTCGGATTAACATGTGCATACTGTGTCAATAGTTCTCTCATGCCTACAATTATAGCTCTCGACACCATTTTATCAGGCTTCTCAAATCCTTGCATAACACTTACATCAGCAAGCATCATTCCCGACGCTTCTTCAAATCTATTTACAAGTGCCTTTTCAAGCCCCTCTACCTGAACCCTTAAAATTTTGCCTGGCATCTTTATTATCTGTTTTATCTTAGCAATTGTTCCTACTGTATATAAATCTGCTATCCCTGGTTCGCTCACCTGCGAATCTCTCTGTGTTACAAGATATATAAGTTCATCAGCTGCCATACTTGCTTCTACAGCTTTTACAGACTTCTTTCTGCTCACGTCAAAGTGCATTACCATCCCAGGAAAAACAGTGACATTTCTTAATGGAATAGCTGGATAATGTCTATCATATTTGTTACTCATATATTCCTCTCTATCTAAAAAAACGGACCGTCCATCATGAACAGCCCGCCTGAATTAATTTCATTACTGTGCTTTTTTAACAGCATCTGTTCTGTATTCTAACAGAGGCTTTGCGTTTCCTTCTACAGCTTCCTTAGTTATTATACATTTTGATATTGTTTCATCTGACGGAATCTCATACATTACTTCATTCATGACTGATTCTAAGATTGAACGTAAACCTCTTGCTCCTGTCTTTCTCTCAAAGCTCTTATGTGCTACTGCCTCAACAGCTTCATCCGTAAACTCAAGTGCTACCTCATCAAGTCCAAAAAGTGCCTGATACTGCTTTATAATAGCATTCTTAGGCTCTTTTAGAATTCTCACAAGTGCTTCCTCATCAAGCGAATCTAACGAAACAACAACCGGAACTCGGCCTACAAACTCAGGAATAAGACCGAATTTGATAAGATCCTGTGGAAGCGCCTTATGGAACATCTCTCCAACATCGTCGTTGCTCTTTTCCTTAAGTTCAGAGTTGAAACCAATTGAACTCTTATCCATTCTTGATTCAATAATCTTCTCAAGTCCGTCAAATGCACCACCACATATAAAAAGAATATTAGTTGTATCAATTGGAATAAGCTCCTGCTGTGGATGCTTTCTTCCTCCCTGTGGTGGAACTGATGCTATTGTTCCCTCTAATATCTTAAGAAGAGCCTGCTGTACACCCTCTCCAGATACATCTCTTGTTATAGAAACATTTTCTGACTTCTTAGTAATCTTATCTATTTCATCAATATATATAATACCATATTGAGCTTTTTCTACATCATAATCTGCAGCCTGAATAAGCTTTAATAGGATATTCTCAACATCCTCGCCTACATATCCGGCTTCTGTAAGAGTTGTCGCATCAGCAATTGCAAAAGGTACATTAAGAAGTCTTGCAAGATTCTGTGCAAGGAATGTCTTTCCTGAACCTGTTGGTCCAAGCATAAGAATATTACTCTTCTGTAACTCTACATCCAAATCAGCCTGTGACATTATTCTCTTATAATGATTATATACAGCAACAGCAAGTACCTTCTTTGCATCATCCTGTCCTATAACATAATCATCTAGGAATTCTTTTATCTGCTTCGGCTTAAGCAGGTTGATATTCATTCCATCAACCACTTCTTTTTCATCTGCCTCGGTTTCAAACTCTTCATCAAGGATATCGCTGCATATTTCTACACATTCATCACAAATGTAAACGCCATTATGTCCTGCAATCAGCTTTTTAACCTGATCCTGTGTCTTATTACAGAATGAGCATCTAAGCTTCTCGTCAATATTTCTGCCTGCCATACTATCCTCCAAATCACTATAAATCCTTTAAATAAAGGTTCGCTTATCACACAAAAACAAGGGAGACACCTGCAAATGTATTATCTGCAGGCATCTTCCTTATCATAAGCAATTATTATCTCTTCTCTACAACACTGTCGATAAGTCCATATGCAACAGCTTCCTGTGCTGTCATATAGTTATCTCTCTCTGTGTCGCGTGAAATCTCTTCAACTGACTTGCCAGTATTAGCTGCCAGTATTTCGTTTAACTTATTTCTTGTCTTAAGTATATTCTCAGCAACGATTCTGATTTCAGTTTCCTGACCTCTTGCACCGCCTGATGGCTGGTGAATCATAATCTCTGCATTAGGAAGAGCAAGTCGCTTTCCCTTGGCACCGCCTGAAAGAAGGAATGCACCCATACTTGCAGCCATACCAATACAGATTGTAGAAACATCACACTTGATGTACTGCATTGTATCATATATAGCAAAACCTGCTGATACTGATCCTCCTGGGCTGTTAATGTAGAAATGTATATCCTTGCCTGGATCTTCTGCCTCAAGGAATAACATCTGTGCTACTACAAGATTAGCAGAAACATCTGTTACCTCTTCTCCTAAGAATATAATTCTGTCTTTAAGCAGACGTGAATATATATCATACGATCTTTCGCCTCTGCTGTTCTGTTCAATGACATAAGGTACAAAACTCATTACACAACCTCCAATATACTAAAATGTTTCTTACAACCTCAATTATTTTTCAACAACTGATCCTGTAATAACTTCTATAGCCTTCTGGATTGCAAGATCTTCCTTAATCTGCTTCTTCTCATAGTCGCCCATGAATTCCTTAATCTGATCAAGTTCCATCTTGTAAGTCTCAGCCATCTTCTTTAACTCTGCTTCAAAATCTTCTTCTGAAGTCTCAATATTTTCAGCCTTAACAACTGCTTCAAGAACAAGTCTTGACTGAATTCTCTTAACAGCTTCTGGCTTCATCTCTTCCATAATCTTATCTGCAGTCATTCCTGTATACTGGAAGTACTGCTCAACTGATAAGCCCTGCTGCTGTAATCTCTGAGCAAAATCCTCTACCATTCTGTTAACCTGTGTGTCAACCATAGCATCTGGAATATCCATCTTAGAATCTTCGATAATCTTAGCGATTGCTTCGTCTTCCTGCTTAGCCTTAGCTTCTCTTGACTTTCTGTCAGCAATCTTGTTCTTTAAATCATCCTTATATTCAGCAATTGTATCAAAATCAGATACGTCCTGAGCGAATTCATCATTAAGCTCTGGAAGCTGCTTCTCCTTAATTTCCTTAACAGAAACCTTGAACATAGCTGGCTTACCCTTAAGTTCATCTACATGATACTCTTCTGGGAATGTAACATTGATTTCCTTCTCATCACCGATATTCATACCGATAATCTGATCTTCAAATGTGTCAATGAAAGAATGAGATCCGATTGTAAGTGGGTAATCTGTTCCCTTTCCACCTTCGAATGCAACACCGTCAACAAATCCTTCGAAATCAATAACTGTATTATCGCCATCCTTAACTGCTCTGTCTGTTACAGCTACTGTTCTTGAATTCTGCTCCTGAACTCTCTTTAATTCTTCTTCTACATCAGCATCTGTTGCTTCTGTATCAGCCTTAGTTACTTCAACGCCCTTGTACTGTCCAAGTTCAACTTCTGGCTTAGTAGCTACAACAGCTTCAAAAATGAATGGCTTTCCAGCCTCTAACTGTGTTACATTAATCTTTGGCTGAGAAACAAGCTCAAGACCACACTCATCAGCAGCCTTAGCATAAGCATCTGGAATAATTGAATTAGCAGCATCTTCGTAGAACACTTCTGCACCGTACATCTTCTCAATCATCTTTCTAGGTGCTTTACCTTTTCTGAAACCAGGAAGGCTGATCTTGCTCTTATTCTTATTATATGCAGTATTAAGACCTGCCTCAAATTCCTCAGCAGTAGACTCAATAACAAGTTTAACCATATTCTTCTCTTCTAAATTCTCAACTGTGAAACTCATTATAAATTAATCCTCCTATGAACTATGTATTGTTACTATCGTACAACATACCCACGAATTATAACACAACTGTTTTTAGATTACCAGTACTATTTTAAAAAAATAAAAGATAGGGCTGCAAACCTTATATTTACTAATAAACATTCGGATTACAGCCCATTTATCACTTAAGATAATTCGTATTCAGTTGTGAGCACCCCGCAATTACTTACCGCTCATCTGCTCTTCCTGTCTTCTGATCATCTCTTTTACCATGTTACCACCAACTGAACCAGCTTCTGCTGATGTGAGGTCTCCATTGTAACCATCCTTTAAGTTAACACCAATTTCTGAAGCAACCTCCATCTTGAATCTGTCAAGTGCATTCTGTGCTTCCTTCTTAGTCTTATAATTAGAACTTGTTGATTTAGCCATAATAAGCCTCCTTATTAAACACATTTTTAGGTTTAAGCCGAAAAGTTATGGCGCCATAACTTAACGTCTTGATGTTATTATGTGTCCGTTAATACTAATTATTATGACATATTCTGGTTGCTAATTATTAGGAGACATTTTCGTTGTTTCTGTTTCTAAATCTTTGGCTGACGCCGGAATTATATTCTTATATACATATATCTCATCATATACAGGTGCCCATCTGTATGTTGCTCCTCCAGTGCAGAAAACATACGCATTACCTTTATTAGTTACAGCATAACTTACAAGGCAGCTTCCTGCTTCATTGGTAAATCCTGTCTTACCACCTTTTACGAGTACTCCAGGTGCTTCATTACCATATATTCTTGAATACATTGTACTTGTAAGCGGTATTCCTTCCGGATGCTGTTCTGTTGCTTTAGTCTTATACTGATATGTTCCAAGTACTTTGGCTCTGGTCTCATCTTTCATGGCATATTCCATAATCATTGCCATCTCTGATGGAGTTGTATACTGTTCCTCATCATATAATCCTGTCGGATTAGTAAAATGTGTATACTTAAGTCCAAGTTCTTTACATTTTTCATTCATAAGCTTTGCAAATTCTTCATTAGAACCTGCAGCCATTATGGCAAGTGCCTCGGCTGCATCAGCTCCTGATGGAAGCACAAGTCCATACATAAGATCTTCAACATCTACTGTCTCACCTTCAAGGAATCCTGCAACAGACGCTTCTTCCCTGTAAAGTCTGTTAAGCATCTCAAATCCAAATGTATAAGTCTTGGGCATCTTATCTATATTCTCTGATACAACAATAAGTGTCATTACCTTAGTCATTGAAGCCGGATAAATCTTAGTATCAGCAAGTTTCCCTGCTATTATTCTATGATTATTGACATCAAGTAATGCTGCATAAGGCGACGCTATCTGTGCATCAGCTGACAAATCCTGATAATCTTCTGCCATCTGTGCATATATAAGAGGCGGTTCTGTTGGTGCTTCTGTTGGCATCAGTATCTCTGATTGTGTCTCATCTGTTATATCAGAAGCAAATGCCGCTTTTTGACCCAATGTTTTTCTCAGCCCCGATGTTATATTCACAATAACTACTGCAAGCACTATTAAAAATGTTACAGCTGCCATTATAATAAATCTTCTTCTTAAAATCTTCTGTCTTTTCTTCTTCATCAACTGTGATTTTCTTTTTCTGCTGCGACGTATTGCATCCTCATCATAATTATCATATTTCATCTTTAAAAGTTCCTCTCGCATAAAATAAACTTATTATATATATTGTGTTGAAGTCCTTAATTGCTCTGCAAGTTCTTCTCCCTTAATAAGTCTTACAAGCTCGAGTCCTAAATCTAGTGATGTACCCATTCCTCTCGATGTTGTAATGTTACCATCTGTAACTACCCTCTCCGGTGCTGTTATTATAACTGCCCCCGTTAACTGCATTTCAAAGCCTGGGAATGCCATTGCCTTCTTTCCTTCAAGTAATCCAAGATTTCCAAGAATTGAAGGTGCTGCACATATGGCTGCAATTCTGTTATTCTTCTTATTGTATTCTTTAAGAAGTTCCAGTAAATCCTTGCAATCATAATATGACTTATGACCCGGACCACCCGGAAGGAATAACAGCTCATCTCCTTCAAATACATATTCATCTAAAAGCTCATCAGCCTGAACAATTACCCCCTGAGCACTTTTAACATTAATGTCACCTGTTATTGATATCATATCAGTCTTAATATCCGCTCTTCTTAATATATCTACAACTGCAAGTGCTTCTACCGTTTCAAAACCATCTGTAAGAAATGCACATACCTTCATTAATTATTTCCTCCACTCGAAAAAATATACATACGAATTGATTATACAACAATTTTTTAATTTTACAAACTTATATTTTATAAAATATTAATATTAATGTATTGTGGTTTTGAAAACTATGTGTTATCATCTCAATTAACAAAACAAATCGTTTTTACAACGCGGAGGATAATATATATTATGTTTGATATAATCACTGATTCAGCCTGCGATATTGTTAGAGAATATGCAGAGACACACAATCTTAAACTTGTACCGCTCTACACAACTTTTGATGGTGTTAATTATCTTAAAGAACAATATGACATTACTCATGATGAATTCTACAGAAGAATGACAGACGAAGGCGCATTTCCTAAGTCATCTCTTCCAAGTGTGCAGGATTTTGTTGATGCTATTATGCCAAGTGTGGAAGCTGGCAGACCTGCTATTGTATGTACAATTACATCATACTTCTCAGGATCTTATAACTCAGCCTGCACAGCTAAGGACATTATATTAGAAGATCATCCTGATGCTAAAGTTACAGTTATTAATTCACTGCTTAATTCAGCATCATTTTCACTCTTCATATATCAGGCTCTCCAGATGAGAAAAGCAGGGTATTCATATGAGGATACAATCAAAGTTCTTGAAGCTTTAAGAAACGATGGCCGAATAATGTTTACAACAGAATCACTTGAATACTTAAGTAAAGGCGGACGTCTTGCCAAGACTGCAATTACAATCACAAGCAAATTAAGTCTCCGTCCTATCATCGTTATGAAAGAAGGAGAAATTGGGCTTGGTGGATTTACACGAACAAGAAACAAAGGTAAATCTAATGTTATTGACATGATTCAGAAATACATCGAATCAAAGGGAATGCCGATTGAAAACTGGGATATCACTGTTGGCTACTGTACTAATCTGGAAGAAGCTGAGAAATACAGAGATGATGTTGAAGCACAGCTTGGTGTGAAGCTTCTCGAAAGACGCGAAGATTTCAAGACAAGAATCAGTATTATCTCTGGCTGCCATACAGGCCCTTACGCATTAGGAATTGCATGCATTCCTAAGTACACCACTATCAGATTATAATCAATAAAGAAATAAGCGGAATGGTTTGAAACTTCCATTCCGCTTTTATTAACCTACTTACTCATATGGTTCATAATCCAGCCATATATTTCTTCATATATTTCTTCTTTATTAAGTTCATTGCACAACTCATGCCTGCAATCCTCGTAAAGTCTTAAATCAATATCATCAATGTGACCATGATACGAATTATATGCCCTGTAAACGCCCTTGCCGTATTCTCCCACAGGATCATCAAGTCCTGATATCATGAGCATCGGCAGATTCTTAGGAATTCTTTCTATGTTGCGCGGCTTTCTTACATACAGAATCATATTCATAAGTCCTCTGTAACCATTAACCGTAAACAGAAATGTTGTCAGTTTTCCGGCATTGTATTCATCAACAACCGCTTCATCTCTTGTCAGCCAGTCATTGACTGTTCTTACATTCTTTATGCGCTTGTTATAATTACCAAACATAATCTTAGATATCAGTCTGCTTCTGTAACGGTCCCCCTTTATAAGTCTTACTACATCAGCAAGCACCTTTCCGGCAAAAACCATTGGTGCCGGCTGGTGTCCTGTTCCCATTACAATAACTCCATCAAGTTCATATCCGTAATCACATATATATCTTCTTGTAACAAACGACCCCATGCTGTGTCCCGCAAGATAATATGGAATACCAGGATACATTTTCTTGATAAGAACTGTAAAATGATGTGCATCCTTTGCAAGTGCCTCTCCTGGATTCTTATCTTTAAAAAATCCCAGATCATCATCCGTGCATACTGACTTTCCGTGTCCAAGATGATCATTTCCAACAACAACAAAGCCTCTCTCTGCCATATATCTTGCAAATCCGTCGTATCTGTCAATATACTCAATCATCCCATGACATATCTGCAATACCGCAACAGGCTCGTCATATTCTGTCTCATCGGGACACCAAATAACAACATTAACAGACGTCTTTCTATCACATGATAGAAAAGAATTGCTTTTCTTCTTTATCATAAGCCATCCTCCTTATCGTTTTACGACATTCTCAATTCCTTCAAATGCTTCATTTCCTATATAATCTACTGACTTTGGCACAACAATCTCACTGATATTCATATCAGAAAATGCACCATACTCAATTCTTTTAATGCCTGAAGGCAGTTTAACTTCCTTAAGTCCCTTGCAGCCAGCAAATGCATATGCCCCAATTACTTCCACACTGTCAGGAATATTTATTTGTGTAAGACCATCTTTATTATAAAACACTCCCGAAGCAATTGTCCTTACACCATCCGGAATATTATACGTTCCACTATCTATGCTTATCTTGCATAACACACCATTAACAATAATCTCATCGTTATCTGCAAGCTGGTCATACTCCCACTGTGTATCTGTAAATGCATTAGTTCCAATAGAATTAACTGATTCCGGAATCTCAATTGTTTTAAGATTATAGCAGCTTAAGAATACATTTTCAGCTATATAACTTATCCCATCTGATATAACAACATCAGTAACAGTCGTATCATCACGGAATACACCACTGCCTATTCCATCAACCTTCTTGCCATCAATCTTAGCTGGCACAATAACCTTTGCATCTGCTCTTCCCTTATCAGTAAGTCCAGTTATAACTATATTACCGGCAGCATTCTCCTCATATGTAAATGTTGCTGCTTTGGAAGTCTTTTTACATCCAATAAAACTAACCAGCATAAGCACCAGCATAATTCCTGAAATTATTCTTTTTCCTCTAAACATATCCTGCCTCTTTATTATTTATTTCTCGCCCACATATAGCAAAATGCCTGTGTTCTCGCTGCAAAATGATTATCCTTAAGAAGCTCTTTTACTTCCTGTTTTGAATACCATGCCGCCGAAATCTCCTCAAACGTTGAAGTGCTTGGCGAAAAATCTCCAGATGCTTTTCCGATAACCACAGCATTTGTCTCATTGGAAAATCCTATTGCACTGTAGCTGTCATAAAGCTTGTCTTCAATTACAATAAGGTCAAGCCCTGTCTCTTCCTTAAGCTCACGCTTCGCCGCCACTTCAGGAGTCTCACCTTCATCAATAAGCCCTGCAGGAAAATTATACACATAATCTCCTACTGACATTCTATATTCTTTATTAATCAGAATATGTTCATCCGCTTCATCAGTTGCAACAATAACAACTCCGTCAGTCTTTTCATTTCTTATATCTTCTAGCGTCTTTATATCCTTGTTTCTGCTTATAATCTCGTAGACCTTTTTCTTGTCATCCTCAGTTGTATAATAGAGATCGTATCTGCTGATAAACCTTCCTTCATCAACTTTTTTAACACCATCAAACTTCATGTGTATTATCTGCCTTTCCTGTCTCTCATATCATTAACCGCTTCATGAACAATATCCATTATCCATCTGTTAGAAGCTTTTCTCATAGCAATACCATATTCTATAGTAACACCAAACTTTCCATTATTGCACTCTTTTTCTACTGTTCTCTTTATCTGTTCAAATGTTTTACCAGCCTCTGCATCCGTGACATTCTTCATTACTGCAACAAAATTACCTTCATTAATTCTTGCAATATATGCTCTGTCCATAAGTATCTTCTTAAGCACACCAGCCACATTTATAAGTGCCTGGTTACCTGCTTTCTGTCCATACTGTATATTAATATCTGACAAATGATTAATATCGCAGACAACTACAGCAACGCTGCCATTATATTCATCATACTGTTTACAATGCTCCATAAAGCTGTACATGCTGTAAACTCCTGTAAGCTGGTCATAAATAACCATATTTTCAAGTTCAGCATAAGCCTTCTTTAACTCCGACACATCCTGCATAACAATAATAGTACCCAGCAGTCGGTTTTTTTCATCTGAAAGTCTCTCAATCCTGCAGTCATATATTCTGTCATTATGCTTCCATTCAAATGTATCCTCTCCAGGTTTAACAGGCAGGTCATTCTCCCTGACAAACCACTCAATATTCTGTTCCCTGTTATCGTATTCAAGATTACCTGCAACATCCTTCATTGAAGAATTAAAATCTGCAAGAATTCCCTCATAATCAAACAGTACTACAGGAATCTGCATATGTTCAATTATCATTTCATGCGTAACTGTAAGCATATTTTTCTTAGAATACCAGAAAGTATTCCAGTACACCATTGTTCCCATAAGTGCATATAGAAAAATTGATATGTCAAACCTTAAGTCAACAGCTTTCATGATGAATATATATTTAAAAGCAATTATAACAATAAGCCCGGCAGCCGTAAATATATATCTTCCCCAATACGCTGATGGAATACGTATGCATTTGATAATAAGCAGTGCAATTATAAATGCTACAATAACCATATTCATAATCGCATGAATACCAAACCAAAACTCGCCTTCATAGCCGAGAACATAGACTCCTCCACATTTGTTAAGACTATATTTCAATGCCGTTTCATTAAATATATTAATTATAAATACAACTGAATCAACCATTGCCGCAAATATGCACAAAACAACTGCAGTTCTGGTTATCCTGTTTGCAAGCCTTGTAAATATGCCTGTATACGTTAAAAGTGCAACGAGTGCAAAATCCTGTGCTGCCATCATTATGCTTGTTGCCACCGACATTGCCATGTAATTATCTGTGATAAAATTGACCGAATATGTCACAACGCATATGAGAGCAAGCATCTCTGTAAGACACACTATCCGTGTCATCTTATCCCGCTCAAGACATGTTCTTATAAACACCACGGCAAGCACCACAGCTGCAACTCCATAAAGAGACAGATACATAATATTCATATTCCCATATCTCCCATACCCATAATCTGTATACATAATATTAACATTATTAAACAGCTTACTCAACTATCAGTTATAAAAAATACCATGCATTGAAAAAGCCCCGCACGACACTTTTGTATCACGTAGGGCTTTCCATACCTTAAAATGTATCACATACATTTGCAGCTTATAGCTTTATTCTTATTCATTATATTTCTTACTTAACTGCTGTTACTTTGTAATCTTTATCCTCTACAGCTTTTTTTAATACATCGTTATCAACTTCCTTAGAAAGTGTAACAACTGCTGTTCCATTCTCATGGCTTACAACTGCCTCTGTTACACCATCAACAGCCTCAAGTGCCTTCTTAACTGCAGCTTCACAGTGTCCACACATCATACCCTCAATATTCATAGTCTTTGTCATAGTTTTGTCTCCTTTTGTCGTTTTATTTTTATTTTTGCTAGACTTTTTCTTGTAAATGTGGTCTTTTCCTGTATCATATATCTTTATAAGATTAAGTCTTAATGCATTAGTTACTACACAGAAGCTTGATAAGCTCATAGCTGCTGCACCAAACATTGGATTAAGTGTCCATCCAAATACTGGTATCCACGCACCTGCTGCAAGTGGGATTCCTATACAATTATAGAAGAATGCCCAGAACAAATTCTCGTGTATGTTGGTAAGTGTTCTCTTTGAAAGTCTTATAGCAGCAGGAACATCTGATAACCTGTTCTTCATAAGAACTATATCTGCCGCATCTATTGCAACATCTGTACCGGCTCCAATTGCAATACCTATATCAGCTCTTGTAAGTGCAGGTGCATCATTAATTCCATCACCTACCATTATAACACTTCCCTGCTCCTTAAGTCTTGCTATCTCTTTTTCTTTTCCTTCAGGAAGTACTCCTGCTATAACTTCATCGACTCCGGCAAGCTTTCCTATTGCCTTCGCACTTCTTTCATTATCTCCGGTAATCATCACAACCCTGATTCCCATATTCTGAAGTTCCCTGATAGCCTGTGGGCTGTCTTTCTTGATAGTATCCGCAACAGCTATTATTCCAAGAAGCTTGTTATTTCTTACAAAGAAAAGTGGTGTTTTTCCTTCTGATGATAAGTCATCAGCCTTGTTCCTTAAATCATCAGAGATATTACAATACTCTGAAATGAACTTAAGATTACCACCTGCCACTACATTTGTATCAAGCATTCCCTTAAGTCCGTTACCAGCAACTGCCTTAAAGTCAGTCACTTCTTCTGCAAATGAATTCTTATCGCCACTCTCTTCAACATAATTAACAACTGCCTTTGCAAGTGGATGTTCACTTTTTCTTTCAAGACCATATGCTATAGCAATAAGTTCATTTTGTGGGATTCTATCACCTGTTATAATATCTGTAACCTTTGGCTCACCCTCTGTAATAGTACCAGTCTTATCAAGTGCAACTGTCTGCATCTTGCCTGTCTGTTCCAGAGAAACAGCAGTCTTGAACATAATTCCGTTCTTTGCTCCGACTCCGTTACCAACCATAATTGCAACCGGAGTTGCAAGCCCTAACGCACAAGGACAGCTTATTACAAGCACTGAGATTCCTCTCGCAAGTGCAAATCCTAAGTCCTTGCCACATAACAGCCATACTACTATTGTTATAACTGCTATTATTATTACCGCAGGCACAAATACACCTGAAACTTTATCAGCAATCTTTGCAATAGGTGCTTTAGTTGCAGCCGCATCACTTACCATCTGTATTATTTTGGAAAGTGTTGTATCTTCTCCAACTCTTGTTGCCCTGCATTTTATATATCCTGATGTATTAAGTGTTGCTGCACTTACCTGATCTCCCTCCTGTTTATCAACAGGAATGCTCTCTCCTGTAAGTGCTGATTCATTAACTGCGGTGTTACCTTCAATGATGACACCATCTACAGGTATATTCTCACCCGGTCTTACAACAAATACATCTCCTGTCATAACCTGTTCAACAGGGACGCATGTTTCCTGCCCATCTGCATAAAGTACCGCAGTCTTGGCAGCAAGCTTCATAAGACTCTTTAATGCATCGGTCGTCTTTCCCTTAGAGCGGGCTTCAAGCATTTTCCCTACTGTTATAAGTGTAAGAATCATAGCCGCTGACTCAAAATAGAATTCATCCATATAGTGCATCACGCCTGCCATATCACCTCTCACCTGACAGTCTGTCATGGCAAAAAGTGCATATGTGCTCCACACAAATGCTGCTCCTGATCCAAGCGCAACAAGTGTGTCCATATTAGGTGAACGATGTAACAATCCCTTAAAACCACTTATGAAGAAATGCTGATTAATAACCATTATTATTATTGTAAGCAGCATTTGTATAAGGCCCATGGCCACATGATTTCCTTCAAGCACTGATGGAAGAGGCCAGCCCCACATCATATGTCCCATGCTGAAATACATAAGCACAATAAGAAATATAACTGAAGCTGTTAATCTTTTCTTTAAAACAGGGGTTGTCTTATCTGCCAGCGCATCTTCCTGCTCCTGCATTGAAGGACTGCTGCTCTTTGCCCCCTTAACTGATGCACCATATCCTGCAGCTTCCACAGCTTTAATGATTACATCTGGGGTTGCAGTTCCCTCAACACCCATTGAATTAGTAAGAAGACTTACCGAACAGCTTTCCACTCCAGGCACTTTGCTGACAGCCTTCTCGACTCTCGCCTGACACGCTGCACAGCTCATTCCTGTAACATTGTACTGTTCCATATCGCACTACTCCTCCTTGCGGTTAGTTGTTATTCCTGTCACTTTAAAATCAAGTCTCTCAATTGCAATTCTTATATCAGCGTCATCGATTTCTCTGTCAACTTCAATTGTTGCCTGCTTCTTCTTAAGATTAACCTGGCATGAAGCACCATCAATTTTGTTAACAGATCTCTCAATACTGTTCTTGCAGTTTTCACAATGCATGCCTTCAATATCAACAGTCTTGACAGCAATTACAGGATTATTAAGTACCTTCTTCTCTTCCGCAACAGTATCTCCACCACCGCCACAGCAGCCGCCTTCACCTTTCATATGCTTAACACTGCTTATAACTGCAATTACTACTATTATTGCTAATATGCCGATTATTATAGCTGTTCCCATATTATGCATCTCCTTTTATACTTCATTACCTTGTGCAAATTCTAGCGTATGAATTTGCCGATTGTCTTAACAAGCTCTTCTACCGTATCGTCCTTGCCTTCTTTAATATCTTGGACTACACAGCTCTTGATATGGTTATCTAAGAGCACCTTCGTAAAACTGTTAAGTGCTGACTGGGCTGCCGATACCTGATTAAGAATGTCAATACAGTATGCGTCCTTCTCAACCATTCCCTTAATCCCTCTTATCTGACCTTCAATTCTGCTAAGCCTGTTACAGAGGTCTTTATATTCCTTGGCATCGCGTTCTTTTGTCTTATGACAGCAACATTCTTTTTCCATTGTTCCTCCTTAGTCTGGTTGTTATATTCTGTGTCTGATAAACGCTTTATTATATTTATCTGTTGTGATTGCAACATACCCTAGTGGGGTATGTTCTATTCACAAGATGTATAATATACCCCATATGGGTATATGTCAACTATAATTATTGAGATTATTTATCGAAAAATTTTTATTTAACCTGAAAATTTTAAGATAAACATACTAACTCATGATATATACTTCGTTAGTATGTTTTTTAAGAAAAATTTTTTATAAAAATATTGTCAGAAACCCACTAATTCATTACATCTCGCTTCTTTAGTAGGTAAATTGAGTTGTATTTTTCACTAACTCTGTTATCACGACTTCAATATACAAGAAAACAACCTACTAAACTCCACATTAACTGCAGTTTGGTAGGTTGTTGCATTATTTGTTATGTAAATTTCAGCATTAATCAGCCTACTATTAATATACATTTTCTAAGTTTAGTAGGTTTATGCAAACTATCCCGGTGAAATAGTTCTAATCTGCCCGGGGCTTACACATCAACACTAGAACAAGCTTATCTCGTCCCCATTGCTGACATTAACAAATCCTTTATATCCACGTTCCTCAAGCTTTCCGAGGAACTTTCCCATCTTCTTAGGCTTTACATATAATGAGCATACTTTACCTTCTGCTCTGTATTTTTCTGCTATTGCATAGGCTTCCTTAACCTGTCCCTCATCGTACATAACAGCAATCTTGTCTGCTGATGCCTTAGTCTCAACACCATTCTGCATAAGGATTGAGAAGATTCTCTCGAATCCGATTGAGAATCCAACAGCGCTTACCTGCTGTCCTAAGAACTTGCCAATAAGGTTGTCATATCTTCCACCACCTGCGATAGCACCCTTGAAATCAATACTTTCAACTTCAAATACAGTTCCTGTATAGTAACCCTGACCTCTTACTAAAGAAAGGTCAAATACAACATCAAACTGACCGTCTGAAAGCTCATTTACAGTGTTGATAATTCCTCTTACGCTTTCTGCTGGAGCTTTATCATCCAGTATAGCTTCAACACTTTCAAGGCTTATCTCCTGTGCACTTGAAACACTTCCAAAGAATCCGATAAACTTCTCAATTGCAGCAGCATCAAATCCCTTGTCTGTAAGCTCAGCCTTAACACCGTCAAGTCCGACCTTATCCATCTTGTCAAATGTAATACACACACTATCAAGCTGATCCTCGGTAAATCCACAATTCTGAAGGAATGAACGGAGAAGTCTTCTGTCGTTAATCTTAACCTTGAAATTCTTCATGCCAATAGCCTTAAGAGCCTTGGTTGTTGTAAGAATAAGTTCAACCTCTGAATCTGTAGAATCAGAACCGATAATATCAATATCACACTGAACAAACTCACGAAGTCTGCCCTTCTGTGGTCTTTCAGCTCTGTACACTCTGTCCATCTGGATACATTTCATAGGAAGAGTGAGTTTGTCCTTGTTGTTAGCAAAGTAACGGCTGAGCGGAAGTGTAAGGTCATATCTTAATCCCATATCAGCAATTTCATTCTCACAGGCTGTTCCTGTCTTAGGATTTTCCTGAAGTGAACTTACAGCCTTCTCAAGCTTATCGCCTCTCTTCATAATCTTGAATATAAGATTTAAATTCTCACCACCATCACTCTTATCAAGATTCTCAATATCCTCAATAATAGGTGTTGTAATGTGTTCAAATCCATTAGCAACATATACCTTTAATATCTCATTCTGAAGGTAATCCCTGATTTCAACCTCATTAGGAAGATAATCATTAGTACCCTTAACTGGTGTTATTTTCATAATTGTCTCCTCATTTACACACTAAGGCAGATAACCGGTATTCTCCAGCCATCTGCCCCCATTTTCTTTAATACTAACTATTTTCCGCCAGTATCGAAAATGCTTCGCATTTTGCCTGACTCTTAACAGCTACTAATTAAGCTTCATCAATTGCCTTACCAATATCATGTCTCATATATTTGTTATCGAAATCTACCCATTCAGTAGCTTCATAAGCCTTGGCTCTTGCTTCCTTAAGGTCCTTGCCAAGTGCTGTAACACCGAGAACTCGTCCTCCGTTAGTTACAACCTTGCCCTCTTCATTGAATTTAGAACCTGCATGGAATAAGAAATAATCATCCTTACCCTTGAAGTTTTCCATTCCCTTAATCTCGAAGCCCTTCTCATATGCGAGTGGATATCCGTCAGAAGCAAGAATTACACATACACATGCGTTATCTTCAAACTGAAGGTCAACCTTATCAAGAGTTCCATCGATACAAGCCTCAAATACATCAACAATATCATTCTTCATTCTAGGAAGAACAACCTGTGCCTCAGGATCACCAAATCTTGCATTGTACTCAAGAACCTTTGGTCCCTTTGGAGTAAGCATAAGTCCAAAGAAGATAACTCCCTTAAATGGTCTGCCCTCACTCTTCATTGCATCAACAGTTGCCTGATAAATGTATTTCTTACAGAACTCATCAACTTCCTTAGTGTAGAAAGGTGATGGTGAAAAATTACCCATTCCGCCTGTATTAAGACCCTGGTCACCATCCTTAGCTCTCTTATGATCCTGAGCTGATGACATAATCTTAATTGTATTACCATCAACAAATGAAAGTACTGAAACCTCACGGCCTGTCATGAATTCCTCAATGACAATTGTATCACCTGCTGTTCCGAACTTCTTGTCAAGCATAAGCTCATCAACACCTGCAAGTGCATCCTCTTTGTTCTCACAGATGAGAACACCCTTGCCAAGTGCAAGTCCGTCAGCCTTAAGAACGATAGGATACTCAGCAGTCTCAAGGTACTTCTTGGCCTCTTCTGCTGATGTAAATGTTTCATAAGCTGCTGTTGGAATATTGTATTTCTTCATAAGGTCCTTAGAAAATGCCTTAGATCCTTCAAGAATAGCTGCATTCTTTCTTGGTCCGAATACTCTTAAGCCCTCTGCCTCGAATACATCAACGACACCGCCGACAAGTGGGTCGTCCATACCGATAACAGTAAGGTCAATACTGTTTTCCTTAGCAAATGCTACAAGCTTCTCAAACTCCATTGCCTTAATATCAACACACTCTGCAAGCTCTGCAATTCCTGCATTGCCCGGTGCACAGTATATCTTGTCAACCTTAGGACTCTTGCTTAACTTCCAGCATATTGCATGCTCTCTTCCGCCGCTGCCTACAACTAATACTTTCATCTTAATTCCTCCGCATATCATTATCTATATACTTAGTCAGTAATCATTAATTAACATGTTCATTGGCAATCTTGTTAATTGCCTTAGGAAGAAGCTTCCATTCAGCCTGCTCCATAATTCTTCTCTGAAGAGTTTCAGGAGTATCACCATCAAGTACATCAACTGCCTTCTGGAAAATAATCTCTCCTGTATCCATTCCTTCATCTACATAATGCACAGTTGCACCTGATACCTTAACACCCTTTGCCAGAGCTGCTTCATGAACCTTGAGTCCATAGAAACCAACTCCGCAGAATGAAGGTATAAGTGATGGATGAATATTAATAATTCTGTGGCTGTACTGATGAACCATTTTCTCTGGGATTCTTACAAGGAATCCTGCGAGTACTATAAGGTCAACATTAAGCTCATTCACTTTATCAAGCAGCGCATCGTTAAATGCATCTCTGCTTTCATAATCCTTAGGTGATATGCAATATGCTGGAATATTGTTATCCTTAGCTCTTGTGAGTGCATATGCTCCGGCATTATTGCTTATAACTGCTACAAGCTCTGTGTTAGTGATTGTTCCATCCTTAACAGCATCGATAATAGCCTGAAGATTAGTTCCGCCTCCGGAAACCATAACTGCAACTCTTAGCATAAAGTAACTCCCTTCTCGCCAGCTTCAATGCTTCCGATAACATATGGAGTCTCACCTGCAGCCTTAACTGCTGCCATAACTGTATCAACATCAGCAGGATCAACGGCAAGTACAAGACCGATACCCATGTTAAATGTATTATACATCATATGCTCTTCGATATTGCCATCTTCTGCAAGCATCTTAAAGATTGGTGGTACTTCGTAGCTGTCCTTCTTAATTACTGCCTTAACACCGCCTGGAAGCATTCTAGGTACATTTTCATAGAAACCACCACCTGTGATATGGCTGCAGCCCTTAACCTTAACGCCTGCCTTCTTGATTTCCTTCATTGTCTTAACATATATCTTAGTTGGAGCAAGTAATGCCTCTCCTAATGTCTTTCCAAGTGAATCGTAATATGTATTAAGAGATTCCTCTGTCATTGTAAATACGCTTCTTACAAGTGAGAATCCATTGCTGTGTACACCACTTGAAGCGATACCGATAAGAGTATCACCCGGCTTGATGTTCTCGCCTGTAATAAGATCCTTCTTATCAACAACACCTACAGCAAATCCTGCAAGATCATATTCATCCTGTGGCATAAGTCCCGGATGCTCTGCTGTCTCACCACCGATAAGTGCACATTCAGACTGTCTGCAGCCCTCTGCAACACCACCAACGATAGTAGCAATCTTTTCTGGATAATTCTTGCCGCATGCGATGTAATCAAGGAAGAAGAGTGGCTCTCCACCAGCACATACAACATCGTTAACACACATAGCAACTGCATCAATACCGATAGTATCATGCTTGTCCATAATGAAAGCTAACTTAACCTTAGTTCCACATCCGTCAGTTCCTGAAAGTAATACAGGCTCTTCCATCTCCTTAATCTTAGCGAGTGAAAATGCACCTGAGAATCCGCCGATTCCGCCTAACACTTCTTCTCTCATAGTAGACTTAACGGCCTCTTTCATTAACTCAACTGACTTGTAACCTGCTTCAATATCAACTCCAGATTTCTTGTAATCCATGATTCTTTCTCCTTCAATATTATGATAAATGTAAGTTAATGTAACTATTCAGTTACTAATTAATAATTCTTATAGCCGACTTCCTGAAGTCTGGCATCCTTCTTCTGAACACTTTCCTTAAGATTCTTAGTATAATCCTTAAGCCTTTCAAGAAGTGCTGCATCAGATGTTGCAAGAATCTTGGCTGCAAGAATACCTGCATTGGCACCACCGTTAATAGCAACAGTTGCAACAGGAATACCTGTAGGCATCTGTACTATTGAATATAATGAATCTCTACCGCCTAGTGATGTTGTGTGCATTGGAATACCAATAACAGGCATTGGGAAAATAGCTGCACACATACCCGGAAGATGTGCTGCCATACCTGCACCTGCAATAATAACCTTAAATCCCTTCTCCTCTGCACTCTTAGCATATTCAAAGAATACGTCAGGCTCTCTGTGTGCTGAGATAATTGTCATTTCATACGAAATTCCTAACTGTTCAAGAATGTCTGCTGCCTTTGCCATAACAGGCATATCAGAGTCACTTCCCATAACAATTCCTACTAAAGCCATATTAACCTCCTATGTCCGATAGATATAATATTAAAATTAGTGAAAACACTAATTATCATTGTACTTTGTTTTAAACTTTGCGTCAAGATAAAGCCTGTTTACAGCTTACAATTATATATTTATGATTCTGTTAAAAATGCATCATTAAGTGCAAGCGTGCCATCAAGCACGAATCTGCCGTTCTTAATCAAGTCTGTTCTTGTTCCATCCTCTGCCACAACAGTAATATTACCAATCTCATCATACGGAATGGTAATATCGGTGTGACAGTTATAATAAGCCTTGTCCGGCTCCGTCTTACGAAGAAGTGAAACCTCATTATCCCTTGAGATAATCTCCTTGCCGTCCGGATTAGTTACATACACATCTTCTGCCCTTGAATAGCATGTGTCACCGACTGCAAAATGTGGTCCCATCTTTTCAACAATAAGAATCGGAAGCTTATACACAATATCATGCTTATTGGCAAACACATATGCTGTAGTGTTAGTTCCTATAGCAAACTCTCCGAGCGGTAAAGTTTCATGGTCATATAACACATTTGCCTTGAAAAGCTCTCTATTCTTAGCTTCATCATCAAAGTTAGTGCATGTGTAGTCCTTAACAAATCCGTCCTCAAACCATACCGTAAGATTATTAAACTTAATAGCATTAAGATATACACTGCTCACATTAAGCACACCTGT
>RRZU012906781.1_pt1 | contig 21205 bp, 18 predicted proteins | sample 2165561 | NCBI WGS metagenome assembly RRZU01 (sample SAMN10456909, study PRJNA506462) | wastewater metagenome | isolation source: wastewater sludge | place: USA: Moscow, Idaho | reverse complement strand
TGCAACTGCTGGTCATCGACGAGGTCGGCTACCTACCCTTCGATGCCGATCCCGCGAACCTGTTCTTCCAACTGGTCGCCTCCCGCTACGAGAACAGCTCGATCATCCTGACCAGCAACCTGCCCTTCAGCCGCTGGGGAGAGGTCTTCGGAGACCAGGCCGTCGCCTCCGCCATGATCGACCGCATCGTCCACCACGCCGAAGTCATCACATTGAAGGGCGCGTCCTACCGGCTGCGCAACACCACCATGACCACCCTGCCTTCCGCCCGCCTCGAGCAACAGGCAGACTAGACACCACAAACCAGTGGCTCCCCTTTCAACCGCCGGAAACGGTCCCCTTTTCGACCGTCGTTAACAGATGGGGCACGCACCCCTCAACCATCTGAACCGAACCAGGTTGCCATGGTCCTCACCGGCAAGGTCTCAGGCGTCTGTGCGGCAGGCCAGCGTCAGGCGAGGCACAGGCCACCGGGCGTTGTCCGGAAGGGGGTCCAATGGCACGCCATACGACTGCTGGAGGAGCATCGACCATGTCACCTGAACACAGACCCCCTCACGTCCCGACCTCTCGCGAAGTCCCGATCCTCGAGGGGGATGGATCTGCGCTCAATGCGGAACAACGTACCCTTTCCCTGACGGAACTGACCTCTGGCGAGCCCATGGACCTCCTCGTGGTAGGTGGCGGTGTCACGGGAGCTGGTATTGCGCTCGATGCCGCCAGCCGGGGTTTGCGTACCGGCATCGTCGAGATGGGTGACTGGGCCTCGGGCACTTCGTCCTGGTCCTCGAAACTCGTCCATGGCGGCCTGCGATACCTGTACCAACTCGACTTCCCCCTGGTACATGAGGCCCTCACAGAACGGGGCCGTCTGCTGACGACCACCGCCCCTCACCTGGTGAAGCCGCAGCCATTCCTGTGGCCGTTGAAGCACCACTACGAGCGTGTGTACTCCGCCATCGGCGTCGGCCTGTATGACGCCCTCGCCGTGGCCGGTGCCCGCGGGCGGTGCACGGTTCCGCTCCAGAAGCACCTGGGACGCAGGGGGACGCAGGAGCTGGCACCGGCGCTGGACACGTCGCAGTTGGTGGGAGCCATCCGCTTCCATGACGCGCGGGTCGACGACGCACGCCTCGTGATCGACCTCGTGCGCTCCGCGGTCGGTCTCGGTGCCTTCGCCGCCAGCCGCACCCAGGTCACCAAGTACCTCACCGATGGTGCCGGAACCGTTACCGGGGCTCGCGTGATCGACCGTGAGACTGGCAGGGAACACGACATCCGCGCCACCCGCACCATCAATGCCACCGGCGTGTGGACCGAGCAGACACAGAACCTCGCCGCCCATGAAGGTGGGCTCAAGGTCCTGGCATCCAAGGGCATTCACATCGTCGTGCCGAAGGAAGCGATCGACGCCAAGACAGGGATCTTCCTCCGCACGGAGAAGTCGGTCCTGTTCATCATCCCGTGGCCCCGCTATTGGGTCATTGGAACCACCGACACACCATGGCAGCACGACGTCTCCAAGCCTGTTGCCACCAGCGCTGACATCGACTACATCCTCCAGCATGCGAACGCAGCGCTGAGTCGCCCCCTGACACGCGACGACATCATTGGCACCTACGCCGGGCTGCGGCCGCTCCTGCAGCCCCAACTCAAGTCAGGCTCCGACACGGCAAGTACCAAGATCTCGCGGGAACACACAGTGACGCGGGTTGCCCCCGGCCTGACGGCGATCGCCGGCGGCAAACTCACCACCTACCGGGTCATGGCCCAGGACGCCGTCGACCACGCACTTGGCGATGAACTCGCGACAGCCCGTCCCACCCGCACCACGACCCTGCCGCTGGTTGGCGCCAACGGCTACCGGGAACTGGCCGGGCACGCCGAGGAACTTGCCAGCACCCGCGGCTGGCCCCTGACACGGGTCACACACCTCTTGGATCGCTATGGGTCGGAGACGCCTGCTCTGCTGGCTGTCGCTGACGAGCACGACGCGGCGCTGGCCGTGGGATCGCGGGAGCTGGCCTGGGGCCAGCCGCTGACCGGTGCACCGGACTTCCTGCGGGCAGAAGTCGCCTGGGCAGTCACCCATGAGGGTGCCACCCACCTTGATGATGTGCTTCTGCGACGTGTGCGACTGGACATCGAACGACGAGATCGAGGACTGTCTGCGAGCGACGAGATCCTCGTCATCATGGCCCCACTGCTGGGGTGGGACGCCGCCGACATCGACCGCGAACGCCGGGCCTACGCCGACCGGGTTGCGCAGATTGCGGCAGCCGAGGCCGAGACCGACGACGCGGCCGCCGTGTCCCACTTGTCCATTGCCATCTGAACCACCAATGCCCCGGGGGTGGCCACCAGCATCGCTGGTGGCCACCCCCGCGCTCTTCCCGTCACGTGCGTGGTGGAAGCGCTTTCGTCCAGGCGCGGGTTCCGGCGATCCAGGTCTTGTAGCCCCCGTCCAAGTTGCGGGCAGGGATGTCGTGCCCGGCCAGGATCCGGCACGCCACATGGCCGCGCACACCGACAGCTCAGTGCACGACAACTCGTGGCCGGGGCCAGCTCCCGGACCTCGTCGATGCGCTGGCGCAGCTCGTCGACGGGCATGTTGATGGCTCCGGGGATGGCTCCGGCCGCGAACTCTGCGGGGCTATGGACGTCGAGGAGGACGGCGACACTGTCCTGGGCCTGGGCGAGCTGGTGCCACTGGTGGGTCAGCGAGGTGGCGGTGTGCAGGTTCTCGTCGGCGAAGCCGAGCATGTTCACCGGATCCTTGGCGCTGCCGAAGGGCGGCGCATAGGCCAGTTCCAGTTGCGCCAGATCACTGGCCATCACATGGCCGGTCATTGCCGTGGCAATGACATTGATCCGCTTGTCAACACCCTTGGGGCCCACGCCCTGGGGTCCGATGATCGCGTCGGTGTAGGGGTCGACGAGCAGCTTCAGCGCCATCTGTGTGGCGCCGGGGTAGTAGCCGGCATGGTCTCGGTCGGATGGGTGTGGATCGCGCGGTAGGGGCGCCTGCGGCACGCAGGCGCTTCTCATTCCAGCCGACGGTGGCCGCCTGCAGACCGAACAGGTCCACGATTGCGGTGCCGAGCACCGGACGGTCGCCGATCTCGCGGCCCATGATGCGGTCGGCGATCCGATGTCCCTGCAGGTTCGCCGTCTGGGCCAGCGGCACCAGGACCAAGCACCCATCGACCGCGTCATGCTTGGCCACGGCGTCACCGGCCACGTAGATGTGCGGATCGCGCGTGGTGAGGTTCCGGTCGACGACGATCCCGCCATTGGGTGCGCACTCCAGGCCCGCATCACGAGCGAGCTGCGAGTCAGGGCGCACCCCGATGGCGGCCACCACCAGGTCGGCATCCAGGATCGACTGGTCGGCGAGGGTCACGTCGTGGTTACCGATGGCGGTGACCGCGCACCCCAGGTGCAGGTCGACCCCGGCCGAGCGCAGCGCGTCGCGCAGGTGTGGCCATCTCGGGGTCGAGCGGTGCCAGGACTTGGTCGGTGGCCTCCACCAGCGCCACCTGCAGGCCCTTGCGAACGAGGTTCTCGGCGACCTCGAGACCGATGAAACCGCCGCCGGTCACCGCGTCGGTGCGGGTCTGCTGGGCGGCGGCAGCGAGCGCATCGGCGTCCTCGACATTGCGCAGGGTCAGTGCCCACTCGATGCCGGGGATCGACGGACGCACCGGTGTGGCACCGGGCGCCAGCACCAGCCGGTCGTAGTGCAGACGCCGGGCGGCGCCAGTGGCCAGGTCGGTGACGGTGTGAGCTGTGCGGTCGATGGCCTCGGCGCGGGTGTTGACCAGTACGTCGATGTTGAAGCGGGCCTTGATGGCCTCGGGCGTCTGCAGCAGCAGGGCATCACGGTCGGTGATCACACCACCCACGTAGTAGGGAAGACCGCAGTCGGCGAGCGGAGGAGATGTGGCCCGACTTCGCCACGACGGTCATGGAGGCCTGCTCGTCGAAACGCCGCAGGCGGGCGGCGGCCGACATGCCGGCGGCGACGCCGCCGATGATCACGATGTCCATGGGACTTTCTTTCCGGAGGATGTCAAGGGGTGGCCGGGCGGGCTCAGCGGCCCAGACGACGCCGGGCACCCGGGCGGTGACGCCCGACCCAGACCCGGCCGTCGGCGCCCGTGGTGAACACGCGGCCACTGGGCGTGGGCATCGCGCTGTCCAGCTCGGCCCACAACTGGCCGACCAGGTGGTCGAGCTCACGTCGCGTCTGGTCGATCTGGTCGCGCAGCGCGAAGATCGAGGCCACCTGCGCGACGGGCATCCCGGCGTGCTGCACCATGTTGAGCGCCTGGCGCAGCCGGGCCACGTCGGCCCGGCCGTAGACGGGCTGGCCGGCCACGTCCTGGCCGGGACGCACGATCCCGGCCCGGGCGAAGGCATCCAGGGTGCGCGGGTGGATCCCGGTCAGGTGCACCACCTGGATGGTGGTGAACACGACGTTGTCACGCCGCTCGTGGTTGTTGCTGGTCATGGTCATTCCCTCCCCAGAATCGAGGCGCGCGGGTTGGTCTCACCCATCGCGCGGGCGAAGTCCCGGATGGCCTGCTTGGCCTGGTCATTCACGCTGCTCGGCATCTGCACCTGCAGGGTCACAAGCAGGTCACCGGTGCCGGCCTTGGTCTTCACGCCCTTGCCGCGCACCCGCAGCGTGCGGCCGTTGGGCGTGCACTCGGCCACGCGCACCGTCACCCGTCCACCGTCGAGGGTGGGCACCTCGATGTCGGCGCCCAGGATCAGCTCGTCGACGGTGACCGGCACGTCGAGGGTCAGGTCACGGCCCTTGCGGCCGAACAGCCGGTGCGGGGTGACGTGGACGCGCACCAGCAGGTCGCCGGCAGGTCCGCCGTTGACGCCGGTCGAGCCCTTGCCCTTGATCCGGATGGTCTGCCCGTCTTCGACGCCGGCCGGGATGCGTACCTTCATCGTCCGCGACTGCGGCACCCGGGCGGTGCCACCGCACGAGCCGCACACCTGCGGCGGGTTGCCCGAGGTGATGCCGGCCCCGCCACAGGCCGTGCACGGCACCTGCGAGACCAGCTGCATCGACACCGTCGTGCCGGCCACGGCCTCCTCGAAGCCGATGGTCACCTCACCCTCGATGTCGGCACCTTGGCGCGTGCCTTGCGGGCGACGCCCACCGAAGCCACCGCCCTGGCCGAACAGGCCACCCAGGATGTCCTCGTAGCCGCCACCCTGGCCGAACAGGTGCTCGGCCGAGCCACCCGTGGAGTAGCTGTAGGTGAAGGGCCCACCACCGCCCTGGCCGTACTGGCCTCCGGCACCCGGGAAACCCGCACCGTACTGGCCGGCGCCGGATCCGTAGCCGAAACCGCCGTTGGCGACCATCTCGCGGATCTCGTCGTACTCGCGGCGCGAGTCGGGGTTGGACAGCACCGAGTTGGCCTCGGAGACCTCCTTGAAGCGGGCCTCCGCCGCAGCGTCACCGGGGTGCTGGTCGGGGTGGTTCTCGCGGGCCAGCTTGCGGAAGGCCTTCTTGATGTCCTTGTCAGAAGCGTCCTTGGAGACCCCGAGCACCTTGTAGAAGTCCTTGTCGACCCAGTCCTGGGCGCTCATCAGCGGTCCTCCTGTCCCGTCAGGTCATCGTGGGTGGTGGCCTCGGGATCGGGGTCACTGACCGCGACCCGGGCGGGGCGCAGCACCTTGTCATCGATGCGGTGGCCGGGCTGCATCACCTGCGAGACACAGGTCTGGGTGGCGCCGGGCAAGGGCTGCTGCATCAGCGCCTCGTGCAGGGCCGGGTCGAAGGCGTCACCGACCTCACCGAAGCTGGTGATGCCGTGACGGGTGGTGAGGGCCAGCACCTGGTCGGCCAGCACCTTCACCGGTCCGTCCAGCTGGCCGTGCTCGTCGGCCAAGCGGATAGCGTCGAGCACCGGCAGCAGCTCACCGAGCACCTTCTCGACACCGCCCCGCCGCGCCAGGTCGCGGTCGCGGTCGACGCGCTTCTTGTAGTTGACATACTCGGCCTGCAGCCGCTGCAAGTCCTCGGTGCGCTCGGCCAGGCGACCTTTCAGCTCGGCCACCTGCGCGCGCAGCGCCTCGACCTGCGCGGCAGCGTCGAGCTCCTCAGCGGTCGTGCTCTGCTGACCGGTCGTGGTGGTCACGTCGTCTGCGCTCATCTGTTTTCCTCATGTCTGGTGGGTGGCAGCACCTGGCGGGTAGGCACTGCTGCGAATGGCCCATGGCACCGCGAAGCGCCCGCAAGGGTGGGTGCTGCGGGCCGATCGCGTGGCCACCGCCCGGAACGGGTGGGGCCGCGAGGCGACCCCACCCGGCGGATCACTTGTCGTCGACGATCTCCGCGTCGACCACGTCGTCGTCCGAACCACCGGCATCGGCCGGGGAGGCCTGCTCCTGGGCCTGCGCCTGACTGGCCGCATAGACGGCCTGGCCCATGGCGGAGGCCTTGGTGTTCAGGTCCTCCATCGCGGCCTTGACCTCGGAGTCGTTGTCGGTGCCCTTCAGGGCCTCCTTCAGCTTCTCCAGGGCCTCGACGACCGGGGCCTTGACCTCGTCACCGATGCTGTCGGCGTCGGCCAGCAGCTTCTCGGTGCGGAAGGCCAGGGCATCGGCCTCGTTGCGCATCTCGACGGCCTCACGGCGCTTGCGGTCCTCCTCGGCGTGCGCCTCAGCGTCACGGACCATCCGGTCGATGTCCTCCTTGCCCAGCGCCGAACCACCGGTGACGGTCATCGACTGCTCCTTGCCGGTCGCCTTGTCCTTGGCCGAGACGTGGACGATGCCGTTGGCGTCGATGTCGAAGGTGACCTCGATCTGCGGCACGCCACGCGGGGCGGGCATCAGGCCGGTGAGCTCGAAGTTGCCGAGCGACTTGTTGTCGCGGGCGAACTCGCGCTCACCCTGGTAGACCTGCACCATCACCGACGGCTGGTTGTCCTCGGCGGTGGTGAAGATCTCCGAGCGCTTCGTCGGGATCGTCGTGTTGCGCTCGATGATCTTGGTCATCACACCACCCTTGGTCTCCAGGCCCAGGCTCAGCGGAGTCACGTCAAGCAGCAGTACGTCCTTAACCTCACCCTTCAGCACACCGGCCTGCAGAGAGGCACCCAGCGCGACGACCTCGTCGGGGTTGACACCCTTGTGCGGCTCCTTGCCGGACAGCTCCTTCACCAGGTCCGCGACGGCGGGCATGCGGGTGGAGCCACCCACCAGGATGACCTGGTCGATCTTGTCCACCGAGGTGTTGGCATCCTTGATCACGGCGTGGAAGGGCGCCTTGCAGCGGTCCAGCAGGTCCTGGGTCATGCGCTGGAACTCGGCGCGGGTGAGCTTCTCTTCCAGGTGCAGCGGGCCCTGTGCACCGGCGGTGATGTAGGGCAGGTTGATGCTGGGCTCCTGGGAGGAGGACAGCTCGATCTTGGCGCGCTCGGCAGCCTCCTGCAGACGCTGGGAAGCCATCTTGTCCTTGCTCAGGTCAATGCCGTTCTTGTTCTTGAACTGCGTGACCAGCCAGTCGACGATGCGCTGGTCCCAGTCGTCGCCACCCAGGCGGTTGTCACCCTTGGTGGCCTTCACCTCGAAGACGCCCTCGGAGATGTCCAGCAGGGACACGTCGAAGGTGCCACCACCCAGGTCGAAGACCAGGACCGTCTGCTCCTCGCCACCCTTGTCCAGGCCGTAGGCCAGGGCGGCCGCTGTGGGCTCATTGATGATGCGGTCCACGGTCAGACCCGCGATCTCACCGGCCTCCTTGGTGGCCTGACGCTCCGCGTCGGAGAAGTAGGCCGGGACGGTGATGACCGCATTGGTGACGGGCTCACCCAGGTAGGCCTCGGCGTCGCGCTTCAGCTTCTGCAACACGAAGGCGCTGATCTGCTGGGGCTTGTAGACCTTGCCGTCGATCTTGATGCTCCAGTCGGTGCCCATGTGGCGCTTGACGGAGCGAATGGTGCGGTCGACGTTGGTGACGGCCTGGCGCTTGGCGACCTCGCCCACCAGGACCTCACCGGTCTTGCTGAAGGCCACTACCGACGGGGTGGTGCGAGCGCCTTCGGCGTTCGGAATGACAGTGGGATCGCCACCCTCAAGAACTGCGACGACGGAGTTGGTGGTGCCCAGATCGATGCCGACGGAACGTGCCATGGTGTTCTCCTCCTGTGTGGTGCGAACTGCGAACGATGGTCCAGAAGCGCTGCATGAACGGTGCGCTTCCACGTCATCCACTGTCGCCCAGGGCGCGGCTCCGGTCGATGGGTGGCGACACCCAAAGTGGCCGGGGCGATCCCCACCCCCGGGCCAGAACGCTTGGCCGGGCTGCCGGTGCGCGTCGAGAGTGGAGCCACCACGAACAGCGAAGCTGTTCCTCACAGAAAGGCAACCTCATGGAGTTGAAGGATTTCACCGCTCTGGTCGTCGGCGTCGACGGCTCCCCAGCCGCCGACCGTGCTGCCGCGTGGGCCTGTCAGTTTGCCGACCGGCACGACCTGTCGGTGCGGCTGCTGATGATGGTGTCCATGCCCGTGCCTCCCAGCACCGACACCTTCGCCGGCCCGATCTCCCACTGGTACACCCCGCAGCTGGTCGAGGACTACCTCGACGCGATGCGCGCGCAGGTCAACCAGCTGGCTGAGCTGAACCGGGCTCGATTCCCCCAGGTCGACATCACCACCGAGGTGCAGCTCGGTGCCCCCGCCCACGGCCTGATCGCTGCCACCGGGCCGAGCGACATCCTCGTGGTCGGGCGCCAGGGCCGCGACGGCATCGTGGAACACCTGCTCGGCAGCACCACTGACGCCGTCCTGTCCCACAGCAAGCAGCCAGTCGTCGTCGTGCCCATGCAGGGTGACTGGCGCCCCGACGGCCCCGTGGTCGTGGGGGTCGACGACCAGGGTTCCTGCCAGGCCCTGCACCTGGCGGCACAGATCGCCAGCAGCCACCACACCACGCTGCAGCCCGTCACCGTCGTCCACTTCGACCCCTCGTGGACCACGGCATTCGACGACCGCATGCCGGAACTGATGGCAGCCAACGCCATGGAACGTCTCGATGATCTGCTGGAGCCGGTGACCGAGCAGCATCCCGACCTCACTGTGGACGCCATCCTGGTCGACGGCAAGCCCGTCGACGCCCTGGTCAAGCGTTCCCGCGGCGCCAGCCTCGTGGTGGTCGGCAGCCGTGGCCGGGGCGGCTTCATCGGTCTGCTGCTGGGCTCGACCAGCCGACGCATCGCCGGTCGGAGCTTGGCGCCGGTGATGGTCGTGCGCAGCGAGAGCACCCCCACCCACCAGGCCTGACCCGCCTCACCACGTCAGATGCCCTCGGCATCCCGCACGGGATGCCGAGGGCATCTGTCATGTCTGACGCGTCGGGCGTGTCAGTCGCTGGCCAGCGTCGCGGACAGCGTGAGTTCCTTGCCGTCACGCACCACCAGCAGGTTCACCTGCTTGCCGACGGGAAGTCCCCGCACATGCCCCACCACGGACAGCGCAGAGGTGGTGGCAGCACCGTCGATGCTGAGGATGCGATCGCCGGCCTTCACCCCGGCCCGCTGAGCCGGACTGTCGGCAACCACCGAGACGACCACCGCGCTGCGCACCTGTTGCGTGCCGCGTGCCGCGATGCCGTCAGCCACGGAGATCCCCAGTTGCGAGTGCCGGGCCCGGCCATCACGAATGAGCTGTTGGGCCACCATCGACACCTGGTCGGACGGGATCGCGAACCCGATGCCGATGCTGCCGCTGCCCGGGCCCAGCGTGGCGATGGAGGAGTTGATGCCGATCAGCTCGCCACAGCCATTGACCAGGGCCCCACCCGAATTGCCCGGATTGATCGGTGCCGAGGTCTGGATGGCATTGGTCACCGTCGCGACGCTCGGTCCGGCGCCTTGTTCGGAGGCAGCCACCGGACGGTTGAGGGCACTGACGATGCCGGTGGTCACGGTCCCCTCCAGGCCCAGGGGATTGCCCACGGCCATCACGGGCTGCCCGGTGCGCACCTTCGCGGAGGTGGCAATCGGGATCGGGGTGAGCTTGGCGTCCTTGACCGTGAGCACCGCCAGATCGGTGATCGGGTCACGACCGGCGATGGTGACCGGCTTGACGGTGTTGTCGGACAGGGTCACCGACACGTCACTGTCGGTGGCATCACCCACCACGTGGGCATTGGTGACGATGTGGTGGTCATCAATGACCACCCCCGAGCCCTCACCCACCGGACGGCCGCCGCTGGAGACATCCACCGACACCACCGACGGGCTCACCGCGTCCGCCAATGACGTCCAGGAAGGATCATCCAGGCTGCACGAAGAACCAGAATTGTTCCCCGACGGGGAACCGCTGGCGGCCGCTGACGTCGTGGGGGCCTTCGGACCAACCGGGTCCATCGGGGCGGTGTCACTACAGGCAGCAAGGGGAAGCAGCGAAACCATTGCAAGGGCGGTGACCGCCGAACGTGCAAGGCGAGGTTGAAGCATGGCAAAACTCCTGATGGGGTAGAGGGCTGTGGATGGGTTGCAGACGGGGCCGACGGATCAGGTCAGCTGTTCTTGGCCGCGCGCCACACGGCGATGGCGGCAGCGGCCTGCGTCGCGCCGATGGCCAGCAGCGTCATGCCGGCCCACAGGCCGATGGTGATGATAGCGGCGGTGTGGTCGATGACGAACCAGCCGCCGGCCAGGACGAGCAGCAGCCCGCCCAGGACGTGGAGCCAGCGGTGATCGGTTGCCTTGCGGGCCATCAGGGCGATGCCGGACACGATGGTCCACAGGCCGACGGCGACGGCGATGAAGGACAGGGTCAGGCCGGGCAGCAGCAGCACGAGCAGGCCGAGGGCGATGCCGATGACGCCGATGGTGCCGGCGACCCAGCGCAGCAGGCCGGTGGCGTGCCAGGCGCCGATCATCGTCGAGACGGACTCGACGAGCAGGAAGGCGCCGCAGAAAATGACCAGCGAGCGCAGGGTCAGGCCGGGCCACCAGATGAGCAGGATGCCGAGCCCGATGAGCAGCGCGGCGTTGAGCAGTTCGACGAGGGACAGGGTACGCAGGGTCTTGGTCATGGTGGTCTCCACAGGGTTGGACGGGATGTTCACGTCGTCCATTCCAGTGCTCGACACCCGGCGCAACCATCGGTGTCGACACCCACATGCGCAGGCACCGACATGCACCCGGCTGGGTCAGGGTTCGATGAGGCCCACCCGGATGGCGTAGCGGGTCAGTTCGAGACGGTCCTTCATCCCGAGCTTCTCCAGCAGGTTCGCACGATGCCGCTCGACGGTCTTGGGGCTGATGAACAGCATCTCGGCGATTTCCTTGCCGGAGTGCCCTTCGGCGATGAGCTTGAGGATCTCCTCCTCACGCGGGGTCAGCAGCCGGTCGCCTTCGTGGGCCTCACCACGCTGGACGTACTCGCGGATGATGGTCGACATGGCACCCGGGTACAGGAAGGGTTCCCCGCGCACGGCGGCATGGCAGGCGTTGAGCAGGTCGCGGTCGGCCATGGACTTGTGGACGTAGCCGGCCGCGCCGGCCTTGAGGGCCTCGAACAGGTACTGCTCGTTGTCGTGCATGCTCAGGATCAGCATCTGGGTGGGCAGCTTGCGCTGGGAGACCTCGCGGGCCACCTGCAGCCCGGTCATGCGGGGCATGGTGACGTCCAGGATGGCCAGGTCGATGTCGCCGCGGCTGATCCGCTCGAGGGCCTCGGCCCCGTCGGCGGCCTCCGCGACGACGGTCAAGTCGGGCTGCGGGTCGAGCATCATCTTCACGCCTTGGCGCAGCAGGGTGTGGTCGTCGGCCAGCAGCACGCGGGCGACTCGGGTGGTGGGCGTGTGCATGGTCAGTCCTCCGGGAGGCTGTCGTGGGGGAGGGTACCCCGGTCGATGCGCAGTTCGACGCGGGTGCCGCCGCCGGGGTTGTCGGTGATGGTGAGCTGGGCGTTGATGGAGCGTGCGCGGTCGTGCATGCTGGCCAGGCCCGTGCCGGGGGTGGAGCCCTGCAGGCCGCGGCCGTCGGCGGCGATGACCAGCCGCACGGTGTCCTGGTCGCAGTGCAGTGACAGGGTGACGGTGCTGGCCTGGGCGTGTTTGGCGCTGTTGGTGAGGGCCTCCTGGGCGATGCGGTAGACGACCAGTTCGGCGGCCCAGCCCAGGTCGGGCACCGGCTGCAGGTCTCGGCGCACGACCACGCCGGTGGCCTCGGCGTGTGCGGTGGCCAAGGAGGTCAGGGCGGCGACCAGGCCCAGGTCTGACAGGACGCTGGGACGCAGGTCGGCGGCCAGCCCACGGACCTCCTGCAAGCTGGTGCGCACCGCCTCCTGGGCCATGGCCACCTTCTGCTCCTGGTCGGCGCCGTCCTGGATGGACTGAAGCAGCAACAGCGCATAGGTGAGGGTCTGGCCGATCTGGTCGTGCAGTTCCCGCGACAGGCGGGCCCGTTCCAGTTCCTGGCCCTCGATGAGCGCGGTCAGCGTCGCCCGTCGCTGGGACCGCAGGCGCTCCACAAGGTCATTGTGGGCATCGACGATGCTGTCCAGGTCGGGCATCTCCGGAACGGCCTGGATCGGGGCAGCGTCGTCGAGGTTGGGCGTCTCGGCGATCTGCCGCGCGACCTTCTGCACCGGGGCGAAGCCCCGCTCGATGGCGCGCCAGCTGATGATAGACACGATGATCACTCCAGTCAGGGAACAGGCGATCTCCCAGGGCTTGGGGGGCCAGCTGACGGTGAGTGGGGTTGCGACGATGAGCAGGTTCATCGACAGGAAGGCACCCGAGACCGTCGCCCAGACCCGCTGCTGCAGACTCATCGGGGGCTCCTCGCGGATGAGCCGCCCTCGGCGCCAGTGGTGGCCGGGGGACGGCGACAGGCCCTGTCGTGAGTCTGCAGTCTCGATCCTAGGGGTCCGGGACGGTCAGGGGGTCGGGTCGTGGTCGGCGACGACGGCCACCGGGGTCGAGGTCAGCCGCAGCAGTCGACGGCTCTCGGAGTTCTCCCGCTGGCCCCGGTAGTTCGGGCCTCGGCTACCGACCACGGTCAGGCTGGCTTCCAGAGCCTCGGCGAGCAGGGCATCGGCGGGTTCGTGGGGTGAGATCATGACGTCGTAGCTGGAGGGCAGCAGCTCGGCGGCGGCCTCGGTGAGGATGGCCACGGCACGGTTCCGCAGCTCGTCAATGTCCTCGCATCTCTCGTCGGCGACGACCACCTTGAGAGGCATCCCCGCGCGGCGGGCCACGGCGACGGCTAAGCGGATCCCCGGCACGCCGGGCTCCCCCAGGTCCAGCCCCAACACGACGGGACGGTCGAAGGTGTTCCAGGTGGTGGCAGGGATCACCACCACCGGCCCGTGGGCCTCCTGCAGCAGGTCCTCGGCGACAGTGTCCATCACCGGGACGATCGGCGCATCGGCCCCTCGTGCTGGGATGACCACCATGGCCGCGGTGCGGCTGGCCTCGGCCAGGGCGGGGGCGAGCATGCCGGGTGCGGCCACGAGCTGGCCGCTGTCAGCAAGCAGGGTGCGGATGCCGGTGGCGAGGTGGGGGGTGTGCAGGATCGTCAGGGGCCAGTCGCCAGCGCGGGCGATGTCCTGGGCCCACACGGCCGCGGCGATCGAGGCGGGCGAGCCGTCGACGCCCACCACGACGTGGTCTGTGCATTCCATCTGCGATGCCTCCTTGAGGACTGGGTCAGGGACAGGACCCGCAGGCTGCGGCCGGTCCGGGACACCTCCAGCTTCACCGGGTCTCGCGCGAAAGGCCACGGTTCACGGCCCGGATGGGCGTCGTCCCCCACACAGGTGAGTGCCAACCCCCAATTGCCTGCGAACTCCTTGACCTGCCCGGGGCCCGCTGCACACCATCGATGTGCACCGGATCCCAGCCGCCGGGCCGCAAGCCCCGCAGGCCGGGACCGCCCACGAACCACCCATGGACCACGACCCGCCACCGGCGCGGTACCCTGACGAAGGAGCACTGATGGACACCGAGAAGCTCACCACGATGAGCCGGGACGCGGTCTCGGCCGCGATCCGCAATGCCCTGGCCGCCGGCAATCCGACGGTCGAACCCCAGCACCTGCTGCACGCCTTGCTGATGGTGCCGGAGAACTCCGTCGCGCCGCTGCTGGCCGCCGTCGGCGTGGACGCCGACCAGGTCGACCAGCGTGCCCAGGCCGCGATCGGCAAGCTGCCCTCCAGCCAGGGCAGCTCGGTGGCGCAGCCGCAGCTGTCGGGCGCCATGGCCCGGGTGCTCGCCGACGCCGAGATCCGCGCCGACAAGCTCGGCGACTCCTATGTCTCCACCGAGCACCTGCTCATCGCCCTGACCACCATCCCGTCGGAGGCCCAGACGATCCTCGTGGGAGCCGGCGCCACCACCGAGAAACTGGAAGCAGCCTTTGCCGAGGCCCGCGGTGACCGGCGCGTCACCAGTCCGGAGGCCGAGGGTGGCGAGTCGGCGCTGGGCAAGTACTCCGTCGACCTCACTGAAAGTGCCCGCGAGGGCAAGCTGGATCCGGTCATCGGCCGGGACCAGGAGATCCGCCGGGTGGTGCAGGTGCTGGCCCGTCGCACCAAGAACAACCCGGTGCTGATCGGCGAGCCCGGCGTCGGCAAGACCGCCGTCGTCGAGGGCCTCGCGCAGCGCGTCGTCGCCGGCGACGTCCCCGACTCCCTCAAGGGCCGCCGGGTCGTCAGCCTCGACCTGTCGAGCATGGTCGCCGGCGCCAAGTACCGCGGCGAGTTCGAGGAACGACTCAAGGCCGTGCTGAAGGAGATCCAGGAGTCCGAGGGTCAGATCATCACCTTCATCGACGAGCTGCACACCGTCGTCGGCGCTGGTGCCGGCGGCGAGGGCGCCATGGACGCCGGCAACATGCTCAAGCCCATGCTGGCCCGCGGCGAGCTCCGCATGATCGGCGCCACCACGCTCGACGAGTACCGCGAGCACATCGAGAAGGATCCGGCCCTGGAGCGCCGCTTCCAGCAGGTCTACGTGGGTGAGCCGACAGTCGAGGACACCATCGCGATCCTGCGCGGCCTGCGCGAACGCTACGAGGCGCACCACAAGGTGCGCATCACCGACGGCGCGTTGGTTGCGGCAGCTACCTTGTCGAATCGCTACATCTCCAACCGGCAGCTGCCCGACAAGGCCATCGACCTGGTGGACGAGGCCGCGTCCCGGCTGCGCATGGAGATCGACTCCTCCCCGGAGGAGATCGACCGGTTGCGCCGCCAGGTCGACCGGCTGACCATGGAGCAGTTCGCCCTGAACAACGAAGACGACGACGCGTCACGTAGCCGTCTCGAACTGCTGAACGCTGAACTGGCAGACGCCAAGGAGAAGTTGCGCGGGTTGGAGGCGCAGTGGGAGGCCGAGAAGGGTGGGCTGAACCGGGTCGGTGAGCTGAAGGAGCAGATCGACGCGCTGCGTACCGACGCCGAGCGTTACCAGCGCGAAGGCAATCTGGAGAAGTCCGCCCAGATCATCTACGGCGAGATCCCCGCGCTGGAGAAGGAGATGGCGGCCGCCGAAACCGCCGCCGGGCAGCAGAAGACCATGGTTTCCGAAGAGGTCACCAGCGGCGACATCGCCGAGGTGGTCAGCGCCTGGACTGGAATCCCGGTCGGCAAGATGTTGGAGGGCGAGTCGGCGAAGCTGCTCGAGATGGAGCAGCGCATCGGCCAGCGGCTGATCGGCCAGGCCGAGGCGGTGCGGGCGGTGTCGGACGCGGTACGCCGCGCTCGCGCCGGCATCTCCGACCCGAACCGGCCCACTGGCAGCTTCCTGTTCCTCGGCCCGACCGGGGTCGGCAAGACCGAGCTGGCCAAGGCGCTGGCGGAGTTCCTGTTCGACGACGAGCAGGCGATGGTTCGCATCGACATGAGCGAGTACATGGAGAAGCACACCGTCTCGCGGCTGGTCGGTGCGCCCCCCGGCTACATCGGTTACGAGGAGGGCGGCCAGCTCACCGAGGCGGTGCGGCGGCGTCCCTACTCGGTCGTGCTGCTCGACGAGGTCGAGAAGGCGCACTCGGATGTCTTCAACATCTTGTTGCAGGTCTTGGACGACGGCCGCCTCACCGACGGCCAGGGTCGGACGGTCGACTTCCGCAACGTCATCTTGATCATGACCTCGAACCTGGGCAGCAACTTCCTGGCCGACCAGAGCCTCGACCAGAAAGCCAAGCACAACGCCGTCATGGGGGTGGTGCGCAAGGCGTTCCGGCCGGAGTTCCTCAACCGGTTGGACGAGATCGTGATGTTCTCTCCGCTGAGCCGTGACGACCTGGCCCAGATCGTGGTGATCAACCTGTCGCGCATCAATCGCCGGCTGGCCGGGCGTCGGATCACCATCGAGGTCAGCGAAGCCGGCCGCAGCTGGCTCGCCGACCGTGGCTACGACCCCGTCTACGGGGCGCGCCCGTTGCGTCGGCTGCTGCAGACCACGGTTGAGGACCAGTTGGCCCGCAAGCTGCTGGCCGGCGAGATCAGCGACGGTCAGAAGGTCACCTTCGATGTGACCTCTGTCGGCGATGAGTTGGAGATCGTCTCGGTCGAGTGAGGCAAGCGCCATCAACTCCGAGAACTCGCCGGGGTGGGCAAATAGACTGGACGCTACAAGCAGAGGAGCGGAAGAAATGGCAAAGGTCGCTTTCATTGGTCTCGGCACGATGGGTAGCGGGATGGCAAGCAACTTGCTGACCGCCGGTCATGAGGTCACCGTCTTCAACCGGACGCCAGAGCGGGCTGACCGACTCGCTGGTCAAGGGGCTGCTGTCGTGTCCAGTCTGTCCGAGGCGGTGAAGGACGCGGAGTTCGTCATGTACTGCCTGTCGGACGACACAGCGGTGGAGGACGTGGCGTTGGGTGCCGACGGCGTAATGGTCAATGCCGACCCCGCGGCGATCGTCATCGACCTGTCCACCATCTCGCCGGCGATGAGCGCGCGTGAGCATGCGGCAGCCGAGGAGCGCGGCATTCGTTTCCTGGACGCCCCGGTCTTCGGCTCCAAGACCGAGGCGCAGACCGGCGGTCTGTGGGTCGTCGTCGGCGGTCGCCGCGACGACTACGAGGCCGCGATGCCGGTGCTCGAGCCCATCAGCGAGACCACGCACTACATGGGTCCGGCCACCAGCGGCTGCAAGATGAAGTTGGTCGGCAACTTGTGCGTGGCCGCCCAGATGCAGTCGCTGGGTGACGCGCTCACCTTGGCCGCCAAGTCTGGGCTCGACCCGTCCGACGTCGTCGACGTGCTCGATGTCACCGACTTCAAGACCCCGATCTACTCGGGGGTGGGCCGCAATGTGATCCGCGGCGACTACAGCAAATCGTTCGCGCTGGAACTTCTGCTGAAAGACCTTTGGCTGATCGAGGACTTCTCGCACATTGTGGGGGTCGACCTGCCGGTTCTGGACACCACCATGCGGCTGGCGCAGTTCGGCGTCAACCGGGGCATGGGCGATCTCAATGCGTCCTCGATCATCAAGATCATCTCGGCCAGCGCGGGGGTCGACCTGACACGTGGACGGCCGGACGCCGAGTGAGTGTCTCCCCAGGCGTGCCGCCGGGCGGACGCCGTAGGGCTGCTGGACGTGCAAGATGAGTACTGATTTCCGCTTGGTCGCAGACGCCCCCGGTTGGGTGCTCGTGATGGACGGTGTCGCCCAGTCGTGGCTCGACCCGGACGACCCGACGCACCTCGAGTTCGGTTACATGCTGCGGATGGCCGACTACTTGGACGCAGCCCGACCTCGCGGCGAGCGGATGCGGGTGATCCACGTCGGTGGCGCGGCCATGACGATGGCGCGCTACGTGGCGGCCAGGCGTCCCACCTCGCCACAGATCGTCCTCGAACCCAATCAGGCACTCACCGAGATGGTGCGCTGCGAGTTGCCGCTGCCGGCGAAGTCGGGCATCAAGGTTCGCGCCGTCGACGGGCGCAGTGGCATCGCAGCGATGCCGAATCACTATGCGCAGGTCGTGATCGTGGACGCCTTCGCCGACGCCCAGGTGCCGGCCGAACTGGTCACCGTCGAATTCGCTGCGGAGCTGGCTCGCGTCCTGCGCCGCGATGGCCTGGTCCTGTTCAACTTGATCGACATCCACCCCCTCGGCTGGACGCGGCGCGTGCTGGCGACCCTCGAGTTGTGCTTCCCCGAGTTGGCGCTCAGCGCCGAATCGGCCACCCTGAAAGGCAGGCGCCACGGCAACCTGGTCGCCGCCGCCAGCCGCGTGCCGCTGCCGCTGGACCAGGTGGTGCGTCGTGCCGCCGGCTCGGCCTTCCCGTTCCGCGTCCTGCACGGGCCCGCGCTGCAGCAGTTCATGGGACGCCCGGAGCCCTTCACCGACCTCGACGCCGAACCCTCACCCAGCGTCGAGCGGGGGCCACACTATTTCGAGTGAGCGGCCGGACGCGGGCGCAGGTCGCCAAAGCAGGTGATCGGTGCATGACGCACGGGTTGACAGGTGGACTGCCTGCGCTTGTGCCTTGGGGACCTGACAGTCTTGGGCCTGTACCACTTCGGAAAGGGACTGAACGATGAAGCGTCCGTTGGCGGCCACCATTGCCGCATTGTCTGCCTGTGCCACGCTGTTGGCGGGGTGTGGTTCCAACAGTCTGAGCTCCGGTGGGTCGACGAGCGGCCAGCCTTCGGGCTCGGCGCTGCCCGCCGTCCAGGCGAGCCAGGAACTCAATGCCGCGCTTCCCGATGCGATCAGGCAGGCCGGCGTGATCGAGGTCGGCGCCGACCCGACCTACAAGCCGAACGAGTACATGGACGGCACCACCATCGTCGGCATGAACGTCGAATTGCTGGACGCGGTCGCGGCCCGCCTCGGCATCAAGGCCCACTGGAACCCGTCGGCTTTCGACGCGATCCTGGCCGGCGTCCAGGCCGCCAAGTACGACATCGGAAGCTCGTCGTTCACCATTACTGCCGCCCGGATGGAGACCATCACGTTCACGCAGTACTTGAACGTGGGTACCCAGTGGGCGACGCTGGCCGGCAACCCGCAGGGTGTCGATCCCAAGAATCCTTGCGGCAAGACCATCGCCTACCAGACCGGCACCACCCAGCAGGACGAGATGGCCGCCGCGCAGCAGCAGTGCGCGTCCAACCCGATCGTCGAACTGTCCTACACCGGTCAGGACGAGGTGAACAACGCATTGATGATCGGCAAGGCGGACGCCATGCTGGCCGACTACCCGATCACCCAGAACGCCATCCGCACCTCCGACGGCAAAATGGAGGCCCTTGGCGAGCAGTACGGTGCCGCTCCTTACGGCTTCGCGGTCGCCAAGGACAACACGCAACTCGCGGAGGCGATTTCCGGGGCGCTGTACGACATCAAGGAATCTGGTCACTACGGCGCAATCCTCGACAAGTACGGCGTGAGCCAGGCGGCGGTTGACGCCTTCCCGGTCAACCCCGAGGTGTCATGACCCGAATCGGCGCTGCCCAGACCGATGACGAGCGCCCCGGGACGATTGACGCGATCCCGGTGCGCCGTCCGGGGCGCATCGTGGCCGCGGTCGTCGCGGGCACGATCGGGGCGCTGATCATCGTCCAGTTGATCGTCAACCCCGCTTTCGACTGGGCCTTCACCTTCGAGGCCATGAACCAGAGCGCGGTGATCCGGGGGTTCATCTTCGGAACCCTGACCGCCACCGTCGGCGCGATGATCCTCGGCGTGGCACTCGGGGTGGGGCTGGCTGTCATGCGGATGTCGGAGAACCCGGTGCTGCGGTGGTCGGCGGGTGTCTACATCTGGTTCTTCCGGGCGATCCCGCGTTACGTGCTCCTGCTCATCCTCGGTGCGGCGGGCGCGTTCGCCGTGGGCGGCTTGGGCATCGGTATCCCTTTCGATCGTGAGATCTTGGCGCTGTTCGGCATCGACGGCACCATGCGTATCGCCACCATCGACTTGAACAAGCTCTCCACCACCATCTGGATGGCCATCGTCGGCCTCGGGCTGTCCGAGGCCGCCTACATGGCCGAGATCGCCCGTTCCGGCATCATGAGCGTCGACAAGGGCCAGTGGGAGGCCGCCAGCGCGCTGGGCATGAGCAACGGCGAAACCATGCGGCGCATCATCTTGCCGCAGGCGATGCGGGTGATCATCCCGCCCACCGGCAACGAGACCATCGCCATGTTCAAAGACACCTCGCTGCTCAGCGCTCTGCCACTGGCCACCGAGATGTTCTTCCAGTTCCGGATGATCGGCACCGCCACCTACAAGCTGATCCCCAGCTATGCCGGTGCAACGCTCTACTACGTCATCACCGCGACCGTCCTCGGGATCGGCCAGGCGTGGCTGGAGAAGCGGTTCGGCCGCGGCTATGAGGCCTCCGACGCCAAACAGCGCCGCAAGACCAAGGTAGCGGTCGATCCGAACAGCAACTCGTTACGCTTCGCGGGGGTCGACCATTGACCAGCCAGACCATTGATCGCAGTGGTGAACCCTTGGTGCGGGCGGTCAACGTCCACAAGTCGTTCGGCGATGTCGAGGTTCTCAAGGGCATCGACCTTGAGGTGTACCCAGGTGAGGTGGTCGTCCTGCTCGGCCCCTCGGGCTCGGGCAAGACGACCTTCCTGCGCCTGGTCAACCAAATGGAGACCCTCACCGGCGGACGCATCTGGGTAAACAGTGAGTTGATCGGTATCGAGGAGCGGGACGGCAAGCTCTACCGCCGCAAAGACGCCGACATCTCGCGCCAACGTTCCAAGATCGGCATGGTCTTCCAGCGGTTCAACCTCTTCCCGCACAAGACGGCCATTGAGAACATCACCGAGGGCCAACTCGTCGTCACGAAGAAGTCGAAGAAGGCGGCCGAGGAACGAGCTTGGGACCTGCTGAACCAGGTCGGGCTCACCGACAAGGCGCACGCCTACCCGTCGCAGTTGTCCGGCGGCCAGCAGCAGCGGATCGCGATAGCGCGGGCGTTGGCGATGGATCCCGAGTTGATGCTCTTCGACGAACCGACCTCGGCACTCGACCCTGAGCTGGTGGGCGAGGTGCTGACGGTGATGAAGACGCTGGCCTCCGAAGGAGTCACGATGATCGTGGTGACCCACGAGATGAGTTTTGCTCGCGAGGTGGCAGACCGCGTCTTCTTCATGGACGACGGCGTGGTCGTCGAGTCGGGCACCCCCGCCGAGGTGCTGGGCAACCCGAAACAGGATCGCACCAAG
>RRZU013381084.1_pt1 | contig 21206 bp, 16 predicted proteins | sample 2165561 | NCBI WGS metagenome assembly RRZU01 (sample SAMN10456909, study PRJNA506462) | wastewater metagenome | isolation source: wastewater sludge | place: USA: Moscow, Idaho | reverse complement strand
CGTACACTTCAGCAGTGAACTTGGTGTGCGGGGTGATGGAACCCGGCTTGGCCAGAACTTGACCGCGCTGGACGTCTTCACGCTTGGTACCACGCAACAGGGCGCCGATGTGGTCGCCAGCTTGACCTTGGTCGAGCAGCTTGCGGAACATTTCAACACCAGTACAGGTGGTCTTGACGGTGGGGACGATACCCACGATTTCGATTTCTTCACCAACCTTGATGATGCCGCGTTCTACACGACCAGTTACGACAGTGCCGCGACCAGAGATGGAGAATACGTCTTCAACCGGCATCAGGAAGGCGCCGTCGATAGCGCGTTCCGGTTCTGGGATGTAGGTGTCGAGGGCTTCTGCCAGTGCGAGGATAGCCGGTTCGCCGATTTCGGATTGGTCACCTTCCAGTGCCTTCAGGGCGGAACCCTTGATGACAGGAATGTCGTCGCCCGGGAAATCGTACTTGGACAGCAGGTCGCGCACTTCCATTTCGACGAGTTCGAGCAATTCAGCATCGTCAACCATGTCGGCTTTGTTCATGAACACGATGATGTACGGTACGCCAACTTGACGTGCCAACAGGATGTGTTCGCGAGTTTGCGGCATGGGGCCGTCAGCGGAGGACACAACCAGGATCGCGCCGTCCATTTGGGCTGCGCCGGTAATCATGTTCTTGACGTAGTCGGCGTGGCCTGGGCAGTCAACGTGAGCGTAGTGACGGGATGCAGTTTCGTACTCAACGTGCGCGGTATTGATGGTAATACCACGTGCCTTTTCTTCAGGCGAGCTGTCGATTTGGTCGTAACCCTTGGCTTCACCACCAAACTTCTTCGACAGGATCGTGGTGATCGCAGCAGTCAGTGTGGTCTTGCCATGGTCAACGTGACCAATCGTACCAACGTTGACGTGCGGCTTCGTCCGCGTGAATTTTTCCTTGGCCATGATATTTCCTTCTCGAGAACTAGAAATATTCTAACGAAAGCAATTTGGAGCCGATGATGGGAATTGAACCCATGACCTCTCCCTTACCAAGGGAGTGCTCTACCCCTGAGCTACATCGGCACATTGGAGCGGGTGAAGGGAATCGAACCCTCGTCATAAGCTTGGAAGGCTTCTGCTCTACCATTGAGCTACACCCGCACAAACTAACTAGCCCCAGACTGGCGGCAAGGACATCTCTTCACACCGCATTAAGCAATTGGTGGAGGGGGAAGGATTCGAACCTTCGAAGGCAGAGCCGTCAGATTTACAGTCTGATCCCTTTGACCGCTCGGGAACCCCTCCAGAAGAGGAGCGCATTATGGCAATCACCCCATGAGCTGTCAAACACTTTCTGCAAAGAAATTAAAAAAAGTTCATCACCGTCCCGCCAGACGGCCAGAAAACCGCAATTAACTCTTGGTTTATCTTGAATTTTTTCGTCAAAATGCCATCTAAGCGTCAACCACACCAAGGAGACCCCTTAATGAACAATTGGCTGAAAACGACCATCCTGATGGCTGCCATCATGGCGCTATTTGTCTTTGTCGGAGGATTGATCGGCGGGAAAAGTGGCATGCTGCTTGCCCTTCTGTTCGGCGGAGCGATGAACATCTTCGCCTACTGGAACTCGGACAAGATGGTTTTGCGTATGTATAACGCGCACGAAGTCGACGAATCAACAGCGCCCGAGCTCTACCATATGGTGCGCGAACTGGCCGGCAGTGCCGGCTTGCCAATGCCGCGCGTTTACGTAATCGAGGAAGATCAGCCAAATGCCTTCGCCACCGGGCGCGACCCGGAACACGCGGCCGTCGCAGCGACAACCGGCATCATGCGCGTTCTGTCCTACCGTGAATTGCGCGGAGTGATGGCGCATGAACTCGCGCACGTGCAGAACCGCGACATCCTGATTTCCACGATTTCGGCGACGATGGCCGGCGCCATCTCGGCACTCGCGAACTTCGCGATGTTCTTTGGCGGCCGCGACGAGAACGGCCGACCAGTCAATCCGATCGCCGGCATCCTGGTCGCCATCTTGGCGCCACTGGCGGCCTCGTTGATCCAGATGGCGATCTCCCGCGCACGCGAATTCGGCGCAGATGCCGGCGGCGCGCGCATCGCAGGCGATCCGCTGTCCTTAGCCGATGCGCTCGCCAAGATCGAAGCCTATGCATGCGGCATTCCTATGTATCCGGCCGAAGCCCACCCGGAGACCGCGCAGATGATGATCATCAACCCGCTGACCGGCGACGGCCTGGCCGGACTATTCCGCACCCACCCGTCCACCGCAGATCGTGTGGCGCGATTGCATGCGATGGCAAACGGGCAGCTTCCCTATTAACCCCCATTAAATTGCAACATATTGATTTAATTTGACTTTATATGAAAACATCCAAAACTGCAGCAAGCCGGAACCGCTTATATATATAAATGGTTCCGGCTTGCCGCCTGCTTCGGATTTTATCCGGACCGCTTTCTTCACTACAATTTGCCCTTTCCGACCCTAGGGTGCACCTCCATGCTTACCACCCAAAAATGCGCCAGTCGCATCGTCGCCGGCGTCCTTGCTGGCCGCAATCTCAGCGATCTGCTGGTCGCCCAACGTCGCGCCATCCCGGACATGACGCCGCAGCAGCGCGGCGCTATCCAGGACATCAGCTATGGCACGCTGCGCGAGCTTGGCCTGTTCGAACAAATTCTTTCCCGGCTGCTGCGCGCTCCGCTGAAGGAGGCCGAGCTGCGCGCGCTTCTGCTGATCGCGCTGTATCAGCTTGAATTCAGCCGCGCCGCACCCTATTCGATCGTCGACCACGCAGTCAGGGTCGCCGAGCGCACCGGCGCCGGTCGCGGCAAGGGGCTGGTCAATGCAGTACTGCGCAATTTCCTGCGCCAGCGCGAGGATCTCGTCAAAGCCGCACGTGCAACCGATGCCGGCCGGTTTTCCCATCCGGGCTGGTGGATCGCCGCCATGCGCAAAACCTATCCCCAGCACTGGGAAACCCTGCTCGCAAGCAACAACTGCCATCCGCCAATGACCTTGCGAGTCAACCAGCGCAAGACCACCCCCGAGAATTACCTCGCCCTGCTGGCCGAAGCCGGCATCGGCGCCCGGCCACTGGATCGCGAAGCGATTCTGCTCGACCACCCGCAAGGCGTGGAAAAGCTGCCACACTTTGCGGACGGATGGGCATCAGTGCAAGACATGGGCGCCCAGCTTGCCGCACACCTGCTCGACCTCGCCGACGGCCAGCGCGTGCTTGATGCCTGCGCAGCACCGGGAGGTAAAAGCTGCCACATGCTCGAACTGGCCGGCATCGAACTCACCGCGCTCGATATCGACCGGGAGCGACTCGGCCGCGTGCAGCAAAACCTCGACCGGCTTGGGCTGTCCGCCAGACTCGTCGCCGGCAACGCTGCCCATCCGCAGGACTGGTGGGACGGCAAGCCGTTCGATCGCATACTCGCCGACGTTCCGTGCTCGGCCACGGGCATCGTGCGTCGCCACCCGGACATCAAGTGGCTGCGCCGTCCGCAGGATTTCGCCGAACTCGCCCGCCAGCAGGCTGAAATGGTCGATGCGCTGTGGCCGACACTGGCGAAAGGCGGCAAACTGCTATACGCTACGTGCTCCGTTTTCCCGGCCGAAAACGCCGAGGCAGCCACAGCGTTCGCCGCCCGGCATCCAGATGCAGAACGGCTGGCGCTGCCAGTCTTTGCTCCTGGAAGCGGCCAGTTATTACCCACCCCGGAGCACGATGGTTTTTATTACGCGCTATTTCGCAAGGCTGGCTAGACACTGCAATGCCGCCTTCATGGCGGTCTTACTGCTCGTCGGCGCGTATGCTCACGCCGACGGCATCGAAGCCAGAAAAGCCGTTGCCCACATCAGCGAAAACCGCATCGAGCTGTCGGCCCGCTTCGCGGTCAAATTGAGCCCGACGCTGGAACAGGCGCTGCAAAATGGCCTGCAGCTGCCCTTCCTGTATGAATTCGAACTCACCCGCCCGCGCCTTTATGCCTGGGCCCGGCAGATCTCCAACGGCTTCGGTCCGACCGCGACACTGACGCAATCCCTCTCCTACCAGTCACTGACCCGGAAATACCGGGTCAGTTCAGGTGGCTTTTCCCGCAGCTTTGTTTCGTTGAGCGAAGCCTTGTCGGCGCTCGGCATCATCAGCGGCTGGTATGTGCTGCCCGACTCGGACCTTGCCGAAAACGGCAAGCGCTTCGGCGGACGCTTGCGGCTGCGGCTCGACCTGTCGCAACTGCCCAAGCCTTACCAGATGGGCGCGATCGGCCAAAGCGAATGGCATCTGGATTCGCAGTGGGCCGAACTCGCGATCACGGCCAGCGACGAAGAAGGCCAGCCATGAAACGCTTGCTGATGATCGTAGCCTCGGTCGGGGCAATCGCAATCTTCCTGCTCGCCACAGCTGCAGGCAACACCTCGGCATTTTCGCAATACTTCGATGTTCTGCTCTGGTTCAACCTGCTGCTGCTCGGCGGACTAATGCTGCTGGTCGGCGGTCGGCTGTACCGTTTGCGTCGCCATGTGCGCGCCCGGATATTCGGCTCCAGGCTGATGCTGCGCATGGTACTGATGTTCGCACTCGTCGCCATTCTGCCCGGGGCGATGGTCTATACGCTCTCGGTTCAGTTCCTGAACCGCAGCATCGAAACCTGGTTCGATTTCCGCGTCGACAACGCACTCGACCGCGGACTGAACCTCGGCAACAGCGCGATCGAATACCAGCTCGCCGACCTCGCACGCAAGGCCAGGCTGCTGGCGCTCGACCTGCGCGACACATCCGGATCCGTGCCGCTTTCCCTGCTTTCACGCCAGCGCGAACAGCTTGGCGTGCAGGAAATCTCGCTGTTCGAAGAAGGCGGCCACTTGCTCGCGCACGTCGGCAACGAAAATGCCAGCCTGATCCCGCCGCAGCCCGACCGCAGCATCCTGCGCCAGGCCGCCCGCGACACCTGGCGCGCACTGGAAACCTCTTCCGACAAGACGCTGACCATGCGTGTTGTCGCGCGCATCCCGAGCACCAATATCAGCCAGAAAGAGCGCGTACTGCAGCTGATCCAGCCGGTCCCGACCCAACTCGCCGCCGATGCCGAACTGGTCGAGCAGGTGCGCAGCGAATACAAGACCCTGTCGCAGGCACGCGGCGGCCTAAAGATGATCTACAGCCTGACACTGACTGTCGCACTGCTGATGGCGCTGCTCGGCGCGCTGGCGCTCGCAATCTACCTTTCCGACAAGATCGCCGCGCCGTTGTCGCATCTAGCCAGGGGCACGCGCGCGGTCGCGCAGGGCGACTTTAGCCAGCAGCAGCCAGTGGTCAGTCACGACGAACTCGGCATCCTGACCCACTCGTTCAACCGGATGACGCGCCAGCTCGCCGATGCACGCATCAAGCTCGAGCTGAACCAGGCCGAGCAAGCGGCCGCCAAAGCCTACGTCGAAGCCCTACTCGGATCGCTTTCCGCCGGGGTACTGTCGTTTGACAGGCAATGGCGGCTGCAATCGGCCAACCAGAGCGCACTCGCGATTCTCGGCGCCGAACGGACCCCGCTGGCGGAGGCTGAACTTGACCACTGGCCACAGGTCTACCCAACGCTGGCGCCGCTTTGCGAAAAGGTCCGACAGGAATTCATCGCCGGACAGGAAATGTGGCAGGGCCAAGTCGAACTGGCCGGAACCAATCGCGTATTGCTCGTGCGCTGCACCCGTCTCGACAGTCAGGACGATGCGCTCGAAATGCGCGGCCACGTGCTGGTCTTCGACGATGTCACCGATCTGCTCGCGGCCCAGCGCGATGCTGCCTGGGGCGAAGTCGCACGCCGGCTCGCGCACGAGATCAAGAATCCGCTGACGCCGATCCAGCTCGCCGCCGAACGACTTGAACACAAGCTCGCCGACCGACTCGACACGCAGAGTGCCGAACTGCTGTCACGCAATACCCAGACCATCGTCAAGCAGGTCGGCTCGCTGAAAAAGATGGTCGACGCGTTCCGCGACTACGCGCGGATGCCGACCGGCAAGAAAAAAACCATCGACCTGCAACAGCTCGTCGCCGAAGTGCTTGTACTGTACGAAGCCGCGCCGGTGCTGCGCATCGATGACGCGGCCAGCCCGCTGACCGTTCGCGGCGACACGACGCATTTGCGGCAGGTCATCCACAACCTGATGCAGAACGCGCAAGATGCGATTGCCGATTCGGACAACAAACAGATCCGGGTCCGTACCGAACGCCACGGCGCCTCGGCACGACTGACCATCGAAGACAGCGGCCCAGGCTTCAGCCAGGAACTGCTGCCGCGCATTTTCGAGCCTTATGTCACCAGCAAGAGCAAGGGGACTGGACTGGGGCTCGCGATCGTCAAGAAAATCATCGAAGAACATCAAGGAACAATCCAGATCGGAAACCGGGAAACCGGCGGCGCTTTCGTGCGCGTGGATCTGCCGCTCTGGGAGGAGGCACTGCATGAGCAAACATGAAATTTTGATCGTCGATGACGAAATCGGCATCCGTGAACTGTTGTCGGAAATTTTGCAGGACGAAGGCTATGCGGTCGCCTGCGCCGAAAACGCCGAGGCCGCGCGCCGCTACCGCAACCAATCCGTCCCGCGCATGGTGCTGCTCGACATCTGGATGCCCGATACCGACGGCGTCACACTGCTGAAGGAATGGTCGCGCAATGGCCAGCTGACGATGCCGGTCGTCATGATGTCGGGCCACGCGACGATCGATACCGCCGTTGAAGCCACCCGCATCGGCGCGCTCGAGTTCCTGGAAAAGCCAATCGGCTTGCAAAAATTACTTTCCGCAGTCAAGCGCGCGCTCGCGCAACCGTCCGTCGCACCGAAAGCCGCGCACGGACTCGCCAGCCTTGGCAAGCACGCGCTGATCCAGGAACTACAGGAGGCTCTCGATCATGTCGCGAACCAGCCTCAGCCGATCCTGCTGACCGGCGAACCTGGTACCGGATTCGAAACCTGCGCACGCTACCTGACCGCGCCCAACGCGCCATTCGTCGCACCGGCATCGCATGCTGCGCTGGAACAGGCGCAGCAGGATCTCTTGAACAAGGCCAGCGGCGGCACACTGTTCGTGCGCGACATCGCCCATCTCGAACACAAGGCCCAGGCGGGTCTGCTTTCGATCTTGCCCAAGCTCGACAAACACAAGGTACGGCTCGTCGCGGCTTCAAGCCGGCCGCTGAACCAGCTGAACGGCAAGATCGAAGCCGAACTGCAACGCCAGATCTCGCAGCTGATCGTACCAGTTCCGACGCTGCGCCAGCACCCGGCCGACATTCCTGCGATCGCCGAATCGCTGCTCACGCAGGCGGTGGAAACCAAGGGCCTCGGACCGCGTCGCTTCAGCCAGACGGCATTGCAATTACTGGCAAGACAGAGCTGGCCCGGCAATCACGATCAACTCGCCAACGTGGTCAACAGCCTGGCGCTGACCTGCCGCGATAGCGAAATCGACGCCGCGCCAGTCAGCCGCCTGCTGGCCCAACTGTCGCCCGACGAAACCGAAACCATCGTTATACCCAACATCCCGGCGCCAGAAATGCCGGCATTCAACCTCGACCTGCCGCTGCGCGAGGCGCGCGACCAGTTCGAGCGCCATTATCTCGAGCGCCAGATCGAACTCGCCCACGGCAACATGAGTCGCGTGGCCGAGCGAATCGGACTTGAACGAACCCACCTGTACCGCAAACTCAAGCAGCTCGGCATCCAGATGCCGAAGAAGTGCAAGAGCGGGGACGAATGAACAAACTGGCGGATAGCAAATCCGCCAGTTTTATATAAGTTATTGATTTATATGATATTTTTAACAAAACTCAGCCATCGCGGTATTTCCGCATCAACGCGACATAGTTGTCGGCCGAGTAATTGAAGCTCGCCAGTTCTTCTCCGGTCAGCGCGCGGATTTCCCGCACCGGGCTGCCCAGATACAGATAGCCGGAACGCAACACCTTGCCCGGCGGCACCAGCGAGCCGGCGCCGATCATCACGCGATCCTGCAGCACGGCGCGGTCGAGCACGATCGACCCCATGCCGATCAGGCACTCGTCGCCGATCGTGCAGCCATGCAGGATCACGCCGTGGCCGACCGTGACCCGGTCGCCGATCACGAGCGGCGCGCCTTGCGGATCGCTATCGCGCTTGTGGGTTACATGCAGCACTGAATTGTCCTGGATATTGCTCTGCCGGCCGATGCGGATATGGTTCACGTCGCCGCGAATCGCGACATTCGGCCAGACCGAGGCGTCCTCGCCAAGCGCCACATCGCCGATCACCTGCGCACTGTCATGCACCCACGCTCCCGCGCCGAGCTGCGGTGCGATACCATCGAACTTGCCGATTGCCATTGTCAATCCTTGTATTTTCCGGCCTTGCGCCCATTTGAACATTTTACCCGAGACCCTGCCCGATGACCGCTGCCGTCAATAATCCCCTGCTCGACTTTTCCGGCCTGCCGCGCTACGCGGACGTGCTGCCGGAACACATCACGCCGGCGCTCGACGTACTACTGGAAGAAAGCCGCGATGCCGTCGCCGCAGCCGAAGCGATTTCTTCACCCGACTGGGACCATTTCGTCGTTCCGGTCGAGGATGCGCTCGAGCGCCTGACTCGCGCCTGGGGCGTCGCCGGCCACCTCGAAAGCGTCGTCAACTCGCCCGAGCTGCGCGAAGCCTATAACGCCAACATCGCGCGGATTTCGAACTTCTTTACCGAACTCGGCCAAAACGAGGCGCTGTATGCCGGTTACAAGACGCTGGCGGCGTCCGCCGATTTCTCAGGTTACAGTCAAGCACGCAAGACCATCGTCGAGCACGCGCTGCGCGACTTCCGCCTGTCCGGCGCGGAACTGCCGCCCGAGCAGAAAATCCGCTTCAAGGGAATCGCCGAGCGCCTGTCCGAGCTGACCAACCGCTTCTCACAGAACCTGCTCGATGCGACCGACGATTACGCAGTCTGGATCTGGGACGAATCCCGTCTTGCCGGTCTGCCGGCGGACAGCCTCGCCGCCGCGCGCGCCGCCGCCGAGGGCCACCATTGCTGCAAGCTGACGCTGAAAGCGCCGAGCTATATTCCGGTCATGCAGTATGCCGAGGACCGCGCGCTGCGCGAACAGATGTACACGGCCTACGTGACCCGCGCTTCGGAATTCGACAAGAAAGAATGGGACAACGGCCCGCTGATCGGCGAAATCCTCGCACTGCGCCAGGAAGCCGCGCAACTGCTCGGCTTCGCCAACTACGGCGAGGAATCGCTGGCGACCAAGATGGCCGAAACGCCGGAGCAAGTGCTCGAATTCCTGCGCGGACTCGCGCACCGCTGCAGCCCGTTTGTCGTCGCCGACCGCACCGAAATGATCGTTTGGGCGCGGCAGCACCTTGGCTACCAGACGCTCGAACCCTGGGACCTGGCCTTCGTTGCCGAAAAAATCCGTCAGCGAAAATATGCGTTTTCGGAGCAGGAAGTGAAGCAGTATTTCACCGAGCCGACCGTGCTTTCCGGACTGTTCCACCTGATCGAAACGCTGTACGGTCTGCGTTTCGTCAAGTCCGAAGCGCCGGTCTGGCACCCTGACGTCAGCTATTACGAGTTGAAAAATGCCGACGGCTCGCTCGCCGGCGGGCTGTATCTGGACCTGTACGCACGCACCGGCAAGCAGGGCGGCGCGTGGATGAACGACGTGCGCGGCCGCAGAAAGCTCGCCGACGACAGCATCCAGACGCCAGTCGCACTGGTCATCTGCAACTTCGCCAGCGGCGTCGATGGCCAGCCGGCGCTGCTGCGTCACGACGATGTGATCACGCTGTTCCACGAATTCGGTCATGCGCTGCACCATCTGCTGACCGAAGTCGATGAACTTGGTGTTTCAGGCATCAGCGGCGTTGAATGGGATGCGGTCGAGCTGCCGAGCCAGTTTATGGAAAACTTCTGCTGGGAATGGCAGTTGCTGCCGCAGATGACCCGCCATGTCGAAACCGGCGAACCGCTGCCGAAAAACCTGTTCAACAAGATGCTCGCGGCTAAAAACTTCCAGAGCGGCAGTTTCATGCAGCGCCAGCTGTACTTCTCGATCTTCGACATGGAACTGCATCGCGAAACCGATCCGGTCGCCGTGCAGGCGCTCGCCGAAGACATCCAGCAGCAGCTCGACCTGCCGCGGCCGCCGTTCTACAACCGCTTCCCGCAAAGCTTCAGCCATATCTTCGCCGGCGGCTATGCTGCCGGCTATTACAGCTACAAGTGGGCCGAGGTGCTGTCGGCCGACGCCTACGCGGCTTTCGAGGAAGAAGGCGTGCTAAATCCGGCAACCGGTGCACGCTTCCGCAGCGAAATCCTCGCACGCGGAGGCGAACGTCCGGCGCTCGAATCGTTCAAAGCGTTCCGCAGCCGCGAACCGCAGATCGACGCGCTGCTGCGACACAATGGACTCGAACGCTCCTGATCCAGCCGGATTGCAGCTGAAGTCGTCACCCTGGCGTCCCAAAGGGGACGTCCTTGCAGTCGCAGGCCGGGGTCCAGAGGTTCAGGCCTGAGCAATAATAGCCCTCCGTTCCGACACAAAAATGCCCGGTCCTGCCGGGCATTTTTGTAACTCATTGATTTATATTAATTTTTTACCATTACGCCGCAGCTTCCACAGGGATCAGCAGCGGCGCGCCCTGTTTCAACGCAGCCTGTGCCTGAGCGAGTGCATCCTGCGCGGCCGCAAATGTCGCCTGAGTTTCGGCTGACGCGGTCGATTGCGCTTCCACGAGGCCGTTGCGAGCCATCTTCAGCATCGTCATCAGCGCTTGCGGCTCGCTCGACAGCTTGCGCAGTGCGGCGATCACGCTGGCTACGGCGAGCTTCTGCACCTCGCTGATGTCCGGGCGGGCGAGCGTATCACGCAGACCAACGATCGCATGCGCGAGATTCAGCGCAGCCAGAACATCCTCGGGTTCGTGGCTGTTCAGGTTTTCGATCCGGCCCAAATGCACGGTCAGGCGCAGCAACCGGTTCGCAGTCAGCGCGTGCCAGCGCTCACCCGGCGTCGTGGCCAGATCGGCCATGCGCTCAAGATCGCGCACGATCAGGCCCGCAATATTACGCACGCGCTGGCCCGGGTCGCGCGGCAGCAGCAGATAGCCGAAGCTGACCAGCGCCGTTCCCAGCACCAGCGCAAAACCCTCCTGCACGATCAGCCCCAGCGAAGGATGCGCCGTCTGCACAAAAGGCTGGCCAGCCAGCATGAAACACATCACGTAATCGACCGAAGCCAGCGTCGTGAGCTTGCTCGCGCGCAGCAGCCCGCCCAGCAGCAGAAACGGCATCACCATCAGCACTACATCCAGGGTCGTCTGCGCATGCGGCAGGATGGCGGTGCGGAAAAGGATCGCCGCCAGCACGCCGGCACAGGCGCCCTGAAAAATCTTCGGCCCCATGATCTGCGGTCGTTCCATGCTGGAGAGCAGCATCACGAAATTGCCGATACCAAGTGCAGCGAGCGGCGCGAACTTCCAGTCGATCAGGATCGCCAGACTGCCGGAAAACCAGACTGCCAGCCAGGTCGCCAGCGCCGACCAGCCAGCCGTCTGCCAGTCTTTGTCGCGCGGCACCGGCGCGGTACGGAAACGCTGATTTGTCAGCTCGGACTGCCCGGAAACGACATCAGCTTCCGCAGCGAGCAGCTCGTCGAGCGACTTGGCCAGGCGGGAATCAAACGCATGCGCGAATTGCCGCGCCTGATCGACGATCTGGCCGCAAGATTTCCCGTCATGCGGCTGCTGGAGGGTTTCCGCCAGCGCCAGCAGCGCATCAAGCAGCGCCTGCGGCGCGACGCCGTGGCGACTGCCCGCTGCCTGCGCGGCCGCCATCACTTCGAGCGAAGCGCCAATGAAAGCGGTGAAGTGGTGGGTACGGCGCTGACCCTGGCTCGATCCGGCCGTGTTGACCAGCATCGCCTGTTCCAGCGCGGCCATTTCCACAATCAGCTCACGCGCAAGCCTGCGCGCATCAACGGAATCGCTGCGGCCAAGTTCGAGCGCCGCAAACTCCAGCGAATCGCCGGCGACACGCCGCATTCGCGCAATAAAAGCGGGCAGCGGAGAACGCGGGACAAACAGCAAGCCACTGACCGTCGCGACCACCACGCCGATCAGCGTGCAGATTACGCGCGCCAGCGCCACATCGAAGGTCTGATCGCTGGCAAGCAGCGTCGGCATCACGACGACGACCGGCGTGATGCCGCACAGCATCACGCCATATGAACTGACCCGGCGAAACAGGTGCGTCAGCCCGGAGAAAACCGCCATCCACACGCTGAGCACGAATATTGCGAGATACAGATTACTGATCCAGTGCAGGATCGCAAAACCGGCCGCTGCGCCGATCACGGTGCCGATCACGCGGTAAAAGCCGCGCTCGAGCAGAATGCCGCGAGTCGGCTGCATGATGATCCAGGCCGCCATCGCGGCCCAGTAGGCATTCTGCACGTGCAGCAACGAGGCGATCGCAAAAGCCGCCAGGGCGGTGATCGCGGCCCGCAGGCCGAACAGCAGACCGGGACGGTCGATCTGCACCCAGCGGAACAACCGGCGAACCGATACCAGGAATTTTTTGGTGTTCAGAAGCATAAATATTTTCCGCAGATTGACGGGCCCGAACCGGATGAGCTGCATGCACAAAGGTGCGATCGCAAATTGGTGCGATCGCGATCAGACCGCAAGCGTTTGAGTATGTATAGCAGCAGCGGCCGGGACTCGGCCTGTCGGAAGTGTGGCTGGCAATCGCGTGAAGGATAGCCCGCCCGGCAGGGCCTTATGATTGCGGAAAGCTATTGGAAAATAAACAGCAAGAATACCGCGCAAGGGATTTCCCTTACTTCTTGGACGCCATCAGCCGGTCGAGCTGGCCAGCGAAAGCCTGCCGGTCGGCCTGACTGAACGGGGGGGGGCCGCCCGATTCGATCCCGCTGGCGCGCAGCGTGTCGAAAAAATCGCGCATATTCAGGCGTTCGCGAATATTTTCCGGGGAATAACGCTCACCGCGCGGATTCAGCGCAATCGCCTGTTTGGCGATCACTTCAGCGGCCAGCGGGATGTCGGCGGTAATGACCAGATCGCCCGCTGCGACGCGCCGGACAATTTCGTTGTCGGCCACGTCGAATCCGGCCGGCACCTGCAGGCTGCGGATGAACGCCGAACGCGGCACGGAAATCAGTTGATTGGCGACAAGGATCACCTCGACCTGCCAGCGCTCGGCGGCGCGGAACAGGATCTCCTTGATCACCTTCGGGCAGGCATCGGCATCGACCCAGATCTGCATCGTCCGGTTCTCACTTGCCGGCAAGCTTGTTCCAGTTCCAGCTGAACTTCGCTTTCCACGCGCCATAGACCATATCGGGATATTCGGCCTTGCCGAGGCTGCCGTTGTAGCGACCGAGCGCGCGGAACAGGTCGCCGTTCTCGATGTCGAGATAGTGGCGCAGAATCGTGCAGCCGTAGCGCAGGTTCGTGTGCAGATCGAACAGGTTTTGCTCCTTGCTGCCGATCGAGCGTTGCCAGAACGGCATCACCTGCATCAGCCCGCGCGCGCCGACGCTCGAGATCGCATAGCGGTTGAAGCCGCTTTCGACCTGGATCAACCCGAGTACAAGCTGGGGATCGAGACCGGCGCGGGTCGCCTCGTAGTGGATTGCGGTCAACAGCTTGCGGCGCATGAATTCATCGGGAACGCGCCGGGCGATCCGCGCCGACATTTCCCTGAGCCAACTCTCGCCCTCGGCCGGATCGGCGAAGACCAGACGCGGCTCGACGCGGTCGTTGATCGAACGCTGCATCGCGGTCTGCACCGAAGCGGAAAGCGCTTCTTCCTGCTGCGCGCCGGCCAGAACCGGACCAGCGCACAACAGCAGGCAAACCGCGAGCCTGCGCATCACTGCGCCAGCCTGGCGCGGATGAAGTCGAGCGCGCCGTCCTGAGCGATTTTTTCCATCTCGCCGCCGGCGCGGGCAACGTATTCGATCTTGCCTTCGGCCAGCCCCTTGTCGCCGATCGTGAAGCGGTGCGGAATACCGATCAGTTCCATGTCAGCAAACATCGAACCCGGACGCTCGTTGCGATCATCGAGCAACACATCGATGCCAGCTGCAGCGAGTTCTTCGTGCAACTGGTCGGCGGCGGCGCGGACGGTTTCGGAACGGTGGTAGCCCATCGGCACGATGCAGACCGTGAACGGGGCCAGCGCGACCGGGAAACGGATGCCCTTGTCGTCATAGCCCTGTTCGATCGCCGCGGCCACGACGCGCGAAACGCCGATGCCGTAGCAGCCCATTTCCATGACCTTCTGCTGGCCATCCTGGTCGGTGAACAGGCAGTTCATCGATTCGGAATACTTGGTGCGCAACTGGAAGATATGGCCGACTTCGATGCCGCGGCACAGTTCGAGCTTGCCCTTGCCGTCCGGGCTCGAGTCGCCAGCAACGACGTTGCGGATGTCGGCGACGACCGCCGGATCCTCGAGGTCCCGAAGGAAATTCACGCCCTGCAGGTGGTAGCCCGGCTTGTTCGCGCCGCAAACGAAATCGCTCATCACGAACACGCTGCGATCCGCAATCACGCGCACGCTTGCCGGGACGCCAACCGGGCCGATATAGCCGGGACGGCAACCGAGCGCGGCTTCGACTTCCGCTTCGGTCGCAAAGCGGAACGTCGCAAGACCCTCGATCTTGTTGGTCTTCACCTCATTCAGATTGTGGTCGCCGCGCAGCAGCAGCAGGTGGAACACGTTCGCGTCGTTGACGACGGCGATCGCCTTGACCGTCTTTTCCAGCGGAACATTCAGGAAAGCGGCAACATCTTCGCAGGCGATCTTGCCTGGCGTCGCGACTTCCCGCATCTCTTCGAGCGGACGAGCGCGCAGGTGTTCGGGCGCGACCGCCTCGGCCAGCTCGACGTTGGCCGCATAGTCCGAATCCGGGCAGTAGGCGAGCAAGTCTTCGCCGGCGTCGGCGAGCACGTGGAATTCATGGCTGCCGGAGCCACCGATCGCGCCGGTGTCGGCCGCAACCGGGCGGAAGGCCAGGCCGAGGCGCGAAAAGATGGCCGAGTAGGCTTGATGCATGACCGCGTAGGTCGCCTCAAGGCTCTCGTAGTTCGCGTGGAACGAATAAGCATCCTTCATCATGAATTCGCGCGCGCGCATCACGCCGAAGCGCGGGCGGATTTCGTCGCGGAACTTGACCTGGATCTGGTAGAAGTTCGCCGGCAGCTGCTTGTACGAGCGCAGCTCGGTGCGGGCGATGTCAGTGATGACTTCCTCGTGGGTCGGGCCGAAGCAGAAATCGCGCTCGTGGCGATCCTTGATTTTCAGCATCTGCGGGCCGAACACTTCCCAGCGGCCGGTTTCCTGCCACAGTTCGGCAGGCTGCACGGCGGGCATCAGCAACTCCTGTGCGCCGGCGCGGTTCATTTCCTCGCGAACGACAGCTTCCACTTTCTTCAGGATGCGCAGGCCCAGCGGCATCCAGGTATAGAGGCCCGAACCGAGCCGCTTGATGATGCCGGCGCGCAGCATCAGCTTGTGGGACATTAGCTCGGCCTCAGCCGGCGCTTCCTTGAGGGTGGAAAGATAGAGTTGCGAAGTGCGCATGATTTTAAAAAGCCCGAGGAAACCCGTAAAAAAGCGATTATACCGGCTCCGCGCCGGCCGGGCGCGCTTGGGCCCGTTTCGCAGCGATCTTGGGGCGCAGCAGGTTCATCAGCACGATGTCGCGCACCCACATCAGCAGGAACAGCCAGACCAGCAGGATCGCCATATACGGCATTGAATTGTTTTGCATTTGCGGCAGGTACAGCGCCAGCAGCGGGTTCAGCACGAAATGCGTGCCGGCCAGCACGACCACCAGCAGGATCAACGTCGAGATCGTACGCTCTTTGAGGAAAGTACCGCGCAACATCACGCGGCGCTCCCATTTCGTCAGACCGGCGAGCTCGGGAACATTTTCGGGACGGATGTAGAAAGTCATGGTCGGATGCGGGTAAACAAAAAAGGGTCTCCAGTGTCGACCGGGGCCCTTTTTTTAGCAAGCAGGAAAAACCTGTTATGCGTAAAGTCGCGCCGCGCCGCGCGCCCCAAGTCGCTGCAACGCGTCGACCGCCTTGCGGATTTCGCTGACGACCAGCGGATTTTCCGCCAGCTCGGCCGGAAATACCTCGCGCACGGCCAACAGCTTTTCGACCAGCAGCGCATTGTCGCCGCCGCTCTCGGCCGCAAGCAGTCCCAGGCGCGCCGCGAGCGGGTCGCTGATCTCGTAGGACTGGCCTGCTTCGGACTTGCCGAGCAGGAAGCGCAGCCACGCCGCGACAGTCAGCGCGAGCCGGCAGAACGGTTGACCCGCATGCACACGATCGGCGATCGCACCAAAGATCCGCTGCGGCAGCTTCTGGCTACCGTCCATCGCGATCTGCGAACACCGGTGTCTGAGCGCCGGATTGGCAAAACGCTCGAGCAGCAGATCGCGATAAGCGGCCAAGTCGAAATCGCCGGACATGTTCAGCGTCGGCGCGACTTCCTCGCTCATCGTATTGCCGATCAAGCGGCGAACGTCCGGATCCGCGATCGCCTGATCGACGGTTTCGATTCCGGCCAGCATCGACAAATAGGCCAGCGCCGAGTGCGCACCATTCAGCATCCTGAGCTTCGCCAATTCAAACGGCAGCACATCGTCGACGAGCATCGCGCCGGCCTTTTCCCAAGCCGGGCGGCCAAGCGGAAAGTTGTCCTCGATCACCCACTGGCGGAACGCTTCGCACGGCACCGGCCACGCATCGACGCAGCCGAGCGCTTTTTCCGCCGCTTCACGATCGGCATCGGTCGTCGCCGGCGCCATGCGGTCGACCATCGTCGAAGGAAATGCCACGTCCGCAGCAATCCACTTGGCAAGCTCCGGATCGAGCGCCTCGGCGAACTGGATGACAATATTGCGCAGGATCCTGCCGTTATGCGCGAGGTTGTCGCACGACAGCACGGTAAACGGGTTCTCGCGGCGGTGCTTCAGCGCAGCAACCAGATAACCGGGAACCGTCGTCGGGTGCTCGGGATCGGCAAGATCATGCCTGACGCCCGGATGATCGAAATCGAGACCGCCGGTCGCGGCATCGTAACAGTAGCCCTTCTCGGTGACGGTCAGGGAAACGATCCTGATCTGCGGGCTCGCCAGCAGATCAAGCAATTCCTGCTGCTGACGCGGCGCGATGATGACTTGCTTCAGCGAGCGGATCACCTGCACATGTTCCCCGGAACGGTCGCGCACGAGCACGCTATAGAGGCAGTCCTGCGGCTCGAGCGCCTCCTTGAGCTTCTGGTTGTCGCTCAGGCTCACGCCGGCAATGCCCCAGTCGCCGCCGGCAGCCAGCATGGCTTCCTCGGTATAGATCGCCTGGTGAGCGCGGTGGAAGCTGCCGAGCCCGAAATGGACGATCCCGATCGCCGGCTCACCCAGTTCCTGGTCGTACAGGTATTCCTTGAGTCTGGGCAGCTGGGCGCGGCTCAGGCGAGAAACGGATACTGCCATCGAACAACTCCTGTCATGATTGCGGCGACGCCGTTGGGCGCCTGCGGATCTCTACGGATCCGTCATAAACAAAACCCGACCCGGCACCAAGCGCCAGTTCGGGCTGTCGGTCAATCAAAATCCGGCCGGATTGTAACGCCGGCAGCCGACCTGTGCATGAGGTAAAACCCCATTGATGGAAAGGCTCTTTGCCCGAGTCAAACCAATAAAACATAACATATTGATTAATAATGAATTTTTAACAAGGCGCCGATCTCACCCCAACAATTGCGCCCCCGCCTGCATTACTTCCGTACCCAGATCGCGGCCGCTTTGGCACAATGCACCGCTGCAACAGCCCAAGATATCAAGCCGTGTCCGAATCCTTCAGCTTCCAGCCCATCGGCCATCTCGCAACGCCGTTCGCCGACAAATTCGGCATTCCGCGCCAGCCGAGCCTCGCCCGCCACGCGACCGGCGAGCTGCGCCTGCTGCCGCCCTTCGACCGGCCCGAAGCCGTGCGCGGCCTTGAGGATTTTTCCCACGTCTGGCTGAGCTTCGTTTTCCACCAGACCGCCGGGGAATGGAGCCCGACCGTGCGTCCACCCAGGCTCGGCGGCAACCGGCGCGTCGGCGTTTTTGCCAGCCGCTCGCCGTTCCGGCCCAACCCGATCGGCCTGTCGCTGGTCGAACTCGAGGATATCGACACGACCGACGGCGTCGTGCTGCGCTTTCGCGGCGTTGATCTCGTCAATGGCACGCCGATTCTCGACCTCAAGCCATATATCCCGTTCGTGGAAAGCCGCCCGGACGCACAAGGCGGCTTCGTCGCCGGCCCGCCGCCGCAACTTGACGTCCTGTTTTCCGCCGAAGCCGAAGCGACCTGCGCAGCCGCAAGCGGCCGTTATCCGCACCTGCGCGAACTGATCGCGGAAGTGCTCGCGCAGGATCCGCGTCCGGCCTACGCGAACGACCCGCACCGCCAGTACGGCGTGCGGCTTTACGATTACGATGTGAAATGGCGCTGCGACAACGCAACCGCCTTAGCAACATCACTGCAACACGTTGATTAATATGAATAAATTTATCACTACCTGTCTGATCGCCTTGCTGGCGGGCTGCACGTCCGCCCCGCAGCAACCCGCCAAACCCGTGCCGAAAGTGAGGATCGGACTGGCGCTCGGCGGCGGTGCGGCCAAGGGTTTCGCGCATATCGGCGTAATCAAGATGCTCGAAGCACAGGGCATCCATGCCGATGTCGTCGCCGGCACCAGCGCCGGCAGCATCGTCGGCAGCCTGTACGCGGGCGGCATGGATGCATTCGAGCTACAACAGCGCGCCTTCGCGCTCGACGAAGCGCAGATCCGCGACGTCAGCCTGTTCTCGGGAGGACTGGTCAAGGGCGAGAAGCTGCAGAATTACGTGAACCAGTTGCTCGACAACCGCCCGCTCGAAAAACTCGGCAAATCGTTCGCCGCCGTTGCAACCGAACTCGATACTGGCCGGCGCGTCGCCTTCAATCACGGCAACGCCGGCCAGGCAGTGCGCGCAAGTTCGAGCATCCCAGGCGTATTTGAGCCGGCCCCGATTGGCGGCAAGAAATATGTCGACGGCGGCGTGGTCAGCCCGGTGCCGGTCGATACGGCGCGCGAGCTTGGCGCGAATTTCGTCATCGCGGTCGACATCTCGAAAAAAGCCGCCGACGGCAATGGCGCCAAGTCGATGCTCGGCATCGTTGGCCAGTCGATCACCATCATGGGACAGAAGCTTGGCGAACAGGAGCTCGCCCGCGCCAACGTCGTGATCCGACCCAAGGTCGGTAAAATTGGCGCGACCGATTTCGACCAGAAAAACGTCGCGATCCTCGAAGGCGAAAAGGCGCTGCTCGCGGCGCTTCCGGAAATCAAGCACAAGATTGCCGAGACCCAGCAGGCGCTAGCCAAGCAGCCGTAAACCCGCTACAGTGGCAATATTGAACGATCGTTCTGATTGCCATGGATTTTTCCGCCTTCACGCCCAAGTTCCGCAGCCAGCTCGCGAAGATCGGCATCACCAGGCCGTTCGATCTGGTGCTGCACCTGCCGCTACGTTACGAAGACGAAACCCACCTGTATCCGATCGCCGATGCGCCGGTCGGCGCGCATGCGCTGGTCGAAGGCGAAGTGCAGAGCTGCGACATACAGTACAAGCCGCGCAAACAACTCGTTGCGCGCGTCGCCGACGGCAGCGGCACGCTGATCGTGCGCCTGCTGAATTTCTATCCGAGCGCAGCCACTCAACTTGAAACCGGCAAGCGCGTGCGTCTGTATGGCGAAATCCGGCGCGGTTTTTTTGGCGATGAAATGGTGCACCCGAAGGTTCGCGCAGTTCGCGAGCACCAGCCGCTCAGCGAATCGCTGACGCCGGTCTATCCGACCACAGCCGGGTTGCCGCAATTCCAGTTGATCAAGCAGATCGCGCAAGCGCTGAAAACCTGCGATCTGGCCGACACGCTCCCCTCTGCCGTCACCGAGCCGCTCGGCCTGCCCGGCTTCGCGGCCAGCGTGCGCCTGCTGCACCAGCCATCTCCGGATGTCGCGCAACACCTGCTGCGCGAACGCACGCACCCGGCGTGGCGGCGGCTGAAGTTCGACGAACTGCTCGCTCAGCAATTAAGCCTGCGGATCGCGCGCGCGATCCGGCGCGAACAGAACGCGCCAGTGGTCCGGCCGCCAAGAGAGCTTGCCAGAAAGTTGCTGGAAAACCTGCCTTTTGGCCTGACCCGCGCGCAGCAAAAAGTGCTGGCCGAGATCCACGCCGATCTCGCCGAGCCGCATCCGATGCAACGCCTGCTGCAAGGCGACGTCGGCGCGGGCAAAACCGTCGTCGCCGCGCTCGCCGCGTGCCAGGCGATCGAAGCCGGTTGGCAGGTTGCGCTGATGGCGCCGACTGAAATCCTCGCCGAACAGCATTTCAGGAAACTCGCCGACTGGCTCTCGCCACTCGGACTGCAGGTTGCCTGGCTGACCGGCAGCCTGAAATCGAAGGAAAAGAAAGCCGCGCTCACCGCGGCAGTCGAAGGCCATGCGCAACTGGTCGTCGGCACGCACGCGCTGTTTCAGCAGGACGTCGCATTTGAGCGGCTTGGCCTCGTGATCGTCGACGAGCAACACCGTTTCGGCGTCGCGCAGCGTCTGGCTTTGCGCGGCAAGGGCAACAGTCCGCACCAGCTGATGATGTCGGCAACGCCGATTCCGCGCACGCTGGCGATGAGCTTCTATGCCGATCTTGATGTCAGCGTGATCGACGAGCTGCCGCCGGGCAGAACGCCGATCGTAACCGCGCTGATCTCGGATGCCCGGCGCGACGAGGTGATCAGCCGCATCGCGGCCAAGGTGCAGGAAGGCCGGCAGGTCTACTGGGTCTGCCCGCTGATCGAGGAATCCGAGGCGCTGCAGCTGCAAACCGCTGTCGACACGCATGCGCAGTTGAGCGAAGAGCTTGAGGGTATCCACGTCGGACTGATCCACGGCCGGCTGAAGCCCGCGGAAAAGGCCGAGGTCATGGCCGCGTTCCAGCGCAACGAAATCCAGGTGCTCGTCGCCACCACGGTCATCGAAGTCGGCGTCGATGTGCCGAACGCGAGCCTGATGGTGATCGAGCACGCCGAGCGCATG
>RRZU010558765.1_pt1 | contig 21213 bp, 25 predicted proteins | sample 2165561 | NCBI WGS metagenome assembly RRZU01 (sample SAMN10456909, study PRJNA506462) | wastewater metagenome | isolation source: wastewater sludge | place: USA: Moscow, Idaho | reverse complement strand
CGGCCGGAGCCCAGCGCCGCATCGAAGGTGGCGGCACGCTGCCAGACCTGCAGGAAGGCGTCCTGCAGCACATCCTCGGCCAGCGCGTCGTCGCGCACGATGCGCCGCACCACGCCGAGCAGCCAGCGGCCCTCGTGCTCGTAGAGCATGCGCAGCGCGAAGCGCTCGCCGCGGGCGCAGGCCTGCAGCGCGGCATCATGGTCGAGGGTCAGGGCGGCGGCAGCGGAGGCGGCGGCAGGGGGCAAGGGCAGTCCTTTCGGTCTCGGCAGCGGCGTTTTGCCATTCTGCGAGAAGGGACTACCCAGGACCAAGGCACCGGCCGCCAGCCGTCAGCCGCCTGGGGGCATTCACCCGGCTCAGGCGCCCGGCTTCCAGAAGATGTAGTCGGCCTGGTACTGCACCACCTGCCGCTGGCCGGTCTGGCCTTCGCCGCAGGCCATCGCCGGCGCCACGCCACCACGGGTGGCCAGGCGCTGGATGTAGCTCACGCCCTCGAGCACGCCGCGGCCGGTGGCCGGGTTGGCCTTGACCAGCTGCAGCGGGATGTCGCCGGCCGCGGCAGGCACCAGCCCGACCTGCGTGCCGGTCAGCGCCGAGCCGTCGTCGGCCGCCCAGGTCGCCGGCGGGCCGAAGTAGCGGCCCAGCTTCATGCCGCTGCGGCTGCGCAGCTCGGCGTCCGGGCCGACGAAGACCCACTCGAACGCGCCCGGCGTGCCGGCCTTGGCGCGGCATTCATAGGTGATCTGGCCGACGCCGACGGTTTCCCAGGCGACGCGGTGGCCGGCGGGCACCTGCACCGGCGTCGGCAGCGCGGTCTGCGAGGTGGCGGTCATCGAGGTGGTCGCGCCCATCGGCGCGGAGGTCGACGAGCAGGCGGCCAGGCCGGCGCTCAGCAGCACGGCGGCGGCAAAGGCGAGGCGGCGGGGGGTGGCGGCGGCGAAGGACGAGCGAACGGTCATGGCAATGCTCCCGGAGGTGAATGAATCGGAGGAGCCGTCGACGCCGGGCTGGCGACGATCGTCTCAACCTTCACTAGCCGGGCCGATGCCGGACGGATGCAGCCGGAGGCGACGCAGATGCAACAGCATGTATCCATCCTGCGATCCGACCTCAGGGGAACCCGATGGTGCCCGGCCGCACATCGTCCTAGCATCGACACACGCACCGCCGGCTCGCACGGGGCGGCCGGTCGGGCTGTCGTCCGAAGGAGGTCTGCACCATGGATCATGTCGCACAGGTCACCGGTCACCTTCCGCGCCGCGCCCGTCAGGCGGCCGACGCGCCCGAGGTCCGCCAGGTCACGGTCACCCAGCCGCTGCGATGGCTGAAACGCGGCTGGGAGGATCTGTCGCATCACCCGGCCGCCAGCCTGGGCGGCGGCCTGGCGGTCGCCGCGATGGGCGCGGCGCTGATCGTCGCCGGCCGGCATCTGCCGCACTTGGCGCCGACGCTGGTCGGCGGCTTCCTGCTGCTGGCGCCGCTGGTGGCGCTGCCCTTTCATGCGCTGTCGCGCCAGCGGCTGGCCAGCGCGCGGCCCGACCTGGGCGAGGCGCTGGCCGATGGCTGGCGCAACGCCGGCTCGCTCGGACTGTTCGGGCTGGTGCTGGCGATCGCCTTCCTGCTCTGGGAGCGGGTCGGCGCGGTGAGCTTCGCGCTGCTGTACGGCGGCCTGGTGCCGGACCTGTCGAACCTGCTGTTCGACGTGCTGCTGTCGGGCCGCTACAGCGCGCTGGCCATCGCCTTCGTCGGCATCGGTGCACTGTTCGCGGCGGCGGTCTTCGTCATCGGGGTGGTCTCGGTGCCGATGCTGCTCGACCGCGAGGACGGCGACCTGATCGCCGCGATCGCCACCAGCGTGCGCGCCTGCCGCGCCAGCCCGGCAGCGATGCTGCTGTGGGCGGGGCTGATCGTCACGCTGATGGCGGTCGGCTACGCGACCGCGCTGCTCGGGCTGATCGTGATCTTCCCGCTGCTCGGCCACGCGAGCTGGCACGCCTACCGCGACATGGTCGAGTAGGCGGGCCGCGTCGGGCTCAGGCCGGCGCCGTGCGCGAGTAGCGCAGCAGCCGCCCGCGATAGGGCAGGCCGTCGGCCTCGGGCGTGCGCAGCGTGGTCTCGTGCAGCACGAAGCCCAGGCCGCTCATCCGGCGGGTGAAGGCCGGCCGGTTGCCCCGATCGGGATCGACGATCAGCACCTCGGCGTCCGGCTCGGCATGGCGCTCGACGAAGCGGGCCAGATGGCCCTGCTCGTCGCGCTCATACAGCACGTCGCTGCCCATGATGACGTCGAAGCGTCCCTGCACCGGTGCGGCATCGGCCGGATGGGCCGCTGCCGGCACGCCCGCCCGGCCTGCCCAGTCGCCGCGCCGGTAGACCAGCGGGGCGAGTGCGTTCAGGCTCAGGTTGTCGTGCAGGAAATCCGGGGCCAGCGGATGGGCATCGGAGGCGGTCACGTCGATGCCACGCCGGTGGCAGACCAGGCTGGCCAGCGCCAGCCCGCAGCCGACCTCGAGAATGCGTTCACCCGCCTTGAGCGGCCGGGCCGCCATGTGAGCCGCCAGCTGCAGGCCCGAGGGCCAGAGCATGCCGAACAGCGGCCAGGTGGCGGAGGAGAATCCCGCGGCCTCGGCCCGGCCGTCGGGATCGGCGTACTGCTGGCGATCCAGCAGCGACCGGATCAGCAGGCTGTCGGCGCCACGGATGGCGACCTGCTGCTGCCGGGTCTGGTAGCCGGGCATCCGGAGCGCTTTCGCGCCGCCGGATCAGTAGCTGCGACGGTTGCCGCCGCCGAAGCCGCCACCACCGTAGCCGCCGCCAGCCGGGCGATCCTCGCGGGGACGGGCGGCATTGACCACCAGGGCGCGGCCGCCGAAGGACTGGCCGTGCATGCCGGAGATGGCGCTGCGCGCATCTTCACCGGAAGCCATCTCGACAAAGGCGAAGCCCTTGGACCGACCGGTTTCGCGGTCGGTCATGACCTTGGCGGAGGCGACTTCGCCGAAGCGGGCGAAATGCTCGCGCAGATCTTCGTCGCGCATCGTGTAGGGCAGATTGCCGACGTAGAGCTTGTTGTCCATGATGGACCTTTCCAGAAATGCCGCGGAATGTGACGTGCCTGCCGCAGGCGCCAGGCGATCCGGGCCCGCCACCGGCGCCAGCCGGCGGTCAGCCCCGTGAATCAGAAGCGCCGACGCGGAGCGGACGGCGCGCCACCCGAGCGGGGCTCGAGGTGACGGAAGGTGATGCGACCCTTGTTCAGGTCGTAGGGCGACAGCTCGAGCGAGACCTTGTCACCCGCCAGGATGCGGATGTGGTGCTTGCGCATCTTGCCGCCGGTGTAGGCGATGAGGCTGTGCCCGTTCTCGAGCTTCACGCGGAAACGCGAGTCGGGCAGCACTTCCTCGACCTCGCCGCGCATTTCGATGAGTTCTTCCTTGGCCATGAGCAGAATTCCTGTGCAGTGGCGCCCCGTCCTGAATCGTTCAGGCCGGCAGCGCGGGTTGGTGGAGGTACCCCAGGCCCTGATCCAGCGCGTACTGCGCGGCGGCCTCGGATGAAGGGAACAGCGGGATGAAGCGGTAGACCCGATCATGGGTCCCCTCGCCACGGCCGCTGCGAATGGAGAGCGACGCGGCATACCGACCGCAGTCGGTGCGTCGGGTGGTGGAGGACAGGATGAACCTGCCCACGGTGCGAATGTCAGGAGAAGAAGGAATCAAGGAACCGGCGCCGCAGCAAGGGCTGCCAGCGCGAGACTGCCTGGAACGGTCGGCAGGACTGCCCGACGAGGGCAGATCAATGTCCCGAGTCACGCCACCCCTGCCGCAACAGCCACAGGAGTCGGGATCGATGTACCAGACGGAGCTTGCCTGGAATGGCGGGCCAGTCACGAACCGGACCGACCTTGCCGAGGACGCGATGCCCCGAGAGGCATGGAGTGCGACGAAATGCTGCTGAGGTAAGCGAAACGGCAGCAATTCCGCCGCACTATAGCACGACTCATGCCGCCCTTGGCGGTCAGCCGATGATCAGACGTTGAACAGGAAGTTCATCACGTCGCCGTCCTTGACGACGTACTCCTTGCCTTCGGCGCGCATCTTGCCGGCGTCCTTGGCGCCCTGCTCGCCGCCGAACTGGATGTAGTCCTCGTAGGCGATGGTCTGGGCGCGGATGAAGCCGCGCTCGAAGTCGCCGTGGATGACGCCGGCAGCCTGCGGCGCGGTGTCGCCGACGCGGATGGTCCAGGCGCGCACTTCCTTCACGCCCGCGGTGAAGTAGGTCTGCAGGCCCAGCAGCCGGAAACCCGCGCGGATCAGGCGGTTCAGGCCCGGCTCGTCCTGGCCCATCTCGGCCAGGAACATCGCGCGGTCCTCGTCGTCCATCTCCGACAGATCGGCCTCGGTCTTGGCGCAGATCGCCACCACCGGCGCCTTCTGCGCCTCGGCGTAGGCCTTCAGGCGGTCGAGCAGCGGGTTGTTCTCGAAGCCGTCTTCCGACACGTTGCCGACGAACATCGCCGGCTTGGCGGTGATCAGGCACAGCGGCTTGAGGATGAGACGCTCTTCCTTGCTGAAGTCGATCGAGCGCACCGGCTGCGCCTGGTCCAGCGCGGCCTGGCACTTCTCGAGCACCTTCACCAGCGCGGCGGCTTCCTTGTCGTTGCCCGAGCGCGCGGCCTTGAGCGAGCGCTGCAGCGTCTTCTCGACCGTGCCCAGGTCGGCCAGGCACAGCTCGGTCTGGATGACCTCGATGTCGGCGATCGGATCGACGCGGCCGGCGACGTGGATGACGTTGTCGTCCTCGAAGCAGCGCACCACGTTCACGATCGCGTCGGTCTCGCGGATGTGGCTCAGGAACTGGTTGCCCAGGCCTTCGCCCTTGCTCGCGCCCGCCACCAGACCGGCGATGTCGACGAACTCGACGATGGCCGGCAGGATGCGCTCGGGCTTGACGATCTCGGCCAGGCCGTTCAGACGCGGATCAGGCACCTCGACCACGCCGACATTGGGCTCGATGGTGCAGAACGGATAGTTCTCGGCAGCGATGCCGGCCTTGGTCAGGGCGTTGAAGAGGGTGGACTTGCCGACGTTGGGCAGGCCGACGATGCCGCACTTGAGGCTCATGATGACAATCTCTTGGAGGGGGCACGGCCGGGCCGCGCGAAAGGATGCGCGATTGTAGGGGCGCGGTCCGTTCAGAAACGCACCGTGCCGCGCCCGCCCTGCCCCACCGCCAGCCGCCGCCCGACGCCCTCGACGATGACCGCGTTCATGCCGAAGCTGATCGCGCCGCCGACGCGCGGATCGGCCCGGTAGCCCGCCAGCGTGTCGCCGGGCTCGTGGCCGGGCACGGCGGTGTCGGGGTCGATGTTCGGGATCGGGCAGCGCGGGCAGGGCTTGACCAGGCGCAGCACCACCGGGCCGTCCGGCGTGGCGATGTGCAGCTCGTCGAGGTGGTCCTCGGCATGCGCGTCCAGGCCGGCCAGCACCAGATTGGGCCGGAAGCGCTGCATCGTCACCGCCGGCTGCCCGCGTGCGGCCAGGCGGCGGTTGAGCTCGTCGAGCGCCGCCTGCGACACCACCAGGATGGGATAGCCGTCGGAGAAGGCGTTCTCGGCCTCGATCTCGCCGGTCCACTTGCGGCTGGAGAGCCGGCGCTGGCCGGCCTCGAAGCGCACCGCCCGCACCGGCTCGCCCAGGCATTCGCTGAACCAGCGCGCGGCGCCCGGACCGGCGGAGCGGGCGGCGACCTCGTCATCCCAGACCCGCACCCGCAGCCGCTCGCCCAGCGGCTCGGCCGGCAGCTGGAGCGGCGCGAGGCCCGGCGCCTGCAGCTGCAGGCTGCCGTCGGCCGCGATCGCCGGGCGGATCAGCGCCATGCGCGGATGTTCGCGCTGCGAGACGAACTCGCCGGCCGCATCGACCAGCATCCACTCGCGGTCGCCGGCCAGGCCGGTGGCGGCCAGCCGGGCCTCGGGCACGCTCAGGCCCGCGCAGGACTTGACCGGATGCAGGTGCAGCGCGGCCACGGTGAAGGCGCTGCTGCCGTCGTCAGCGTCGAAGGGGGCGGAGGTGTCGGGGAAAGGCATTGTCGGGATCTCGGTCGGGCTGTTCCTACAATCTTGCCCCATCATGCTCGTGCCCCCCTTCGCCTCCAGTCCGGCCGGCTCCGGACACTCCTCCGCCTCGACGCTCGATGTACTGATCCGCGGCGGCGGCCCGGTCGGCACCAGCCTGGCGCTGGCGCTGTCGCGCGAGGGCCTGAAGGTCGGCCTGCTGGCCGCCCCGCCCCGGCGCGATGCGGCGCCCGATGTGCGCACCTATGCGCTCAATGCCGGCGCGGTGGCGCTGCTGCGCGAGCTGCGGGTCTGGGACGCGCTGCCCGAGGACGCGCGCACCGCGGTGAGCGACATGCAGATCCGCGGCGACGATGGCGGCGCGCTGGAATTCAGCGCCTGGCAGCAGGGCGTGGCCGAACTGGCCTGGATCGTCGACGCCGCCGCGCTGGAGCAGGTGCTCGGCGAGGCGCTGCGCTTCGCGCCGCATGTGCAGCGGCTGACGCAGCCCGCGCCGGCGGCGCTGACCGCCATCTGCGAGGGCCGCGACTCCGCCACCCGCGAGGCGCTGGGCGCCGGCTTCGAGGCCTTCGCCTACGGCCACCTGGGCGTGGCGGCGCGGCTGCTCAGCGACCGGCCGCACCACGGCGTGGCGCGGCAGTGGTTCCGCCATCCGGACATCCTGGCGCTGCTGCCCTTCGACCGGCCGCAGGCCGGCCACGGCTACGGCCTGGTCTGGTCGCTGCCGCAGGACGAGGCCGAGCAGGTGATGGCGCTGTCCGACGCCGAATTCGCCGCACGGCTGCAGGAGGCCACCGGCGGCGCTGCCGGCCGGCTCGAGCCGGTGTCGCCGCGCGCGGCCTGGCCGCTGCGGGTCGGTCAGGCCGCGCGCTGGTGCGGCCCCGGCTGGGTGCTGCTGGGCGATGCGGCGCATGCGGTGCATCCGCTGGCCGGCCAGGGCCTGAACCTGGGCCTGGCCGATGTGCGGGTGCTGGCGCAGGTGCTGGTCGAGGCGCGGCGCACCGCACCGTGGCGCCCGCTCGGCGACGAGCGCCTGCTGCGCCGCTACGCCCGCGAGCGCAGCGTGCCGACGCTGGCGATGAGCCGGCTGACCGACGGCCTGCTGCACCTGTTCGCGCAGCCCGCGCCGCCGCTCAGGGAACTGCGCAACCACGGAATGACTCTGGTCCAGCAGCTCGGCCCGCTCAAGCGCTGGCTGACCGCCCGGGCACTCGACGCCTGATCTCCCGGCCCTGTGCCCTCTCCCCGCACCGATCCCACCAAGGACACGCCATGAAGCTGCCGCGCCCCGCCCTCCCTGCCTTCGCCACCGGCCTCGGCGCCCTGGCGCTGGCCCTGCTCGCGGCCGCGCCGGCCGCACGGGCCGACGAGAACGTCATCCGCAAGACCCTGGCCGAACGCTTCCAGAACCTGCCGAAGATCGACGAGGTGCGCCCGGCACCGGTGGCCGGCCTGTGGGAGCTGCGCCTCGGCACCGAGGTGATGTACACCGATGCCAAGGGCGCCTACCTGATCCAGGGCTCGATCATCGACACCGCCACCCGCAAGGACCTGACGCAGGAGCGCATCGACAAGCTGACCGCGATCGACTTCGCCTCGCTGCCGCTGAAGGACGCCATCGTCTGGAAGAACGGCAACGGCAAGCGCCGCATCGCCGTCTTCGGCGACCCGAACTGCGGCTACTGCAAGCGGCTGGAAAAGGACCTGATCAACGTGAAGGACGTGACGGTCTACAACTTCGTCATCCCGATCCTGGGCGGCGACTCGGCCGACAAGGCCCGCTCGATCTGGTGCGCCAAGGACAGCACCGCCGCCTGGCGCGGCTGGATGGTCGACGGCGTCGCCCCGCCGCGGGTGATGGGCCAGTGCGACGCCTCGGCGATCGAGCGCAACGCGGCGCTGGCGCGCAAGCACAAGGTCAACGGCACGCCGGCGATCGTCTTCGAGGACGGCACCCGCGCGCCCGGCGCGATTCCCGCCGCCGAGATCGAGAAACGGCTGGCGGCGCTGGCCAGGTCCTGAAGCCGGCTCAGCCGAGCCGGTACTGGCAGATCCAGACCTGATCGAGCGCCGGGCAGACCAGCCGCGCGCAGCCGACCTCGCGCGCCGACGGCGCGACCAGCTGCTGGTAATGGCTGCAGACCCGGCCCGGCCGGCACTGGCGCGTCTCGGGATCCAGATCGGCGCCCTGCTGCGCCCACTGGTCGACGACATAGGCCGGGTCCAGCGGCTGCAGCGCGGTGCGGCCATCCTTCCAGCGGTAGGCGCTGGACCAGTACATGTTCTCGCCGATGTGCAGGTCCGGACTGGGCTGGGCCTCGCAGGGCTGGCCGCGACCGCGCTCGAGCTGCAGCGCCCACTGCCCGGCCGCACGCGCCATCTCGTCCGACCAGGTCAGCGGCCGAACCCCGGCATGCAGGCGCCACTCGTTGTGGCGCTGCAGCATCGCCTGGCGGGCCTCGGACGGCAGCACGGCGCGTTCGCCGGCAGAAGGTGCCGCCACGACCGGCGAGCACGAAGCGGACAGCAGGACCAGGGCAGGAAGAAAGCGCGACAGCACGGCAGACCTCGGCGAGGCCGATCGCACCTCCGGCGGATCGGCAGGACAAAAGCCGCCACTATAGTGACGGATTTATCATTTCGATCGCCGAAAAAGCGCCGCACCGTGCCGTACCACGGCGCGCCGCGTCGAACCGCCGGTTCAGCGGTGGGTGAAGCCCGGTGCGCGCTTCTCGAGGAAAGCGCCCATGCCCTCCTTCTGGTCGGCGCTGGAGAACAGCGCGTGGAACAGCCGGCGCTCGAACAGCAGGCCTTCCGACAGCGGCGACTCGAAGGCGCGATCGACGCTTTCCTTGGTCGCCATCAGCGCCAGCAGCGAGTAGCCGCACATCGCCTCGGCGGCCTTCGCGGCCTCGGCATGCAGCTCGGCCAGCGGCACGACCCGCGAGACCAGGCCGGCGCGCTCGGCCTCGGCCGCGTCCATCATGCGGCCGGTCAGCGCCAGGTCCATCGCCTTGCTCTTGCCCACCGCACGCGGCAGGCGCTGCGTGCCGCCGGCGCCGGGAATGATGCCCAGCTTGATTTCAGGCTGGCCGAACTTCGCGTTGTCGGCCGCGATGATGAAGTCGCAGGCCATCGCCACCTCGCAGCCGCCGCCCAGCGCGAAGCCCGAGACCGCCGCGATGATCGGCTTGCGCACCTGGCGGATGGTGTCCCAGTTGCGCGAGATCAGGCCCTTGCGGAAGGCATTCGGGAAGTCGAAGGGATGCATGACCGAGATGTCGGCGCCGGCGGCAAAGGCCTTCTCGCTGCCGGTGACCACCACGCAGGCGATCGAGTCGTCGGCATCGAAGGCCAGCAGCGCCTCGCCCAGCTCGTCCATCAGGCCATCGTTGAGCGCGTTGAGCGCCTTGGGCCGGTTCAGCGTGATCCAGCCGTAGGACAGCGCCTGGGCGCCGATGCCCGGGCGGGTCTCGACAAGAATGTTCTCGTAGGTGCGTTCGGTCATGGCGGGAGATCCTGAGCGAGGGGGACGGGGAACGGTACAGCACCATGCTGCACCGCAGCAGGCGAGACTATAGAACGACCGTTCTATTTTGTCGCTGCGGGCGAACCCGCCTGCCGCGGCACCTCCGACAGCTGCAGATCGAGCCAGGTGCTGGCGTCCTGCTCGATGCGGATGCGCACCGGCAGCATCTGCAGCGTCGGCGCATACCAGATCTGCGCGCTGAGCAGGCTGCCGCCACGGCGCACCGCCTCGGCCGCGGCCTCGGGCAGCGCGGTGGTGATCGGCACCGGCCGCACATGCAGCGTCTCGAGCGGGCCCAGCGGCGTGTTCACCGGCACCCGGGCGCCGACCTCGTAGACCCAGCGCCGCACCCGGTGCGGCAGCGCCAGGTCGAACTCGATCCGCTGGCCGGGCTGGCGCAGCTCGGGCCGGGTCGAGAACAGCCAGACCATCTGGATGAACTGGCTGGCGCTGTCCTGCACGTCGGCACGTGCCGGCATGCGCCGGCCGTCGGCCAGCTGCACGCCCTCGCCGTCCAGGCTCATCAGCACCCGCCGGTCGCGGCCGACGATCTGGCGCGTCTCCTGCTCGTAGCGCTGCGGGCGCAGGCCCTCGGGCGTGATGCGGCCCTCGCTGCTCATGCGCCGCGACATCAGCGGCGCCAGGCTCGGCCCGACCGAGACCTCGAGATGGACCTGATAGCGCTCGCCCGAGCGCAGCCATTCGACCTGGGCCTCGCCGTGCACCTCGCCCTGGTACCAGCCGGTCAGCGTGTAGCGCAGCCGGGTCGAGGCCGGCCACTCGAAGGCCGGGCCGGACGCCGCTGCGGCCGGTGCACTCGCTCCAGCCGCAGCCGTGACCACGGCCCCCGGCGGAGCCGCCGCGACGCTGCCCGGCGCGGCCAGCGGATCGAAGTCGGGCGACTGCGGTCCGGCCGAGGCCGGCGGGGGCTCGGCGGACACGCTGATCTCGGCGGCATCGGCCAGCAGCGGCGCGGAGGCCGGTGCTTCGGGCGGCTCCAGCGGCTCAGGCCGATCAGGCTGCGGCGCAGGTGCGGCTGGCGCGTCCGGCGCCGCCTGCGGGCGGGCGGCCGACCGGGGTGCGGCGGCGGCAGCAGCCACCGGCGGCAGGCTCTGGGCGATCTCGCGGGTGTAGACCGCCGACAGGCGCTCGATCGCCGGATCCGGCGCGGTCGACGCCCGCAGGCGCTCGCCGAACCAGACCAGCAGCAGCGCATGCAGGCCCAGGACCGCCGCGCCCAGCGCCGCCAGCAGCCTCAGCCTGCGCATGGGTGCGCGCGGCTCAGGCGCCGGCGCGAGTCAGCCACGCCCCGCGGCGGCGACGCACCGCGGCCGCCGGCTTGCCCTGCAGCGACAGCGCCACCGCACCCTCGACCTCGCGCCCCTGCGGCAGCGTCAGGTGCAGCAGCCGGCGGTCACGCGCCACCAGCAGCGGCAGCGGCTGCTCGAAGGCGCCGTAGAGCGTGAGGTCTTCCGGCTTGACGACACGCCAGTCGCCCAGCGCCAGGATCTCGTCGCCGGCCGACAGGCCGGCGGCCTCGGCCAGCCCGCCCGCCAGCACCGACTGCACCTTCAGCCCGGCGGTCGCCTCGTTGAGCCGCGCGCCCAGGCGCTGCTGCAGCAGCGGGCGCTCGCGGCGCAGGTCGACGCCCAGCGCGGGCAGCAGCTCGGCCAGCGGCAGCTCGTCCGTGCCGTGCACCCAGGCGGCGATCTCGGGCGCGAAGTCGCGCCGGCCCACCCGGCGCAGCGCGGCCAGGATGTCGTCCTCGCCGATGGGGCCGCCGCCGCTGGCGCGCCACAGCTCGCGCATCACCTCGTCGAGCGAGCCGCGCCCGGCCGCGCGCAGCGTCAGGTCCAGGCACAGCGCGATCTGCGCGCCCTTGGTGTAGTAGCTGACGGTGGCGTTGGCGCTGTTCTCGTCCGGGCGGTAGTACTTGACCCAGGCGTCGAAGCTGGCCGCCGCGGCGCTCTGCACCCGCCGGCCCGGCGTGCCCAGCACCTGGTTGGCGGTGCGCGCGACCAGGCGCAGATAGCGCGCCTCGTCGATCAGGCCGGTGCGCACCAGGAACAGGTCGTCGTAGTAGCTGGTGAAGCCCTCGAAGAACCACAGCAGCCGCGTGTAGTTCTCGCGCTGCAGCTCGTAGGCGGCGAACTCGCGCGGCTTCAGGCGCTTGACGTTCCAGGTGTGGAAATACTCGTGGCTGATCAGGCCCAGCAGCGTGACATAGCCGTCGGCGCTGCTGGCGTCGCCGCGGCGCGGCAGGTCGCGGCGGGTGCAGATCAGCGCGGTGCTGTTGCGGTGCTCCAGGCCGCCGTAGCCGTCGTCGGTGGCGTTGAGCATGAAGACATAGCGCTCGAAGGGCGGCGGATCGCAGCCGTCGTCGCGGCCGTGCCAGAAGCGGATCTGCGCCTCGCAGATCTTCTTGGTGTCGGCCAGCAGGCGCTCGCCGTCGAAACCCGGCAGGGCGCCTGCGACGACGAACTCATGCTCGGTGCCGCAGGCGGTGAAGCGGCCGCGCCAGAAGGCGCCCAGCTCGAAGGGATGGTCGATCAGCGCGTCGTAGTCGGGCGCCGACCACTCGCCCGGCGCCACCTCGGGCAGGCCGGTGGCCACCTGCCAGCCTTCGGGCAGGGGACCGAGCGTGACGCGGTGCTCGTCGGCCTCGCGGCCCTCGGCGCGCAGGAAGACGCCGGTGCCGTTGAAGAAGCCGCGCTGCGCGTCCAGCCAGGCGCAGCGCACCGAGCTGTCGAAGGCGTAGACCCGCCAGCTCAGCGTCAGCGCGCCGCGGCCGCTGCAGTCGGCCTCCCAGGTGTGCTTGTCGATCTGCGTCAGCGCCACCTCGCGGCGGCCCTGGCTGGCCTTCAGCCCGCTCAGGTGACGGGCGAACTCGCGCACCAGATAGCTGCCCGGAATCCACGCCGGCAGCGACAGGCGCTGGCGCGGGGCCGGATGCGGCAGCGTCATCGTGACGCGGTAATGGTGGCTGCGGAGATCGTCGATCTCCAGATGAAGTCGGATCATGCGGGCGCGGTCGGTTCGGAGATCAGGCCTGGGCTGCGGCCAGGAAGCAGCTCAGCGCGGCCACCGCGGTGAGCCGGAAACGCAGCGTCAGCCATTTCGACAGACCGGCGGCGGGATAGACCCGCCGGTCGATCAGATAGCAGGCGATCAGCAGCACCGCCTGGATCACCAGCCCGGAGGCCGGCGGCATCACCACCGACACCCAGGCCAGCAGCGACAGCGTGACGCCGGTCCACAGCCGGCGGTGCGGCACCGCCAGCACCAGCATCGCCAGCGCCCAGTGAATGCCGCCCAGGAAGGACACGATGATGCCGGCATAGACCGCCAGCGACAGCAGCACATAGGGCTGCACGTCGGCACGCACCACCATCGACAGCAGCGCCCCGAAGCCGAAGGGCAGCAGCCCGGCATAGCCCAGGCGCAGCGCCAGCTCGTCAGGCGCGGCAGGCAGCCGCGCGGGCAGCGACGGCGGAGGATCGACAGGCAGCAGGGGCGAGGCGGACACGGTGGATCTCGGCAAGGCAAGGGCGCCGCAGGGCGCGATGCCGGATTGTCACCGCAGCAGCGCGGACGCGCACGCCGCCGGGCTGATCCTCAGGGCGCGCACCAGCGTCCGGACAGTGCGGCGTCGCGCGCATCGAACACCGCACGGCGATGCCCCTGCGGATCCAGGGACAGCCAGTCCATGCGTTCGACCCGCAGGCGCATCACCGCGAAGTGCGCGCGCTGGCCGCGCGAGCGGTCGAGCGACGCTTGGGCCTCGCCCTCGACATCGCCATCGGTCTTCGCGCCGCTGTCGTCGAAGGGCTGGCCCGGGCTCAGCGGCGAGAGATAGTCCTGCGCGGCGCGGGTATGGCGCAGCAGCGCCCAGCGCGAGGTCACGTCCAGCCCTTCGGTGCTGACCAGGATGCGCCCGCCCAGCCGCAGCTGCCAGCCCAGCGTCCGCGACCAGCACAGCAGCTGCGCACGCGGATCGGCCTGCAGCTGCGCCACCTTGGGCGAGCGGGCGTCGGTGTAGAGCAGCAGCGTGCGCGAGGCGACATCGACCTCGCGCAGCACCACGGTGCGCGCCTGCGGCCCGAACTCCGGACAGACGGTGGCCAGCACCGGCTGGCGCCATTCATGGGCGCGGTCCTGAGCGGCACCAGCCAGCTCGCGCCACAGCGTGGCACCCAGCTCCTCCAGCGTCGGTCCGGACAGGGATGTGGCATTCATCGATCGACTCCAGGCAGCGCCGCCGCGGGATACGGCATCCACGGCCCCCCGACGCTGCCAACAGCAATGGACAGTGTCCGGCAAGCGCCGGACGCATGGCTCAAGGAATTCCAGAAATTCCCGGCTCAATTGTTTACTTATCAGGAATGTTTCATTGAATATTTGGCGATTTCTAAACGTATTTCATCTCAATACAGTCACGGACATGGACAGCACTCACGAAGGAAGACCCACCATGACCCCCAAGACCACCACCAAGACCCTGCCCGCCCTGATCGCCCTGCTGGCCGCCGCGACGCTGTCGGGTGCGGCTCTGGCCGACGAGAGCCCGCGCAGTTTCGGGCATGAACGTGTCGGAACGCCGAAGACCCGCGCCGAAGTGATCGCCGAGCTGCGCGAGGCCCAGGCCAGCGGCGAGTTCGAGCGTCTGCATGCCGACGAGCCCGCCGCGGTGCGAGTGCGACCGGCCGCCAAGGCGCGCAGCACCGCCGGCAGCACGCCGACGCTGCGCTGATTCCAGCCAAGCTGAGCGACGGCGGCGTCGTCGCTCAGCCGCCCGGCGCGGCCAGCTGCCGACGCCGGAACAGCTCCAGCACCGCACCGTCGTCATGCTCGGCCAGACCGGTCGAGCAGGCGGTGCGAAAGGCCGCCAGCGCCACCTCGCCGAAGGGCGAACGCTCGCCGGCGGCCTGCAGCATCTGCAGCGCCAGCGTCAGGTCCTTCGTCAGGATCTGCATGTGCGCGCGCGGCGCATGGTCGCCGTCGAGCGCTCGCGGCATCCGGTCGTCGGTGATCCAGGATTGCCCCGAGCTGGCCGAGACCACCTGCTGCAGCAGGCGCGGGTCCAGCCCCATGCGCTCGCCGGTGGCCAGCGCCGCGGCGCCCGCCACCAGATGCACGCCGGCCAGCAGGTTGTTGATCAGCTTGACCCGGGCCGCGTCGCCCGGCTTGTCGCTGACCAGGAAAGTGCAGCCGGCCAGATCGGCCAGCACCGCGGAGTGCCGCAGCCGCGCCGCCTCGGCGCAGGCCAGCATCAGGCTGATCGTGCCATTGCGCGCCTTGGCCGGACCGCCGGAGACCGGCGCGTCCAGCAGCTCGGCGCCGCGCGCGCGCACCAGCCGCGCGAAGCGCTCGACCTCGGCCGGCGCGATGGTGCTGCAGATCATCACGTCGACCGGCGGCGCCGACAGCACGCCGCCCGGGCCGCACAGCACCTCGTCGACCTGCGCCGCGTCGACCACCGCGATGATCAGCAGCTCGCAGGACTCGGCCACCGCCGCCGGCGTCGGCAGCACCCGCGCGCCCGACTTCGCGGCGATGCGCTCGGGCACCTTGCGCAGGTCGCGCACGTTGACGCCGTGGCCGCGGTCGATCAGGCGCTGCGCCAGCCCCAGGCCGATGTTGCCGATGCCGATGACGCCGATGTCCACGCGACTCAGCCCTCGCGGCGCAGCGCCGGGAACAGGATCACGTCGCGGATGCTGGGCGAGTCGGTCAGCAGCATGATCAGGCGGTCGATGCCGATGCCGCAGCCGCCGGCCGGCGGCATGCCGTATTCCAGCGCACGGATGAAGTCGGCATCAAAGAACATGGCCTCGTCGTCGCCGGCCTCCTTGTTGGCGACCTGCGACTGGAAGCGCGCGGCCTGGTCCTCGGCGTCGTTCAGCTCGGAGAAGCCGTTGCCGTACTCGCGGCCGGTGATGAACAGCTCGAAGCGCCCGGTGATCGCCGGATTGGTGTCCGACGCCCGCGCCAGCGGCGAGACCTCGACCGGATAGTCGATGATGAAGGTCGGCTGCCAGAGCTTCTCCTCGACCGCCGCCTCGAACAGGCCGAACTGCAGCTGCGCCAGGCCCCAGTGCTTCGGCGGCTCCTCGCCGAGCGACTTCAGCCTGGCGTGGATCGCATCGGCATCGTCGGCCTCGGCTTGCGAGAGGCCGGCGTGCACCACCAGCGAGTCGCGCACCGACAGGCGCGCGAAGGGCTCGTCGAGGTGGACTTCCTTGCCGGCGTAGGTCACGCGGGCCGCGCCGGTGGCGGCGATCGCGGCCTGGCGCAGCAGGTTCTCGGTGAAGTCCATCAGGTCATGATGGTTCCAGTACGCCGCATAGAACTCCATCATCGTGAATTCCGGGTTGTGCCGGACCGAGATGCCTTCGTTGCGGAAGTTGCGGTTGATCTCGAACACACGCTCGAAGCCGCCGACCAGCAGGCGCTTCAGATACAGCTCCGGCGCGATGCGCAGGAACATCTCCTGGTCGAGCGCGTTGTGGTGCGTGATGAAGGGCTTGGCGTTGGCGCCGCCCGGGATCGGATGCAGCATCGGCGTCTCGACCTCGAGGAAGCCGTTGTCGATCATGAACTCGCGGATGCTCGACACCGCCTTGGAGCGGGCGCGGAAGCGCGCGCGCGCGGCGTCGTCGGTGATCAGGTCGACATAGCGCTGGCGGTACTTCTGTTCCTGGTCGGTCATGCCGTGGAACTTGTCGGGCAGCGGACGCAGCGCCTTGGTCAGCAGGCGGATCGAGGTGACCTTGATCGACAGCTCGCCGGTCTTGGTGCGGAAGAGCGTGCCCTCGGCGCCGAGGATGTCGCCGAGATCCCAGCGCTTGAAGTCGGCCAGCTTCTCGGGGCCGACATTGTCCTGGGTGATGTAGAGCTGGATGCGGCCGGTGCCGTCCTGCAGCGTGGCGAAGCAGGCCTTGCCCATGACGCGCTTGAGCATCATGCGGCCGCCGATGCAGGCGCTGATCGGCGCGGCTTCCAGCGCCTCGTTGTCACGGCCTTCGGCGGCGGCCAGCAGGTCGGCGGCGTGGTCACGCGGCTTGAAGTCGTTCGGGAAGGCGACGCCCTGGGCGCGGATCTGGCTGAGTTTCTCGCGGCGTTCGGCGATCAGCTGGTTGTCGTCGGCGGGAACGGGAGTGGGGGCGGCGTGGCTCATCGTCGGCTCGGCTCGGCCCGGCCGCGGCGGGCGCGGCAGGCGGGTGTCGTGTGGAGGGAAGGATTTCGCGGCGATTCTAGGCCTGCTCGCCCCCCGCCTAAAATCGATCGACCGCCCCGCCGCCCCTTCGCGGCGCCTCTGCCGCCTGTTTTGCCACCATGACCGTCGCCTTCCCCATCACCGACCGCAAGATCCGCTTCGCCCTGGTGGGCTGCGGCCGCATCGCGAAGAACCATTTCGGCGCGCTGGCGCAGCATGCCGACCGCGCCGAGCTGGTGGCCGTCTGCGACAAGGTGCCCGAGCGCGCCGCGGCCGCCGCCGCGCAGACCGGCGCACGCGCCTTCACCTCGCTGGAGGCGATGCTGGCTGAAGTCGATGCCGACATCGTCGTGCTGACCACGCCCAGCGGCCTGCACCCGCAGCAGGCGATCCGCGCCGCGCGCGCCGGCCGCCATGTGCTCTCCGAAAAGCCGATGGCCACCAAGTGGGACGAGGGCATGGCGATGGTGCGCGAGTGCCGCGATGCCGGCGTCAAGCTCTTCGTCGTCAAGCAGAACCGCCTGAACGCGACGATGCAGCTGCTCAAGAAGGCGATCGACGAGAAGCGCTTCGGCCGCATCCACATGGTCACGGTCAACGTCTTCTGGACCCGCCCGCAGAGCTACTACGACGAGGCGCCGTGGCGCGGCCGCTGGGACATGGACGGCGGCGCCTTCATGAACCAGGCCAGCCATTACGTGGACATGGTCGACTGGCTGGTCGGCCCGGTCGACAACGTGCATGCCTACACCGCGACGCAGGGCCGCGACATCGAGGCCGAGGATTCGGGCGTGATGAGCCTGCGCCTGCGCGCCGGGGGGCTGGCGAGCATCAACGTGACGATGCTGACCTACCCGAAGAACCTCGAAGGCTCGATCACGGTGCTGGGCGAGCGCGGCACGGTGCGCATCGGCGGCGTGGCGGTGAACGACATCCAGCACTGGGAATTCGACGCACCCCGCCCCGAAGACGAGCAGATCAAGGCCGCCAGCTACGCCACCACCTCGGTCTACGGCTTCGGCCACCCGCTCTACTACGCCAACGTCATCGACACGCTGCGCGGCGAGGCCCATGCCGAGGTCGACGGCTACAGCGGGCTGCGCTCGCTGGAAGTGCTGATCGCGGGCTACCGCTCGGCGCGCGACGGCGTGCGCGTCGGCCTGCCGCTGGTGTTCTGAGCCGAGCCCCCTCAACCCGGAGAACCGACATGGACACGCCCGCCTGGCACCACGACACCGCGATCATCGACGACGGCGCCCAGCTCGGGCCCGGCACCAAGGTCTGGCATTTCAGCCATGTCTGCGCCGGCGCGCGCATCGGCGCGGGCTGCTCGCTCGGCCAGAACGTCTTCGTCGGCAACGACGTGGTCATCGGCTCGGGCGTGAAGATCCAGAACAATGTCTCGGTCTATGACGCGGTGACGCTGGAGGACGATGTCTTCTGCGGCCCCAGCGTCGTCTTCACCAACGTCTACAACCCGCGCGCGGCGGTGTCGCGCAAGCACGAATACCTGCGCACCGTCGTGAAGCGCGGCGCCACGCTGGGCGCCAACTGCACGATCGTCTGCGGCACCACGGTGGGCGAACACGCCTTCATCGGCGCCGGCAGCGTGGTCAACCGCGACGTGCCGGCCTTCGCGCTGATGGTCGGCGTGCCGGCGCGGCGCATCGGCTGGATGAGCCGCCACGGCGAACGCCTGGGCCTGCCGGTGCGCGGCGAGGGCGAGGCGACGTGTCCGGCGACGGGGGAGCGGTATCGGCTGCGGGGGGATGTGCTCACGCGCCTGGACGACGGCACCGGCGGCCGCTGATCACGGCGATCCGCTCATGCGCCGCTGGCCACGAATCCTGCTGCCGGGCGCCGCCGCCCTGGCGCTGGCCTTCTGGACCCAGGCCCAGCTCGCGCTGGCCGGGCAGCGCTGGCACCGCGAGCGGCTTCACCAGTTCGTCGGCAGCCCCTTTCCCTCGGCAGACGAGCTGCAGGCGATGGACTGGGGCACGCCGCTGCTGCTGGCACTGCTGCCCTGGGTCGTGGCGCTGCTCGGGCTCAGGGTGCGCCGCTGGCGACGCCGGCGAGCCGCCTGAGCGGGCCGGATCGGGGCGCTCTGCAACAATCGTCGGGCGCCTGCTGCACGCACCTTTTTCATCCGCCTTCCTCCGCTCATCCACTGCGCCATGTACATCGACACGATCCGGCTGGAGAACATCCGCGGCTTCCGGGAGCTGGAGTTCCGCTTCGACCGCGGCCAGGGACAGTATGCCGGCTGGACGGTGCTGACTGGGGACAACGGGTCGGGCAAGAGCACGGTGCTGAAGGCGATGGCGTTGGCACTCGCAGACGACGCTTACAGGACACTGCAGCCCAATTTCAAAGGCTGGCTCCATGCAAACACGAACACGGCCCTGATCGATCTGCGTTTACATCCACTGCAGTCCCAAACCACCGGAACTTCACTGCGCCTCAGCCGAGGTACCCGCTCTAATCCTGTCGTCACACGAAGTCGCGTGCGGAACTCGCAGCACAGTGAGCCTTGGCCGCTAAATGATGACTGGCTGGTGTGTGGCTACGGACCGCTTCGCCGAATTTCCAATTCCACAGCAGACGCGACGGAGCTGATGCGTGCCCCCATCACCGAGCGACTCGTCACCCTGTTCCAGGAAACCGCCTCGCTGGCCGAAGCGGACCAGTGGCTCCGCAACCTGAACTACAAGCGTCTGGAACAGAAGCCCGAGGCCGCAGCCACGCTCGCCGTCGTTCTCGAACTGCTCAACGACGATTTCCTGCCCAACCAGATCACCGTCGATCGGGTCGATTCCGACGGGCTGTGGCTGAAGGACCGCGAGGGAAATGCGCTGTCCTGGGCCGACATGAGCGACGGCTACCGCGCTGCGCTGGCCCTGCTCGCCGACATCCTGCGTCACATGGTCAACGCCTGCGGCACGGACGACCTGACCGGGCGGGATGACGAGGGGCGGCTGTTCCTGAAACCGGCCGGCGTCGTGCTGATCGACGAGATCGACGCCCATCTGCATCCCGAGTGGCAGCGGGAGATCGGTTTCTGGCTGAAGCGCCATTTCCCGAACATCCAGTTCATCGTCACCAGCCACAGCCCGCTGATCTGCCAGGCGGCCGATCCGAACGGCCTGTTCGTGCTGCCCGAGCCCGGCAGCGACGAGCCGGCCCGGGCGCTGACGGCGGAGGAATATCAGGAGGTGATCTCGTCGCGGCCGGACACGATCCTGCGCTCGCCGGCCTTCGGGCTGCGCAACACGCGCTCCGACCCGGTGGTGGCCAAGCGCGCCCGCTATTCCCTGCTTCAAAGCCGGCAGCGACAACTGGGCCAGCTCACGGCCGAGGAACAGCAGGAGCTTGCAGAACTGGCGCCCTACATCAACCCGGACGAGGAAGCCTGAGCCGTGCGCCGCATGCAGCGCCCGCCTCTGCCGCTGGCCGCGCAGAGCTATCTGGACCAGCGCCAGCAGGCCGCCGACCAGCAGCAGGCCGACGGCACGCTCGACATCGAGCGGCGCTGGGCTGATGCGCGACAGACCCAGGCCATCGCCGGCACGGCCGACAGCGTGCTGGCCACCCTGCGCCAGATGGCCGGCCAAGGCGCGCGGTGCATGTACTGCTCGGACTCCCGCGGCACGGACATCGAGCATTTCCGCCCCAAGGCCGCTTACCCGACGCAGGCCTTCCGGTGGCCCAACCTGCTGCTGTGCTGCAGCGCCTGCGGTCGGCTCAAGGGGGCGCGCTTCCCGCTGGACCCGGCCGGCGAGCCTCTGTTCATCGATCCCAGCCATGACGATCCCTGGGCGCATCTGAACTTCGTGCCCGAGACCGGCGCGCTGATGCCCAGGGAATGGCGTGATGCCGACCTCACACTGCAATGCTCGGAGAAGGGTCGCTGGACCGCGCAGATCCTGCTCGGCGACGAGCGCATCCAGGACGGATGGCGGCGGACCTGGCGCCACCTCGCACGCCGGGTCCGGGAGTTCCTGGCGCTGCCCTGCGCGGCCGAGCCGCTGCTGCAGGACTTGCAGGAGGAGGATACTCGCGGCCTGCTGCCCTGGTGCTTCGGCCCGGTCGGCCGCACCTATTCACCGTTCTTGGAATTGCGCGAACACCATCCCGCCGTCTGGCAGACCTGCGAGACGCGGCTGGCCCCCGCGCCCTGATCGCCCGCTCTCCATGCAATTCATCGACCTCAAGACCCCCTACGCCGCGCTAAAGACCGACATCGACGCGGCAATCCATCGCGTGCTCGATCACGGCCAGTACATCATGGGGCCGGAGGTGAAGGCGCTCGAGGCCGCGCTGGCGACGTTTGCCGGCACGAAGCACTGCGTGACCGTCTCCAGCGGCACCGAGGCGCTGCTGATCGCGCTGATG
>RRZU013046798.1_pt1 | contig 21215 bp, 14 predicted proteins | sample 2165561 | NCBI WGS metagenome assembly RRZU01 (sample SAMN10456909, study PRJNA506462) | wastewater metagenome | isolation source: wastewater sludge | place: USA: Moscow, Idaho | reverse complement strand
TGCGTCACCTGATTCCATTCCCGCTCGTAGTAATGCACTAGGATTTGATTGTTCAGCCGGTTGATCTCGGTTTCGACCGGCCCCATGTCCGGCGGAAACTGGAATAGCGCGGCGGTGGTATCGACGGTCAGGAAGCGCAGGCCGGGCGGATAGCGGTCGGGCGCTCGCCAGGGCTGGCGGGTCGCCAGCGTGAAACCCCATTCGCCGAACGCTGGCACGTAGGCGTGATACGGCGCCACCCGCAACCCGACACTCTCCAAGGTGCTAACGATGCACCAGAACGACTGGCGGGCGTACAGCGGCGAAGTGGTCTGGATCACCGCCGCGCCGTTCGCCGCCAGGTGCTTTTCCAACAGCCGGTAAAAGACGTTGGTGTACAGCTTGCCCAGCGAATAGTTGGTCGGGTCCGGGAAATCGACCACGATGAAATCGAACGTTTCCGCGTTTTGTTCCAGCCATCTGAACGCATCGGCGTTGACGGTTCGCACCTTGGGCGAGTTGAGCGCGTTCTGATTCAGCGGGGTCAGCAGCGGATGGCTGGCGAACAGCCGGGTCATTTCCGGGTCGAGATCGACCAGAGTGACCGCTTCCACCGAGTCGTAACGCAGAACTTCGCGCACCGCCAGCCCGTCGCCGCCGCCCAGCACCAGCACCCGCCGCGCGCCCGGCACCGCGCTCAGGCCGGGATGCACCAGCGCCTCGTGATAGCGGTATTCGTCGCGGGAACTGAATTGCAGGTTGTTGTTGAGGAACAGCCGTAGATCGTCCTTCCAGCGAGTCAGCACGATGCGCTGGTAGGGCGAGGTCCGGGTCAGGACGATTTCGTCGGCGTACAGATTGTCCTCGGCCAGCGTCGTGATCTGGTCGGCGGCGACGAAACCGGCCAGCAGCGCCAGAATCGCGGCGATGCATTGACCGCGCAACCAGCGCAACTGCGGCAACTGTTCCCGGAACAGCCACAGCGCCCAAGCCGCCACCAGCACGTTGAGCAGCCCGAACAGCAGACTGGTCCGGTTCAGGCCCAGATGCGGCGCCAGCAGGACGGGAAACAGCAGCGACACCGCCAGCGCGCCCAGATAATCCAGGGTCAACACCTGCGACACCAGATCCTTGAAGGCGAACTGCTGCTTGAGGATGCGCATCACCAGCGGGATTTCCAGCCCGACCAGAACGCCGACAATCAACACCAGCGAATACAGCGCCAGCCGGAACGCGCCGGCCCAGGCGAAAATCAGGAACAGGGCCGGGGCGGAAAAGCCGCCCAAGATCCCCACCGCCAGCTCGATCTGGATGAAGCGGGCGATCAATCCCCGGACCACATAGCGCGACAGCCACGACCCGATGCCCATCGCGAACAGATAAGTCCCGATGATGGTCGAGAACTGGGTGACGGAATCGCCCAGCAGATAGCTGGCGAGCGTACCGGCGATCAGCTCGTAGATCAGCCCGCAGGAGGCGATGACGAAAACCGAAAAGAGCAGGGCGTGGGTCATGGGGAGGGTGGGTAGCGCTTGTACGGAAGCTCCCCTCTCCCCTCGGGAGAGAGGTTGGGAGCGAGGGTTTATTGTCGCAACAGGGGGCTATTATGCAAGAAGCGCTCGTCCTTGTGACCGCGACCGATCATGGAATAAACTCAATTCCATGATTACGACGATCACCCAGAAAAACATGGTCACCATACCCGCCGATCTGGCGCGGCGCTTCGGCATCAAGCCGGGCTGGAAGCTGGATTGGCAGGCGGTTGACGGCAAGGATGAAATCGTGGTGCGCGTCATCCCGGATCGGGCGGAACTGGCCCGGCGGCTGCTGGGCGCCGGCAAGAAATTCTCGCCGCAGCGCGACGGCGTGGCCGAACTGGTCGCCGAGCGCGAAGCCGAGGGATGATTTACCTGCTCGATACCTCCGCCTTGCTGGCCCACCACCGGCAGGAGTCGGGTTGGGAGCAGGTTCAGGCGATTTTCACCGAAGATGGGGCAGAGGTCGTCATCGCCAGCGTGACCTTGACGGAATTTGCCCGCCGGATGCGGGAGTTGGGGGCGAGCGAAGCGGAAATCCGCGCGGTTCTGGCCGATTACCAGATGCTTTTTTCCGCCGTGGTGCCGGTCGATGGCGCGGTCGCTTGGGCCGCGTTCGAACTCGGTTGCCGCACGCCGGAACGGCTGCCTTTGGTGGACGCCCTGATCGCCGCCGCCGCGCGGTTGCGGGGCGCTTGCTTGGTCCACCGCGACGAACACATGGCCGCCATCCCCGCCGAACGGGTTCAACAGTTGTACCTGCCGCGCTGAATCCGAAAAACCCGCACGACATCAAAACCACCGCTAACCCCAGCCCGCCGTGTGCTCGCGTTCCCGGGTCTGGCGGTCGCGCTCGATCAAATCGGTCAGTTCGTCGCGGGCGGTCTGGGCCATCGAGATCAGTTGCGTCTCGTCCTGATAATGGGGAAACATGGCGTCGAGCGCGGCCAGGTCGTGACGCCGGAAGGTGTCGGCCGCGAGGCGTGACTCGTGGGCGCCGAAGCCCAGTTCCCGCAGCACCCGCCGTCCCGCCCGCAACGCCGACTCGAAGGTTTCCCGCTCGATCCGCTCCACCCCCCGGTTCATCAGTCCGAAAACGTGGGTGACGTTGCGGGCGCGGGCCACCACGATCACTTGCGGATAATGGCTCCGCACCGCATCCACCAGGCGCAGACTGGCGTCCACATCGTCCAGCGCCACCACCAGCAGGCGGGCTTTGGCGATGCCGGCGGCTTCCAGCAGATCGAGGCGGGTGGCATCGCCGTAGAACACCTTGAAGCCGAACCGGCGCAGCATGGCGATCTGGTCCGGGTCGTGATCCAGCACCGTGGCGGTGATGCCGTTGGCGAACAACAGGCGGCCCACGATCTGCCCGAAGCGGCCGAAGCCGGCGATGATCACCGGCGATTCCCGAGTCGGGATGGCGTCGGGTTCCGGGCTGGCGGCGGTGTGGCGCGGCGCCAGCCAACGGTCGTAGCCCAGCAGCAGGAACGGCGTGGCGGCCATCGACAGCGCCACGCTGAGGGTGAGCAGGGCGGCCTGCTCCGGCGGAATCATCCCGGCTCGGGCGGCCATGCCCAAAATCACGAAGGCGAATTCGCCGCCGGGCGCCAGCAGCGCCGCCACCAGCCAGCGCTGGGCGAGCGGCGTGCCCAGCGGTCCGGCGATCAGCCGCACCGCCAGCAGCTTCAGCAGCAACAGGCCGCCGGTCAGCGCCAGCACCAAGATCGGTCGGGCGAACAGCAGCGACAGATCGATGGACATGCCGATGGCGATGAAGAACAGGCCGAGCAACAAGCCCTTGAACGGCTCCAGGTCGGCTTCCAGGGCGTGGCGATACTCCGATTTCGCCAGCACCACCCCGGCCAGAAAAGCGCCCAGCGCCATCGATAAGCCGGCGCGCTGCATCAACACCGCGATGACGACCACGATCAGCAGCGCGACGGCGGTGAACAGTTCCCGGATGCCGGTGCGGGCGATGAGGCGCAGGACCGGGCCGGCGGCGAACAGGCCGGTCGCCAGAATGCCGACGATGACCGCCAGCCCGAAACCGACCGAAACCGGATTGCCTGCGCCGTCGCCGTGGCCGAACAGCGAGGGCAGAGCGATCAGCGGAAGGGCGGCGATGTCCTGAAACAGCAGAATCCCGAAGGTCAGTTGCCCGACCGGAGCGGGGAACAGGTTGCGCTCGTTCAAGGTTCGCGCCGCGATGGCGGTCGAGGACAGGGCCAGCGTCAGGCCGAGCAGCAGCGCGGTCCCGCCGGCCAGACCCGAGGCCAGCCCCGCGCCGGCCAACACGCCGCCGCAGGCCAGCAATTGGACGGCGCCGCCGCCGAACACGTCCCGCCGCATGGCCCACAGCCGCCGGGGTTCCAGTTCCAGGCCGATCATGAACAGCATCAGCACCACGCCGAATTCGGCGAAGTGCAGGATGGTCTGGACATCGCTGACCAGGCCCAGCCCCGCCGGCCCGATCATGACTCCAGCCGCCAGATAGCCCAGCACCGCGCCCAGCCCCAGCCGCACCGCCAACGGCACGCACAACACGGCAGCCGCGAGATAGATCAGCATGTTGCCCAGCCAGGCGGGTTCGTGCATGGGCAGTCTCAGGAATCCGCGACCCAGGCGGGGTAGGTAGCGAGCCGGTCGCGATAGCGGGCGACTTCGGTTTGCAAGGCGTCGGCGTCGAAATGAGGAACGCCGTGGATGATCCGGGGCGGCAGCCAGATCATGCCGCACAGGCGGGCGGTCTGGATCAGGGGCGGCAGGAAGGTCTCGTAGGGATAACCGTGGTAACCGCCCGGCCGGTAAGCGGTTTCCTCCCCTCCGGTGGTCGTGACGCACCACAGATGCTTGCCCGCCAGCGCGGTCCCGCCGGGACCGTAAGCCCAGCCGTGCGCCAGCACCGTATCGATCCACAGCTTGAGCAGGGGCGGCAGGCTGTACCAATAGGTCGGATATTGAAAGACGATGAGGTCGGCGGCCTGGATGGCGGCCTGCTCGGCCGGGGCGTCGATGTCGTAATCCGGATAGCGCTCGTAGAGATCGTGGATGGCAACGTTGGGCAGCCCGGCGACCGCCTCAATCAACTGGCGGTTGGCGGTCGAGCGCCGCCCGTGCGGATGGGCGTGGACGACAACGATGTTATTGAGGTTATTTATGATAAACCCCCCGCGCCGCGCCCGGTGGAGTTTTGGCCTCGCTGGCGCCGAACACGCTCCAGCCCCGGTATTGGGCGGTGGCGAACAGCGCCAGGATCAGGATGCCGGCGATCAGATAGCTGCGGTAGAGCATGGGCCGGGCCGCTCCGTTGTGGGTGGATTATTCATCGTCGCCGCCGCCCTTTTCGGCCTTGCCCGAAGGGCCGTAATCGCTCTCGGCCCAGCGAGTTCGCTCGTAGGCCCGCGCCCGCCAGCGAAAGAGGAACGGCACGATCAGCAAGCCCAGCAGCGCCAGGAAAAAGTTGGCCCAACTCGGCACGTCGCGGAAAATGGTGACGGTGCAGGTCACGGTCGGCGAGCCGGGGGGCAATTCGCCCTCGACGCTCAAATAGTAAATGCCGGACGGAATCGCGGACAGCACCGCCTCGTCGCCGGCGGCGCCTTCCGACCAGCGTTCGCCCTCGTCCACACCCTGGTAATAGCCGATTTCGCGGCCGATGGCGTGGCTGGCGCCGGTGTCGCGCTCGATCAGGGCCAAGTCGAGATAAATCCAGTTGTTGTCGAGATTGGTTTCGGCGCGGATCACGATGTTGGAGTCGCGCCCGCTCAGCGCGAACGGCTCGCCGGTCAGCGTCTTGTCCTGGGTGGTGGCGTCGAACAGGAAGGTTTGTTGGTGGACCCGCTGATCCGAGGACAAAAACACGGTGACGATCTGCGCGACCAGCAGCAGGCCGAGAAACAGCCAGCGCAGCCGCCGGAATTTGGGCCGCTGCGCCTCGTAGGGCGAAGGCTGGCTGGAGCCGACGCCGATGCGCGCCGGCAGCGGCTGTTCGAGCTGGAACGCCGTTTTGACGGTTTCCGGCTCGATGTATTCGGCCCGCGACCAGACGGCTTCCCGATCGGTGAGTTCCAGGCTCAACTGGAACGGCGGCGCGATGTAATCCCGGATCTCGCAGCGCTCGCCGACCTTGACCCGCCAGTAGAACTCGCCCAGCACGTAGCTGACCTCGGCGTCGGCGGTCTGGAAGTGCCGGTAAATCCGGTCCTGGTGGGCAGCCCGCGCTTTGGCGCCGTAGCCGGTCACCAGCGGCGGCTCGGTGGTGGTCTGGACCACGCTCCAGTGGCCGTTGTACTCCACCAGCCAGCGGAACCCCTGTTCCCGGTGGAACAGCAGGTATTCGCTCCACTCGTACTCGACGCCCTCCACCGTCACCGTCCGCCGCAGATAGCCGATGGCCTCGTATTCGGTGCCCTCCAGCGTGCCGCGAGCGCCGAGCGGGATGACCGGCTCGTGCTTGATCCGGCTCTGAAACTTGGACAGGATGCGGAGATTGGGGTCGGTGAGGTCGATGATCGAGCCGCAGGTGCCGCAGGCCAGAGTTTCGGTGCGGCCCTTGGCGCGGATGGTCAGAGAACTGCCGCAGCCGGGGCACTGGAAGGCCTCTGCCCGGATGCCGGCGTCGGGTTCCCAGCCGACCGGCATCGCCTCGCGCAACCGGGTCAGCTTGAGATCGGGGAAGCGCACCTGCTCGCCGACGAACACCAGCGGCGGGTTCTCGCTGTAATCGAGCGTGGCGAACACGTTGCCGGCGCCTTGCAGATCCACCACCGGCGCGTCGTAGCCGGGGCCGACCCGGATCGGCAATTCGCCCTCGCCGGCGATGCAGCGGGCGCTTTCGATGTTGGTCACCTGAAAAGCGCGGCCTTTCAACGTCACGTTCTGGCCGGCGCGCAGCTCGGAAAAGGGCGGCAGCGATTCGGGCGGCCGGATCAGAAAGGTGACCGAATAGTTGCCCAGGGTTTCGCCCAGCCAGCCGCCGCGCTGGTTATCGAACAGCAGGTACCACTCGTTCCAAATCCCTTGGCCGTAGCGCAACTGGATGCGGCCGACCACGGTGAAGCGGGTCTTGCGGTAAACGCCCTCGGTGCCGAGCCGGATCGGCGAGGGGTCCGGCAGCAGTTCCGCCATCTGACCGACGTTTTCCAGTTCCAGGTCGTGGCGGATCAGCGTGCTTTTGCAGTACGCGCAGACCGCCAGAATCGACACGGCGGACTGGAAGGTGATCGCGGCGCCACAGGAGGGGCAGTTGGCGGTTTTCATGGGGTGGATGCGAGAGCGGTGGCGGATAGGGTCGGGCAACTTCGATTTATATCATCATCTTCCGTTCAATTCGAGCACCAACCCGACAAGGGCGTATCCAAAATTAGCAGCCAAAACCCTGTTCGTCACCTCACGAAGGCCGAGCGGAGTGAACGGAGAGAGGTCTGGAGAGTTATCCACAAAAACTGTGGATAACTCATCCGGCGGGGAGGGCGACCGATGGGGCAGGGCTAGCAAAAACGGGAGGTTGATACGAAGAGCAGAAATTGAGCAAAAAATGACCAATTCACTGGACGTGGTTTGGGTGGTTTTCGGGCGGTACGGGCGCCGAATCCGGCACCAGTACCCAGCCTTCCATCAAGCGGCGGGCGCTGCGGCGCAGCACCGCTTTTTCCACCCGCCAGCGATTGTCTTCCTCGACCACCGAAGCGCCCACCGCCATCACGCCAGCCGCGTGGCCGATGCGCACTTCATCCCCGGAGATCAGACAACCGCCGAGCAGTTGGTGAACCAGCGTGCCAGGCAATATCGACGCTACCGCCAGCGCCACCGCGCCGGTGCCGGTGAAGGCGTGGTGCAAGGCGCCCATGGAGAGAATCCGGGCGACGAGATCGATATCGGCGGCAGCGACCGGCGCACCGTCGGAGGCGCGGTAGTCACGGGCCGGGGCGACGAAAGCCAGTTTGGGGGTGTGGGGGCGTCGGGCAGTGGCATCTTCGGCGCTGACGGCCAAGCCCATCGCCACCGCGCCTTGCGCCCGAATCGCTTCGCAGCGGACCAGCAGAGCGGCATCCCGATCAAAGTCGGCTCGGGTTTCGCAGCCGCTGAGACCGAGAGCGGCGGCGCGCACGAAGACCGTCGGATTGCCGGCGTTGAGCAAGGTGGCTTCGATCTCGCCCAGACCGGGCACGGTCAGCCGATCCAGCGGCCGACCGCTGGGCAGCAGCGTGGTTGCGCCGCCGGGGTCGAGGAAGTCGAGGGCGATTTCCGCGCCGGGAAAAGCGACGCCGGCCAGAGTGAAACCGCCATCCTCGACCGGCTGGCCGCCGCGTATCGGTATATGAGCGACGATGGCTTCGTTCAAGTTGGTCTGCCAGATGCGAATGGCAACGACGCCATCGCCAGTCGCAGCGACCAGACCGCGACACAGCGCGAATACGCCCACCGCCGCGCTGAGGTTGCCGCAGTTGCCGGACCAGTCGATCACCGGCTCGCCGACCGCCACCGCGCCGAAGCGATAATCGACATCGAAGCCGGGCCGGGTCGAGCGGGAGACCAGGGCGACCTTGCTGGTGCTGGAGGTGGCGCCGCCCAGACCGTCGATCTGGGTGCCGTAGGGATCGGGGCTGCCCAGAACGCGCAGCAGCAGGGCATCGCGCCTCGCCGGGTCGGCGGGCAGGTCGGCGGGATCGAAAAACAGGCCCTTGCTGGTGCCGCCGCGCATCCAGGTGGCGGGCAGTCGAATCGGTGACATGGTGAAGAGATCGCGTTTCCGGTCTGGGATAATCATCGCCAGTTTATTCTAATCGGACGTGCCGGGCCGATAGCCGATGCCGCCCTTTTTTCCAGGAAATCGCCGTGAACTCCGCCATCGAACTCACCCTCGCCCAGTCCTTCGACTTTCTGCTCCACGTCGCGGTGGTGCGGCCGGTGTTTCTGTGGGGTGCGCCGGGCATCGGCAAGACGGCGCTGGTCAATCGCTTCGCGGCGGCGGTGGGGCTGGAATGCGTGTCGCTTTTGGGCAGCCAACTGGCGCCGGAGGATTTGCTGGGCGTACCGAAAATCGACGGCGACTGCTCGCGGTTCTTTCCGCCGGCCAACATCGTGCGCCGTCAGCCGTTCGTGCTATTCCTGGACGAACTCAACGCCGCCAGCCACGATATTCAGAAGGCGTTTTATTCGCTGATCCTGGAACAGCGGGTGGGCGAATACCGGCTGCCGGCCGGCACCATCGTCATCGGCGCCGGCAATCGCGCCAAGGACGCCGCCATCGTCAAGCCGATGCCTTCGGCGCTGATCAACCGCCTGGTTCACGTCCACTTGCGCGCCCAGCACCGCGAATGGCTGGCCTGGGCCGTCAACGAGGGCAGCATTCATCCGTGGGTGGTGGAATATATCCAGCTCCGTCCCGACCATCTGTGGAACGAGCCGCCCAAGCACGAGGAGCCGTTTTCGACGCCGCGCTCGTGGCACATGCTGTCCGACGCCCTGCATTCCTTCGGTGAGGCGCTGGGCGAGGAGATGCTGGAGGCGCTGGCGTTCGGTTTGCTGACACCGGCCCACGCCGGCCAGTTCAAGGGTTTCGTCAAGCAGTTGCGGCAGCGGCACACGCTGGCGGCGATTTTGAAGGGCGACGCCCATTGGCCCGCCGAACCGGCCGACCGCGACATTCTCTATTTCCTGGCCCAGTCCTTGCGCGGCTATCTGCGCAAGGAACTGCCGGAGGACGAAGCCTCGCTGCGGCAGGAACACAAGCAATTGGCGATGCGGGCCAAAAACCTGTTGCGGGATCTGGCGCGGATCAGCGTCGAAATGGCCCAGACCGTGGTCGCGGAGGATGACGAAGGCCAACGCCTGCCCGCCTGGTTTCTGGTGGAGGTCGCCCGGGATTTGCCCCGGCTGGCGGAACGCAAGGCGAGCAAGTAATGCGCCGCAAAGCGACCGAGAGCGCCGCGCGCCTCAACTTTCAGCAAGGCTTGATGCTGGCGCAACAGCCACCGCTCGATGCGATTGCCGGTTCGGCTCACGTCCGGTTCGACGACCAGCACCACCAAGTCGGCCCCAAGGGCTGGCTGGCGCTCGCGCCGGATGGCGCGATCTGGGTGCATCCCAAGCGGCTGGCCGCGCCGGAGGAGTGGGCGCGGGTGCTGGCGCTGGCTTATGTCTCTCTCGGTTTCGGGCTGGTGCGCCAGCGCGAGCCGCAGACCTTGTGGGAAATCGCCGCGCTGCTGGTGGCGGAACGGTTCTGCCAGGAAGCCGGCATCGGCGCCACCTCGGAAGATCTGCTGCATCCCGACGTGGCGATTCCCGCCAGCGGGGAAGAGCCGCTGTTTCGCGGTCTCGTTACCGAGGGCTGCGATCCGGCGCTGCTGGACTGGCGCGATACGCTGTGCGGGAAAGGCATGACGGTCTTTTGTCCGCCGGACGAGCGCACCGGAACGCGCCGCCCGCCGGCCTGGCGAGAACTGTTGGCCGATGGCATCGCGCGCAGTGTGGGAGAGGCCATCGAAAGGGCGGGGGGCCGGGTTGTCATGACCGCCAGAACAACGCGAAGACTCACCCCCGCCCTGAGGGCGCAACGCCGCCTGATCAACAGCCATCCGCTGTTGGGCGCGCTGGCTATCGGCTTCGATCTGGAGGAAGACCCGCGCGTGTGCCAGTTGCACGACATCCGGGTAGCGGCCATCGACGTGGGCAGCCGCACGATCTGGATCAATCCGGCGGCGGGTTTGAACGAGGCGGAATGCCTGTTCGTGTTCGCGCACGAGCTGTTGCACGCCGGTTTGAATCACGCCTCGCGCTGGCGCGGGCGCGATCCGTTTCTGTGGAACGCCGCCTGCGATTTCGTCATCAACGGCTGGCTGATCGAGATGGGCATCGGCGTGCCGCCGACCCTGGGCTTGCTGCACGACGCCGAACTGGCGGGACGCTCCGCCGAGGAGATTTACGATCAATTAGCCCGCGATCTGCGCCGCGCCCGCAAGCTGGCGACCTTGCGCGGGCCGGGCTTGCCGGATTTGCTGGGCCGGGAGGAGGGCGGCATTTTCGTCGATGCCGAAGCCTACTGTCGCCGCGCGTTGTGGCAGGGCATGGAGCGTTACCTGATGGGCGGCGGGCGCGGCACGCTACCGGCCGGATTGGTGGAGGAAATCCGCGCTCTGGCCCAGCCGCCGATTCCGTGGGACGTGCGCTTGGCCTATTGGTTCGACGAGCACTTTCCGCCGCCGGAATTGCGTCGGAGTTACGCCCGGCCGTCGCGCCGGCAGGCCAGCACGCCGGACATTCCCCGGCCCTCGGTGACGAAGCCGCCGGAGGAGGAGCGGCGGGCGCGGGTGTTCGGGGTGGTGCTGGACACCTCCGGTTCGATGGAGCCGAAACTGCTCGGCAAGGCCATCGGTGCCATCGCCAGCTACGCCCAAGCGCGGGAGGTGTACGCGGTGCGGCTGGTGTACTGCGATGCCATGGCCTACGACGCGGGCTGGCTGCCGCCCGAAAGCCTGCTGGAGCGCATCGCGGTGAAAGGCCGGGGCGGGACGGTGTTGCAGCGGGGCGTGGATTGCCTGCGGGACGCGGCCCGGCGCGACGATTTTCCGAAGCGGGGGCCGGTGTTACTGATCACCGACGGCTATTGCGAGGAGCAACTGAGCATCGACTTCGAGCACGCTTTTCTGGTGCCCGAAGGGAAAAGGCTGCCTTTCACGCCGCGCGGCGAGGTGTTTTGGGTGAGGTGAGTTACGAGTCAAGGCCATCGCGCCCTCGCGGCCTCCCATCGCTTCCGCATACAGCCCAAGGCGGACTGCTGGTCGGGCCGTCCTCGACGCTCACGTTCGGCCTGCCGCCAATGCCCCCGCAGTTGACTGGTCTTGCCCGCGCGATTGCTCGGCGAGCGGAAAAGCGCGCTCGCCGGATAGCCGCGTGGTGATGGGTCGGGTTTGCAGAATACTCAGTTTGCCATCGGCGATTCCGAATTCGATATCTTGCGACAAGGCGTAATATTCTTCCAGCGCCAGGGCTACTTTGATCTTGATGTCCTCCTTTTTTAAGCAGGGAACATCGCGCAGATCGCTGTCAACCGGCTCTATCGCTGTCCCCTTACCCGATGGATGGGGGGCGACCTTGAACGCTTTTTTCCCGATATGCATGTCGATGACCGAACCGTCAAACTTGTTCACATAATATCGATCCACGTCCACCAATCCCGAAACGACCCCTTCCCCCAGCCCGTAACCGGCTTCGATGACGATGACGTCCCGGCCGCTGACCGGATCGGTCGTGAACATGACCCCGGAGACTTGGGAGTCGAACATTTTCTGTACGACGACCGCCGGTTTGATCGGCCCTTGCCGAATAATCCGGCTATTTCGGTACAGTAAGCCTCTGATCAGCCAAAATGACATCCACACCGATTTGATCCGCTCCAGCAGTTGGTCGGTGTTGACGTGCAAATAAGTCTCCGCCGCCCCGGCGAATGTGGCTTCCTCGGTATCTTCCTGGAGACCGGAAGACCGCACACTCAAGCTGGCATCATTTAAACCGCACGCATCGACCGCCGCCATGATTTCTCGCCCTACGCCCGTGGCAGCATCCAAATTGCCCTGAAAGATCAAACCGCGAATCTGCTCCGAAAATTCCACAATCTGCCGACGCTGGTCCTCATCCAGAACCGGTTTGTTTACCAGGATGGCATCGATGGCCGCCGAAATCCGGGCGTGGGTGTCCTGTAGCTTGTTTTCTTCGAGGAACTGTTGGAAAGCGAAAGTCGTCACCATGAACGCCGGCGGAATTTGGGCGCCATGCTGCCCGACGATATGGGCGATTTCCCCGAGGTTGGCGCCTTTTCCTCCCACCAGCTCGACGGTATCGGCGTCAACTTCATCGAGATGGAGCACAGGTTTTCGGGATTTGGCGATTTTTTCTCGTTTCGCTTTCGCCAGTTCGTCGGCTTTAGCCTGTAAATGTGCGGTCATCGCTATTGCCAAAAGACCTTCCTCTCTCATCCGGTTGAGAACTCCGATCAAAGACAGCTCTATTTCCCGTTTCATCCGGTAATGGGCCTCTTCCGGTTGGCCCGCCGGATCTTTGATATCCCCCAATTCCTGCATCCCACCATAATTGCTCAGCAAGTAAATTTTTTCTATCGCGAAGGGATATTTTTCTTTCAAGAATTGAACATGAAATTGCTCCATCGCCAAGATAATATCGGCTGCAGTGACATCCGTATCCCCGATCTTTTTGCTGCGATGAGCTTCGGCATCCACTCTATTTTCGGCAAGCAGGAGGGCTTGGCCTATTTTGGAGATGGGATTGTTATCGGTCGCGGCAACACCGCGTGATGTCACTGTGATACCACCGATTTTCTTATCGTGAAGCATCATTCTCAACAAATACTCGGCCATGGGGCTACGATCAACATTGGCGGTACAAACAAACAAGATTCTGGGGCCGATGATGTCGCCTTTCATATGGCCTAGCCGGCGCAAAGTCTGGCGTATGAGCGGCAAATTCTCTTCGGTCAAATTTCTTCCCGACAGGTTTTCCACATCGTGCAGAACGGATGCTTTGAGTAAGGCCACCCGAGGATGGCGGCGCAACTGATCGATGCGATACCCCAATGATCGCAGTTGCTCATTCGATAAATTCAAGCTGCTTATCAGAAGCATCGCTTGCGCCCACTGGCGCTCAACCATCGCGATGATGTTCGCTGCTCTCCACAATACTTTGACTCTGGACAAATTGTTTTCTATTTCCGACAACAATCCTTCAAGTTCCCTAAAAGTATGCTCCAGCAGTCGTTTCACGATCACATTGATATACGCGACACTTTTTGCTGGCAGCTTGATCGGGGCGCCATCGGCGCGTATTCCAGAACAAGCGTGTTGCAAGACATCGACAAACTGCTTGCGGGCGGCAGAGCTAATGCGCTTATTCCACAGTGACTCGGCCAATACCAGACCGAGAATATCGGCTATCATCTGTTCTCGACGGTCTTGAGATTCGATACCAGACGAAATATTTTCCAACCAGCACTCGATATTTTCAAAGGTATTTTCCCCAGATACGATGCCCCGTATCAAATCGTATGCTTGTTCGCGATAGTCTCCGCTCATGGATATAATCGATACCATACCCTGCGATGCCCAAACCAGAACCATATCCCCTTCGCGCACCTCCACCGTTTCCGAAACCATCGCGTCGCTCACCCAGAAACCCTCCACCGATTTAATCATCGGTCCGGGGTGTCTTTCTTCGAGACGAACCACGGTTTCTTCAGGCGATTGCACCCATTCGGCGTGGGGAACGATCAAGGCAGGGATGGCAAACTCCCGAGTCGTGACTCCGGCATGGCTCAATAATCCCCCGCTGGTGACCAGGACCGCCTCGGCGGTTCGGATCGCTTCGATATCTTCGGGAGTGGTGAAAGGGACCAGCAAAACGCGCCCGGTACGAGTTGCGGGATTAAAGCAATAATTGCGATCGAAAGTGATGCGTCCAATGCGAACGGACCCATCTCCAACCGAGGCCGATAAGCCCCTGATTGAAGTGCCGATAATCCTGCTCTGCTGACGTGGCTGCCCGATCAGCATGCGATGAGAGATAGCCTTTTGGAATCCCGAAACATAAATTTTCGCGGGCGCGGTAAAGCCCGTTTTACGCAAAATTTTCCTCATCTTGGTGAGAGAAAGCCAGCCTTCACCTCCCCGTGCCGTCAAATGTTGGCCGAATGCGTATAAAACCGTCCGATCATCTTCGTCGGCCAAGCCATATATCACCAGCCATTCATTGGGTGCTATCTCTTGCTCGGCTCTTACCAGAGTCAGTTGATCGATGCCGCCAATCGTGTTGAACTCTAAACGCAGGTCGGTCATTTTCAGCAGTGCCGCCATCCGCAATGCCTGATTTTCATGGGCGACGACCGTGCCGGTAATTTCCCTGGACGGTTGATAGTCGGGATTCCTTTCGATAGTTCCCCGAGCGTTGAAGCGCAATTCCCTGCGCCCCAAAGCATTGCGCAAAGGATAGCTGAAGTGTTCGTCGATTACCGCTTGCCCGACTCCACCCTTGCCCGGCTTGATGGTGGGTAATCCAAGCTTTTGCAACGAGGCGTTAATGGTGAAGTACAGGCGATGGCGAACCATTCGCCGTTCCTCGGAATGATACGCTTGGTATTCTTGCAAAATCCTGGGTCCGATATGCTCGCAGTAACTCGCGAGCGGCATACTATCCCCCCTATACGAAAGAGGAATCGATCCCTCGATCAAGAACGTGGTCGCGAACGAGGCGGCAAATCGATTTATTTCGCTGGAATCCACTTTACTCCCGCCAGTATTTGATAAAAATTCCCGCGAAAAAATGTACACCATAGCGTAATCCAAATCGCGGAGAGCCCATATTAATCGCAATACCATTATCACAGTTTGCTCGATTTGCGTGGCTGTCCGTGCGCCGTGGTCCTTGTCAAAAATTCCGCTGACCAACCAATCCACGAGGCCATCCTGTTTGGCTCGAACTGTCATTCCGGTTTCTTTGAGAACTTTTTCGACAAAAGCTCCTCGCAAGCGCTGCTCGATTTCTATACCGCCCTGATAGCTCTGCAACCGAACAAATCCTTCGTGTTCCGGATGTTCGATGTTGGCGGAAAACTCCACGCGATGCTCGCCAAGCCTCACGCTATAAATGAGGTAGTTGCCGGTCACAACGAAAGCGCCGGGTATGGGTGCCGGCACTCGGCGAGCCGCCCGCACAATCGCCGCAATCGCCCGATGTCGGATCAGGCCATTGACGATGACCGGCGCGTCGTCCAGCTTGGCCAGCCGAATTTGTTTGGTCTCGTTCGCCCGGATACGACCGACGGTTATCGCGATGTTCGCCCGGGCTGAATACATTCGTTCTTCGAGCGCTTTGTTCCCCGCTTCGTGCAAGTACTGTATCATCGAGTGAACAGTATTGATTTCGGCGAGCGAAGACCGGCTGAGCTTCGTGATTTTATTTCTCAATAAAGCCGGCAACTCTTCATGCGGAGACAGTTCCTGCCAGGATTGCTCCAGCGCTTGCACAAGCGCGTTGTATTGCGTGAAAGCGGCATCTCCCTTGGCGGGAGTCGCAACATGCCGATACGCTTCCATCATCGTGGCCAGCAAGGAAACGATGGTGAGCGCCGTCCTCTTGGTCATTTTGTCGGAGTGCGCGACAATTAATTGGAGAGCGTCATAGTTTGGCTTGATCAGGTTGTTTTGGATATGAGCATATTGCTCCTGTAATTTATTTTTGATTCCATCGCCAAGCGAGGTGTCGCCGGAATTGTCCGAGAACAGGATGTAGGTTCCGGCATCGCTGTCGCCTTCGATTTTTAATTGACCTGATGTGTTGTCTTGCATCCAGGGCGGCATCAGAGATTCGGCGTATTCTACGGGATAGGTCAACTGATAACCGCCGAAATTGAATCCGGGAATATATAAATCTTGAATGCCCACCAATTTTATTTGACTCAACGAATCCCATGAATCGGTGATTCTTGAAAGCTCCTGTTTGCCGATCACTTTTTGGGCGGCAGTCAAATTATCGATCAGATTGATTAGTGCGGTCTCGGTTTGGGTCATGGATTTCAAGAACCCAGAGCTGCTCATTTTTTTCAGTTTGATCAGCCGATCAAGGTTGACGATATGGCGATGCTCATATAATGTCGCGAGATAATCGTATGCGAAGGGATAGCGCGCCTGCAGCTCTTCAACGATGACAGTTTTAGCGTATCGGTCGGTTTCTCGCGAGAGCGCGACGACCAGATCGCCCGTTTCCACCGGCTCGAACTCTCCTTGAGGAGATACCGTGACGGGAAGTTTTAGAATGGTCCGGAGAATGCGGTTGCTCTCGCTTATCGAACCCAAACTGCGCGCTGCTTCAGCGGTACTGTCGGTGATTGATCTCGCGGCGATTTGAGCGGTTTTTTGCTGTTGCCATAATTGATAGAGTAATGCCGGATCATCTTCTGAGATATTCGTGGGCCAACGATGGGCGCTGAAATGCTCATCGATTTCCCGAATGTGTTGTTCGATGATTTCCCGGCCGCCGGCGTTCGGGTCTTTAGCCAGCGAATCCTGTAGCAACGATTTGGCGCGAGCGAGCAAAAACGCATGTAATGCGATTCGCTCTTTATCGGTGTCAGTCCAATAAATGAGGTCTATCTCGTGCAGCGTCATGTCAGCGACGACTTCTTCCCGGATGTCTTTGCTTACACCGCGCTTTTCCAGCGCCGCAGTCAACGGCAGAAATCGATCTTTCGTATCCATGCTGTGAGCTACCTCAATTTGGGCCGATCCTCGAACGCTCGGTGGGTTCATCTCTGCTTCAGGCTCGCCAGGCGCCGAAACATCGCCGGCCGGGTCGGTCAATTCCGGGCGCGACCCGCCGGGTCTCTTCGGGAACCGGGGTGATCCCTTGCGGCAGGAACGACATGGCCTTCCTCTTCGGGCAAGGGAGCCGGCTCCAAGTCTACAGCCGAAACCGACATTCGGCTCGCGCCCTACCGCTCGATCGGATCGGGTCACGATAACCCGCCCAGCCGGCGCTGCTTGAGATGGGTTCCGTACTGGAATTCGCCGGCAGTGTCCGGTTGCTCCCCGAACCCAAGTTTAAGATCGTGGCCCGCCCAGCCCGGTGCGGCGGGACGAGCATCGCTTGTCTATCCTTGAAGATGGGCTGTGTCAGCCCTTTGTGAGATAGGCGATCATGGCGAACTGCACATTCGTTGACGACCGAAGGCAAGTCGCCAGTCGCGACGGCCCTCGCCAAGACCGGGGGCTTGGGAGCGCGCCCTGCGCGTCGGCCTTCAACAGCCAAGCTTTGGGAGATGATCGTGAGCACAGCAAGAAAAATTGCCATCGCCTGTCAGGGTGGCGGGATTCATGGCGCATTTACCTGCGGGGTACTGGATCGAATTCTGGAAGCGGCGGATACCGGTGCGCACGACTTCGAGATCGTCGGTTTGAGCGGCACGTCGGCCGGCGCCCTGAATGCGTTCATGGTGTGGTACGGGATGTTGGACGCGCCGGCCAATCGCTTCACCGCCGCGCGAGGCGCCGTGAACCGCCTGTGGGATACCTTCCAGGTCCGCAAGAGCGGCGAGTCGAGCATGAACCACTTCGCTCAACTGCTGTTCAAGCTGCAAGGCGCCGGACTGAATTTCCGCAGCCCGGCGCCGGCGCTGTTCCACGATTGGCTGATGGGCGCGCTACACGGCTGGTCGGCGCTGGAAAATTCGATCTCGCCGGGGTTGGACCTGGGTGAGATCCGCCCGGAGTTTTACGATTTTCAGCGATTGCTGGCGAGCTGCGCGCCCCGTTTCGCCGAGATTCGAGGCGTCGGCAAAACGCCGCGACTGCTGATCGGGGCGGTGGAGATTTTGAGCGGCACGTTCGAGGTCTTCGACTCGCACGATCCGCGCACGGGACCGGACGCGCGCCCGATCAGCTACGAGGCCGTCGCAGCTTCGGGAACCCTGCCCGAAATCCGGCGGGCGCAGACCATTCCCGGCCTCCAGAACGAACACGGTCAGGAACCGCTCTACTGGGATGGCTTGTTTTCCCAGAATCCGCCGGTGCGGGAATTCGTCACCCGCGCCGCGAACCGCGATGCGATCCCCGACGAGATCTGGGTGATCCGGATCAATCCGCAGCGACGCGACCAGGAGCCCAAGCTGCTGGCCGAGATCGAGGATCGCCGCAACGAGTTGGCCGGCAACCTGTCGCTCAACCAGGAATTGCATTTCATCCAGAAGGTGAACGGCTGGATCGGCAAGTACCCCGAAGACCGATGCGTTCAGGGCAAGAAGCCCATCGCGATTTTCGCGATCACCATGGCGCCGGAAAAGGCCGATTTGGATGTCGCGAGCAAGTTCAACCGCGATCCGGCCTTCGTGGCGGAATTGCGGGCGCACGGCGCGGCGCGCGGCGCGGCGTTCCTGCAATCGCGGGCCGGCTCGATCGCGCGACAGTGGCCGCAAGACGCCATCCCTTGAAAGCGGGCGCCAGGTCGGCCGACGGGTGCTCGAACCGTCAAAAGGCGCTGTTGAGCAGATTGGAGGGCGAGTACTGATCGGTCAGGATGCGCGCGCTGGGGTTCCAGTCACGTTCGGTCGAAAACAGCGGCACCAGCCAATCGCCGCCAAAGCCGAGCGGTTTCAGCTTCTCCTCCAGGGCGGCGGCGTTCGCCTCGATCGCATCGAGCGGCGGAAGTCCGTCCAGCTTGATCAGCACGATGCGATTCTTCATCTTGACCCGGAGGTTGTAGAACGGGCCAAACACCGCCTGATAGGTGGTCGATTCGTGGTGGTACAGGCGGCTGGTCGAAAAGGTGTTTGCCGCCAGAACGCCATCCGCCGCTAACAATGCCTTGACTTCAAAAAGAAATTCCTGGGTCAGCAGATGCTCGGGAATATAGTCGTGATCGAAGGCATCCAGCATGATCAGATCGTATTGCCGGCCGGATTTGCCCGCGCGTTTCACGAACACCCGCCCGTCCTCCTCGAACACCTGGACTCGCTGATCGGGGTTAAAGCCGAAGAATTGCCGCGCGACCTTCACCACCGCCGGATCGATCTCGACCACATCGATCCGGGTATCGGGGAACATCTTGACCAGCGCCGTCGGCAACACGCCTCCCCCCAAACCGATTATCAGGATCTTGCGGGGATGGGGATTCAGATACAGCGCGCCCATCATCATCCGGGTATAAGTGAAGACGAACTGGTCGGGATCGTTCAGGGACTGGCAGGTTTGCCGCGCGGTTTGATCGCGCCGGCTGAAACTCATGCACCGCTGGTCGTCTTCTTCGTAGACGATGATGTTCCGGTAAAGCGATTTTTCGGTGTGGATGACGGTCATGGCGGCGGACGGCGTGGTCGCGAACGAAGCGAACAGAGCGAGCAGGGTCTTGAGCCTATTGCCTGGGCGCATCTTGGGAGTTCCCGAAAAAAAGGGCGAGCGAGCCGAGAAGCAACGAAATGCCGACCAAACCGGTCAGGATCTGATTGATCTCGAAATGGAGAACGAGATAGAACGAGGTCAGGATGGTTCCCGCCGCGCTGCCGAAGGTCGAGACAAAATACAGCAATCCAGCGCAATGGCCGCTTTGGCGCGATTCGTTCACCAGCAGGCGAACCGCGTAGGGGGACACCATGCCGGCTATCGCGGTCGGGACGAAAAACAGCAGGGTCGCGGACGCCAGCGAGCCGTAACGGGGGTCCAGAATCCGGTCGAACAGCCAGTCGAGCAGGGGGTCGGCCAGAAAAATCACCGGGATCGCGGCCACCGCCCCGGCGATCAGGAGCGACGCCAGCCGGGATAAGGTCGGGTCGCGCAGCGACCAGCGCCCGCCCAGCAGATAGCCGACCGACAGCGCCAGCATGAACACCGTGATCACGCCGCCCCAGACGTAGATGCTGTTGCCGAAATTCGGGGCGAGAATGCGCCCGCTCAGCAATTCGATGGCCATCACCAAAAACCCGGACCATCCGGCAATCAGAAATACCAACAGGCGCTGCAACATCGAATCCTCGAAACGGTTCGGACCACCGGCGCCAGCATCCGCCGCCAGCCTGGGCGAGACTATCACAAAAAGCGATTTCCGCCGGACTTGCAATCGCCTTGGATCGTGATATATATGATAATGCGAATATACGGATAAAAAGCCTCATGTCCCATGCCCACCGGTTTTTTCAAGCCTTGGCCGACACCACGCGGCTGCGCTGCCTGATGCTGATGGTGGCGGAAGACGAGGTCTGCGTCTGCGAAATGACCCATGCGCTGGGCGAAATCCAGCCCAAGGTCTCGCGGCATCTGGCCGCGCTACGGGCAGCCGGCTTCATCCTCGACCGCCGGGACGCCCAATGGATTTACTACCGCCTGCATCCCGATCTGCCCGCCTGGATGCGGGAGATTTTATCGACCTGCCAGCGGGGGCTGGCCGAACAAACCCCATTTTGCGATGACCGCGCCGCGCTGGCGGACATGCCCAATCGTCCCCAGCGCCGCTGCGCCGCCTGAGCGAGGAATTCTCCCATGGCAACTCTCTCCACCTCTGCCGCCCCAGCGAGCGCGCTCGCCGACACCCTGAGCCGGCTACGCGCTGCAGCGCGGGACTATCCCACCGAATTCAAATGGTTGGGCGGTATCCTCGCCGTGTTCCTGCTGGTCTTTTTCATGCCGGTTGGCGCTGCGCGCTTCGACAACGCCATCCTGGAGGGGCTGGCGCTGCTGAACTGGTACGCCCGCGAGCATGTGATGCTCTGCCTGGTGCCCGCTTTCTTCATCGCCGGCGCCATCGCGGTGTTCGTCAGCCAGGACGCGGTGATGAAGTACCTCGGCCCCGCCGCCCACAAGACCGCCGCCTATGGCGTCGCCTCGGTGTCCGGTTCGATTCTGGCGGTGTGTTCCTGCACCGTATTGCCGTTGTTCGGCGGCATTTACCGGCGCGGCGCGGGACTGGGACCCGCGATTGCGTTTCTCTATTCCGGCCCGGCGATCAACGTACTGGCCATCGTGCTGACCGCCAAGATTCTCGGCGTTGAACTGGGCGTGGCGCGGGCGGTGGGCGCGGTCAGCTTCGCGCTGGTCATCGGGCTGATCATGCACTGGATTTATCGCCGCGAGGAACGAGCGCGGGCAGGAACGCAAAAGGGTTTCATGCTTGGCGCTGGTCAGGGCCGGCCACTGGGCGACACGGCGG
>RRZU011141338.1_pt1 | contig 21216 bp, 14 predicted proteins | sample 2165561 | NCBI WGS metagenome assembly RRZU01 (sample SAMN10456909, study PRJNA506462) | wastewater metagenome | isolation source: wastewater sludge | place: USA: Moscow, Idaho | reverse complement strand
TTTGTAATAAATCTTCTTTTTTCATAACTGCCTAAGTGTAAGTTTTATAATGTAAAGTAAATAAAAAAAATTAATTGAGGGCTAAAAGTCCGGACTTTTAACCTCCAATTAATTACTTACACAGTTTATGAGATACTCCCTGTTCTAAGATAGATCGACACAATTGACACAATTGATACAATTTAAAAAACCAACCTCAAAAGGTTGGTTTTTTTATATCTTATACTATGCAAACAATAGTGTTATACTGAACAACTTGTTCTTTCTTTCCCTATTTTCTCTTCAATAAAATTGTATAATAAACGCACACCCGAAGCGGTACCTCCTGCTTGGATATATCCTTTGCCTTTCTTAACCGAAGCAGGTCCTGCAATATCTAGGTGTATCCAATCGTAATCGGTAAAATGCTCTAAGAACTTAGCTGCTGTGGTTGCACCACCTTCACTACCTCCAATATTTTTCAAATCAGCAACTTCACTCTTCAGCATTTCGTCAAACTCTCTCCACATTGGTAGTTCCATCAAACGCTCGTATACATTATCGCCCGATTTCTTTAACTCTGCCATTGCAGATTTGTTATTACCAGCCATTGCAATACCAAACGAACTTGTAATAGCTGCGGCAGCACCAGTCAATGTTGCTAAATCGATAACCAACTCTGGTTTAAACTGTTTAGCATAAGCCAAGGCGTCAGCCAACACTAAGCGACCTTCAGCATCAGTATTCTGAACCTCAACAGTTGTACCATCGGAGATGGTGATAATATCGTCGACTACAAATGCATTGGCACTAATTTTATTATCAGTAGCTGGCACTAAACCAATTACATAGTAGGGAAGTTTATTTGCAGCAACTGCCATAAGAGTTGCCAATACAGTGGCAGCTCCTGCCATATCAGTTTTCATGTCCGTCATATAATTGGATGGTTTGAGTGAATATCCACCAGTGTCGAACATCACACCTTTACCTACCAACACAAGTGGCTGTTTGTTTACAGCTTCTTTGGGTTTGTGAGTAAATATATTGAAAGTAGGTGGAGTATTCGAACCTTGGTTAACAGCTAACAAGCCACCCATATTCAACTCTTCAATCTTTTCCTTGCCGAAGATTTCTGTGGTGAACCCATGCGTATTTGCCATCTCTTTGGCTAATTCAGAAAACTTAGGTGCGTCGAGGTAATTAACTGGTTCGTTTACTAAATCTTTGGCAAAAGAGACAGCTTTAACTAAGTTTTCTAACGCTTCTAGCTCACCCTCTACAACAGACGCTTCGTCCATATACACAGTCTTGAGCGAAGATTCATTTTTCTTCTTCTTATATTTATCAAAACGATATTGTGCTAACGACATTCCCTCAAGAAATAAACTTCTCTCGCAAACAGACAACGCATCAGTGAAACCTAATAATTGAGCCTCCTCAACTTTTTCTATTTCCAACTCTTTATAGACTGCTGCTCCAAATAGGCGCAACTCTTCTGAGTCGTTCACAACTTCAGCCTCATCTTTTGCATATACTGATACTAATTTAATAGTATCATCTTGGTACAAAGTAAAAAAACCGTTCTCTTTATCTTCAATAAGTTTTTCTATCCTTTTGATAACAGCTTTTGGTAGATTATAATCTTGTGAACTGTTTTTTGGCGATACTACAATTACATGGCTTACGCTTTTAGGCACATCGTGTATGCCTACTTTAAATTTTATCATATCTGTTTTTTATTAACATTTTCGTAAAGAGACAAAAATAAGGATTTTATCTCATCTTTGCTATATCTTATAAGAAGGAGAGAAGTAAAAGCACACCTAACTATCTGTTTTATATCTAAAAATTTTATATTAAACCTACAAATGCTTCAATTTCATCTTTTGTCGTAAAAAAGTTGGGACTAACCCTAATATTCTTTCCCTGCAATGTTACCAGCACTTTTTCGTTTGTCAGTTTATGATAAAGTTGCTTAGTAGCCTCATGAGAATCAGTAGTAAAGTGAACAATGGCTGACCTCTCTTCTCTATTCTTTGTTGGAGTTATTATTTTATATCTCTTTTTTCTAATCCCCTCAAGCAAAAGATCAGTATTTTGCAAAGCAAGTTCATAAATATTATCTATACCAATATCAAGAAGCACTTTCAACCCTGCGCTCCATGCATCAAAAAGCGAATAAGCAATTGTGCCTGTTTCAAACTTTCGTGCATCGTTGTGGTAACAAAGTTTATCGAAATGATGCTCGGCAGCAAACATACCTGGTAGCATTGGATCAATCACTCCGCAAACTTTTTTACTTACATACAAAAAACCTGTTCCATGCATTCCCAACAACCACTTAAATCCACATCCCGCCATTATATCTATACCATCGCGTTCTATGTTAATTGGAGTCATACCTGCTCCTTGTGCTGCATCTACCATAAATAGTGCCCCTTTTTTATGCACCATCTCTCCTATTGCCGACAAATTTGGTCTGAAACCACTATTGAACCTTACTGCTGCAATTGACACAATGCGCGTGTTGTGGTCGATGAGTTTATCAATTGCTTCTACATTAATGCTATTATCGCTGTTGAGTTTTACAAACCTTACTTCAACACCTCTTTTTTGTAGTTCAAGCCAAGGAAAAGTATTATTCCAATGTTCTAGTTCTGGAACAACTACATTATCTCCTTTTTTTAAATTAATACCCTTAGCTACTATACCAATACCCACTCCGGTGCTTGTTACCAAAGCATATTCTTCTGGTACCCCACCTAGTAGCTTCGAAAGTAAAACACGTGTATCATTTCGATTAAATGCTTCTTTACCTGCAGGGTTTAACTCCGTTTTTAAATGATTCTGAAGCCTATCATTCACTAAAGTGTTTAGAGGAGATTGTGAGGCACTATTAAGGTAAATGGCCTCTTTTGTAACTGGAAATAGTGACCTGATTTGTTCTATGTTCATATAGCGTAGCTTTATATATAATATAAAAACAAAGGTAATAAACAGATTAGAGATAAAGAGTACAAATAGCTTGAAAGCCAAAATATTTAAACCATCTTAGCTATATCTGAAGAAGCAGAGGGAAATACAAATGGAATTGTTTTTAGATTTTCAGCTTTCATTCCTGCCTGCATTGCCACTGCAAAAACATTGATAGTTTCTTCTGCGTTTGGTCCAATAATGTGAGCACCCAAAATAAGGTCAGTGTTTTTATCTATTATTACTTTAAAAGCATAAGTTCTTTCACCCAAATGCTTCGCAGCATACCAATGTGGCACAGATCGATAATTTACTGTGATGTCTAAGTTCTCTTTCCGTGCTTGCTCTTCAGTTATACCCACCATTGCTAAAGCTGGCAATGAATATACTACTGTTGGACGAACACCATAGTCTGGTTTTTTAATATTACCATCCACAATATTTGCGGACACAATGTGTCCTTCCATTGTAGCAAAAGGAGTTATGGGTAATCCAAAGGTTGCACTATTATCACCTGCAGCATAAACCCTTGGATTGGTTGTACTTTGCATGTAGTAACTCACCTCTATTCCTTTATCTGAATAACGCACATTACCTTTGTCCAAATCAAGATTATGAACAGCAGGCACCCTACCCGATGTATTAAACACCACATCAGTTGTAAATTCTTTTAGATTACCATTATTGTTTCCTACAACAAGATAGCTATCGCCATTTTTCTTTATTTGGGTTGCATTGGTATTCATCACTAAATTAACACCTAGCTCTTTTGTGGCATCAACCAAGTGCTTCACAATATCTTTATCGAAGTGTTTCAAAAGCTTTGAACTCCTTTGCAAAATAGTAACTTTAGCACCACTATGAGCAGCGATGTGTGCAAATTCGAGAGCGATGTATCCTCCACCGATAAAGAGTAGCGACTTTGGTAGTTCTTCCATTTTAAAGAAATCATCACTCGACAAAGCATGCTCTGAACCTATAATGTTTAATTCTCGCGGCACAGCACCTGTGGCAACAACTATTTTCTTAGCTTCAATTATATCGTCACCTATTTTCAATTGATTTTCAGCTATAAATTTCGGGTCACCATGATAGGTGTATATTCCATTCTCTTTAAAGCTTGCTTCTTTATCTTCTGGCATCGGATCGGTAAAAGTGTCTTTAAATGCCTTCAATTCCCTCCAGTTTATTGATGGTAAGCTTTCTACACCTTTTCTCTCAAGATTCTTTGAAGAGGCTACTGCATCAGCTGCTCCTACCAGTATTTTCTTAGGAATACAGCCGTGCAAACCACATGTGCCACCATATTCACGATTGTCAACTATACCAGTTTTAAAACCAGCTTCCGCACTTTTGTTGGCTATGATTGTTCCTGCTACTCCTGTTCCTAATATAAACACATCGAACTTTTTCATGATATATATTTTTGTTTATTCGTACTTTTACTTCTTCCTTTAAAAAGAAAAAAGCTAGCCTTATTCATTCTCCTAATTTAAAGACCCTTATATAGTTGAACAGTGAGTTCAATATAATGTTTACAATTATTATGTAATTAAAAACTCTAAGGACTAACAACAAACACTGTTACATGTATATTAATCCATCTTACTCAACAGTTTCTTTGGTCTCTCCACAAGTCAGCATTGCATCTCCAAAATAAGGATTTAGAATATCTTTGGTGCTACTCAACCAATAGGCTCCTTTATCATTGTTAGCCATTGGGCAATACTGGAAGTAAGCACTAGTGTTCTCTAAACCAAATATTTTTACACTTTCGTAGAATGCAAGATTAAATTGGATATACTCGTGACGTTGTTCTTCGATATCATTCGATTTGCTGATTGCATTAATTGTTCTATTCAAGATTTCTAGTTGATCCATCCATTTCATGTGTGGATCATGTTCAAGCAATGCCATATCAACAGATTCAATAGCCTTAATTACTTTTTTGGCTTCATTAGCCACACTCTTAGCATTCGATTTAACAAAAGCATCATTCATCTTCAAGTAAGCATTATACACTTTTGTTAATTGTGTTTTAAATACAGGGTTGATATCGCTGATACGTTCAATATCAGATATTTCCTCAAAGGTGGCCATCTCTCCATGATTATGTGTCGATGTTGAAGGAGCTGCATCAGGACTCATCATACTGGGCTTACCAGCAAGTTGTGCAGCAGCATCAATACTGAATGTGCCATGTACAGCTATCTCCTCGCCTAGTGCTAAGCCCTCATCTATTACAAAACTATCACCCAATGAAGGACCAAGCGTTACCTCACGAAGTTGAAAATTAACACCTTGGTCGGAAACAGATTTTACATACACAACTGAGCGCTGTCCTGTCCACATAACCGCAGATTTTGGAACGACCACTGCATCAGTCATGTTTTTCAATTCTGCCTGCAGAACACCAGAAACAAACATCTCAGGCTTTAGCTTCAATCCATTATTAGTAGTTGCAACCCTTGCTTTTGCAACCCTTGTAGTAGGATTAATCATAGGGTCGAGAAAAGAGATAGTTCCTGTAAATGTTTCACCAGGAAGTGAAGCAACGGTATATTCAACCTTGTCGCCCTTATTAACCCAACCCATATCCGACTCATAAACATCAAAAAGTACCCATACCCTTGACAAATCTGCTATTTCATAAATCGACTGTCCTCTCTGAACGTAATCCCCAACACTTACCATTTTTTGTATAACAGACCCTGAAACATCTGACCTGATATCAAAAGTTGCAGTTGCAACTCCCGATTGCACCATCTGCTCAATCTGACTATCTGTCAATTTCCATGTTTTCAGTTTTTCTTTAGCTGCATTGAAAAGCTGTGGTTGTGTATCCAACATTTTTTGGGCTTGAAACAACTCCTCCTGTGCAGTAACCAAATCTGGAGAATATACAGATGCAATAACTTGTCCTTTTTGCACATAATCGCCTGTGAAGTTTACTTTCAAGTTTTCAATCCTTCCAGGCACGTGAGATGACTGTGAGAAAAGCAATCGTTCATCCTCCTGTATTTTTCCGTTCAATCGCACCTCTTTTACATGATTTATTGCTCCCACAACTGCCGTTTGAACATTAGCTAGTTGCATAGCTGTTGCCGACATACTTATAGAATTTGGGTCTATACCATCATTTTGTTCATCTTCTAGTGGAATTAAATCCATACCACAAATAGGACAAGCGCCTGGTTCGTTTTGACGAATTTGAGGATGCATAGAACAGGTCCAAATTGTTTCCTCATCTACATGAGAGTGCTGCGATAGATTTTCACCATCATTACTACTACCGGTACTTCCAAAAATCAACCAACCCAATAACAAACCTATTATTAGCGTTGAAAGAACTATTATTATTGTTTTTCTATCTGTTTTCATTTTCCTATATGTTTTGCAGTGATGTAATTTAGTTTTGCCAAAGCAATATAGTATTCTACTTCTGCCGTGGCTTTCATTTTTTCGTATTTAAGCAATTGCTGTTGCATTCGTAAGACTTCTTCAAAATCTTTTCCAGAGTTGCTATATGCACTAAAGAGAAGGTTTAGCGACTGATTACTCTCTTTGGTTTGCTGTTCATACAAGCTTATTAGCTCTTTTTGTTGTTGTATTTCAAACCATGTCATCTCGTAGTTTGAAATAAGTGAATTAGCAACTTCCATTTTTTGAAGGGTATAACTCTCTTGCATCAATTGTGCCTCTTTCTTAGCAGCTTTATATTTTTTCCTGTAAATGGGTATGGAGATTGATACCATGGGCATCACAATATTTTTACCATTATCCATAATTGCATAATCCAACCCTACACCCAGTTTTGGCAATCCATCTTTCTGTGCTGCTATTTCGCTGGCTTCACTAGCTTTTATTTTCAAATCCAAGGCGTTCAACATTGGATTGTTAACCGCTATAGAGTCTCTACGAAAACTGCCTCTTAATGTTTCAGTAGCAAGAGATGTGTTAATAGACACCTCTTCAGTAACATCTCTGTTAAGCAACTTATTAAACGTAGCCTTCAGCGACTTCTCTTTCATATTAAGAATACTTAGATTGCTAACTGCGTCTTTCAACATAATATCCACGCGCAACACATCTACCATTGGAGCTAAACCATTTTTAAACTTAGAGTTGGCAATAGATTTATACGACTCTAATATGTCGATATTCTTCTGTTCAATCTCTCTCAAACGATTCAATTCATACAGTGGATAATATGCAGCCGAAACCTCATAGTACAATTGATTTTGAGCATCAAGAAATGATTGATATTGCGCCTCTGCCATTAAAGCTGCTGCATTGCCTTGTGCACTTAAAGTTCCAAACCATGGAAACATTTGTGTAAGCGAAACAGATGCACGTTGCGACATCATTTTAGGAAAGAAATAGCTAAAAGAAACTGTTGGATCGGGTAAAGAGTTTACTTGAGGCACTTTCTGAAGCGCTGCTTCAAACTCCTTGTACTTCGACTGCAATCCTGGATTATTTTCAGCTGCTGTTTTAAAGTATTCATCTAACGTTTGAGCATGTCCTGATACAACTCCAAGAATTACCAGCAATATGATATTTAAAATATATTTCTTCATGATTGTATCTTTTTTAATTTTCGTTCTTCGCGCATACTATATAGCACGGGTACAATAAAATAGGTAACTGCTGCAAAAATCATCCCTCCAAATGCTGGAATTGCCATGGGTATCATAATATCAGCACCTCTCCCAGTTGATGTAAGTATAGGCAGCAATGCAATAATAGTTGTAGCAGAGGTCATAACGGCAGGTTTAATCCTGCGGTATCCTGCTTCAACCACTGCATCTCTTATTTCTCTTAAATTGTCAGTTTTATTTCTTGCAAAGCTTTGGTCGAGGTAAGTAGCCATCAAAACTCCATCATCGGTAGCAATACCAAAGAGAGCAATAAAGCCCACCCAAACTGCAACACTCAGATTGATAGTTTCCATTTGAAACAAATCACGCATATTAGTACCAAATAGGGAGAAGTCTACAAACCAATCCTGCCCATAGAGCCATAACATTATAAAACCACCACTAAATGCCATAGCAATACCCGAAAACACCATAAGAGAGGTAGTTACCGATTTAAACTGGAAGTAGAGAATTAGGAAAACAATCATCAAAACAATTGGTACAATTATAGAGAGGCGTTTCTCCGCTCTTATTTGATTTTCATAACTTCCCGAAAACTTATAGCTAACACCAGAAGGCACATTTAAATCACCTGAATCAATACGTGCCTGAATTGCCCTCTGCGCATCATCTACTACTAGCCCTTCAGAGAAACCATCGCGTTTGTCAAACAATACATAGCCAACCAAGAAAGTTTCTTCACTTTTAATGGCTTGTGGTCCTCTTACGTATTCAAAATCTACAATTTGAGAGATTGGAACTTGAGCTCCAGTGGGTGTTGAAATTAAGATTTTACCCAACGATTCGGGATTATCCCTCAATTCACGCGGATAACGCACTCTTACAGGATATCGCTCTCTACCCTCAACCGTAGAAGTTATTTCCATTCCTCCAATAGCTGTTTCGATAGTTTGCTGCACATCTTCAATATTCAATCCATAACGAGAAATCTCATCACGGTTAATATTCAAATGCAGGTAGGGTTTTCCTACAATTCGCTCGGCAAATACCGCCTCTGCTTTTACGGAAGGAACTTCTTTCAACACTTCTTCTAGCTGCATTCCAAACTCCTCTATAGTAGGCAAATCAGGTCCATAAACCTTAATTCCCATTGGAGCACGCATTCCAGTCTGCAACATCACCAATCGAGTTTCGATGGGCTGTAGTTTAGGTGCTGACGTTACCCCTGGTATTCTTGCTACTCTCACAATTTCATTCCAAATATCATCAGGTGACTTTATTTCAGGTCGCCAGTTGCGATAGTAATTACCTTTTCTATCAAGAATCAACTCCTCATAAGTTACACCACTATGTAGTGCTTCTTCATTAGAAAGTGTGTCTCCATTATTTAATATAAATCTATCGTCTCTATCAACCTTAAACCTTACTCTATGTCCGTTTTCATTAAGCATATATTCAGGATAGTAGTTAATAACATTTTCGTACATAGAGATGGGTGCTGGGTCGAGGGCTGACTCTGCTCTGCCCAACTTGCCCACTGTAAGCTCCACTTCGGGTATGTTGGTCAACAACATATCCAATTGCCCCAGCACCTTTCGATTGTACTCAAATCCTGAGTGGGGCATGGAGGTGGGCATCAACAGAAAGCTTCCTTCATTAAGCGAAGGCATAAACTCTTTACCTATAGCTGGAAAAGTATGAGTCAATCCCGACCACACTTTAGTCGTTCTGATATTCACTCCCACTGTATCAAATCCTTTAGCCACAATGCCAAACATATTGTTAAATCCCATCCAACTAGTTATTCCGAAAAGGATCAAAAATGTAGGAATCAATAGAAATGTCACTTTATGATTTAAGCTCCAGCGAAGAATTGATCTATAGTAATACTCTAGGATAATGAAGAAACCTAAGACAATTATCACAAGTAATGAAACGAAGAGAACATTTGTGGTCAAGCTTTTCGCTGCTCCCAATGGAAGCCAGTATTTGGCTAATAGCCATACAACACCAATCACCACAATTATAACTTCTGCATATTCGAGCATCCATAAAACAAATGATTTCATGCGTTGTTGCAAAGTGGAATTAGAACTTTCGCCTTTCTCTTTTTTATCTAAACCGTAACGCTCTACACCAAACTCTTTAACTATACCAACAATACCAAACGCAAGTAGAATCAATCCAGCCCATGTTTGTCCAACAAATAGAAGAACAATTCCGATTGGAATCAGTGCAATATTCAACCACTTTCTAATCTTTTCATTTTTAATTTTTACACCAAAAAACCAATAAGCCAAAGTTGGCATAATTATTAATGACACAATAAGTGATGCTATAAGTGCAAATGTTTTAGTAAATGCCAGTGGTCCAAATAACTTACCTTCAGCAGCCTGCATAGTAAACACAGGTATAAAGCTTACAATAGTGGTAGAAACCGCAGTCAGTATTGCAGAACTAACTTCTGCAGCCCCATTATAGATAGTAGTTTTAAGATTTTGTCCTTCGGGTGCTTCATCAATATGTTTGATAATATTCTCGGATAATATTACCCCCAAATCTACCATAGTACCAATAGCAATTGCAATACCCGACAGGGCTACAATATTGGCATCGACATGAAAATAGCGCATGGCAATAAAAACCATTAGCACAGCAATAGGTAATAAGCTGGAAATCAAAAAGGATGCTCTTAGGTTGTACACCATTACAATAACAACCAAAACCACAATTAGAATCTGAAGCGAAATAGCCTCTTCCAGTGTCCCCAGGGTTTCGTAAATAAGACCAGAACGGTCGTAAAATGGTACAATGGTAAGTTTACTTTCAACTCCGTTCGCCAATGTCTTTTTGGGGAGTCCAGGAGATATCTCATCAATTTTATCTTTCACATTGTTGATAACCTGCAATGGGTTTGCACCAAACCGTGCAACTACCACACCACCCACAACTTCAGCTCCATCTTTGTCCAATGCACCTCTTCTGGTAGCAGGTCCCAGCGAAACCATGCCAATATCTTTAATACGGATTGGCACATTGTCTTGAACAGCAACTACTGCTTTCTCAATGTCTTCGATGCTCTTTACATAACCTAGTCCACGCACAAGGTATTCGGCCTGGTTTATCTCAATGGTTTTAGCACCAACATCTCTATTCGATTTTTGCACCGCCTCCATTACTTTGTGAAGGGGTATATTGTATGCTTTTAGTGCATCGGGGTTTACATCAATTTGGTATTCTTGAACAAATCCACCAATGGAGGCTACTTCCGAAACACCTTCTGTAGCATTTAGTCCATATTTCACGTAGTAATCTTGTACGGTACGTATTTCGTGTAAATCCCAACCTCCCGTTGGATTTCCATCTTTATCTCGTCCCTCGATGGTGTACCAGTAAACTTGCCCCAAAGCAGTAGCGTCTGGTCCTAAAGAAGGTTGCACCCCATCGGGCAACAATCCAGCAGGTAATGAACTCAACTTCTCTAATATTCTTGAACGCGACCAGTAGAACTCTACATTATCGTCGAAAATGACGAATATACTAGAAAAGCCAAAAATGGATGAACTACGGATGGATTTTACACCCGGGATACCTAACAGATAGGTTGTGAGCGGATAAGAGATTTGATCTTCAATATCCTGTGGAGAACGACCCATCCACTCGGTAAATACAATTTGTTGGTTTTCACCAATATCTGGAATAGCATCTACAGGAACAGGGTCTCTTGGCAAAATTCCCTCATTCCAGTTGAATGGTGCGGTTGATAAACCCCAAACAACTAGAAAAACCAAAAGTAATGTGGTTACCAACTGATTGTCAAGGAAATACTTTATAATTCTATTTAGCATTATATTATTAGTTTTTTTATGATGGATACTCAAACATCTTTATGTTATAATAAATTCAGAACATAAAATGTTTATGATAATCACATATAAGTGGACGTGTTAACAGAAATCGTTAATAGTCTCTGATTGTATAATCCACTTTTTTGCAACAAAAATGTTACGAGCAAAAACTAATTATTGACTAAAGTCGGTATGTACAAACTAAGGAAAGGAAATCTAGGGTTTTTACATAAAACCCTTGTGTAGGGAAGTTCAAATTAGATTTAACTGCTGTATCTGGTGCAATTAAGCTAACTAAATAATTGAGTATAAACCCACCTGGTATAAGAGATGTCTCAGTTGGCGACTCAATAAATTGAGAGTTGTTAGTGGTGAAATTGTCTGTTACAACTTCGATATTAGTAGTAGTACAGCAGCAGTTTTCAGACTCTCCAAGCTCAAGTGTTGGAAATCTTAGATTCTCACCTTCGCCTATTTCTTCAAGCATGCAACACATATTACCCTTGCTCAACACACCGATGTTGAGTGACTGCAATTCATCTCCACAAAAATGCAAAGAAAGAACCGGATGCACACTAAAAGTAAGCATCAAAAGCAGCAATATGGATGTAGAAATGCGTTTCATCTCTCTATATAATTGTCTTTTTTTCAATTTTAGCTCAAAAAGAATAAAACTCTATGAGCTTACAAAAAACATAACATTTAAAATGAGAATTTGTTTAACTAGGACTATTCATAGATTAGAAAGTTGGATGAAATCTAGAATGTTTCAACACTTTATATATAGGTTTTATGTATAATCTATGGTTGTCTATTATAATTAAAACAACCAACTCATTTCAAAAACATGGTACAACAAGAGAAACTATAGGCTATATCCCAACACAACACCCCAAGATTTATTATAAATCTTTATCGATTTCTGCTCGGTAGTACTATCAAAGATGGGCACTAATCCATGATTATATCTCACACCAATGCTGATGGTTTTGTTTAGCTCAAACAACACTCCGGCTGTTGCACCAAAATCTATTTTTTGTAAGTATTTATTTTTCTCTGTCTCTTCATCGGGTTCACCAAAAATGGATTTATCTTTATACGTATTGCCCAACTCATCTTTTCTATTGATTCTTGCATCTAAAAGTGCTGATGCATAAGGACCTACATAAATCTGAAAACCTTTTACTCTAAAGGTTACATTCAATGGTTGCAGCTGCAAAGAGTTCATTCTCAAAGTCGATAGATACTCTCCATTAATAGCATCACTCAACAGCACCTCTGCACCACTAATATTGAAGTTCAATTCATGTTTAAAAGAGATGAATTTACTAATTTCTGAATGGTACTCTACTCCAATCATAAAACTGTTGAGTGCTGTAGTTTTTCCATCAACTGAAAGAAAATCAATGTCATCGCCATGCAAATCAGTTTGCTGGTAACCAGCTTTTATTGTAAAAGGTTTTGTGATGGTGTTTTGCCCTATTAAGTTACTTGAAAATAATAGCACAAAAAGAATCAACAAACCAGTGTTTTTTATATTTTTCATAAGAGCTCTATTCAATATTTAATTTCAACTTAGAATGAAATATCCCAAATACCTGCAGACTTCTCCAACTCTACCAAAGCAGCAGCTGTTTTGAAAAGTGTATCGTGATAGTTTTGCTGTATTTCGTTGTAAGTACGTTGTGCATCTAACACCTCCAATAAGCTGTTCTCGCCTCTTTTATAACTATATATCCTTCCATCCAAAATTGATTTTGCTTCCTCAAGAATGCCGTCATTAAAAGCTTTTAGCTGCCTTCTCATTGAGTTGTATTGTCTAAATGCTTGTATTACTTCTATCTCTATTTGATTTTCAATTTGAACATATTCATACTCTATCTGCTGCTGATTAAATTTTGCAATTCTCAACTCTGAATTGTGTTTATTAGAAAATTTGAGAGGAATAGATATACCCACAGAAACAGGAGTATGAGATGGTGTGGGTGCAACAACATTTCTAACATAAGATGCATATTCAACTCCCACACTTAGTCCTAAATCGATTTTTCTGTTGGCACGTTCTAAATCTATTAATCTTTTTGCTACAGATTTGTTTTGCAAAGCTGCCAAAAAGTCGCTTCTATTGTTTTGTGCAGTAATAATTAAGTCCTGTAAAAGGAAGTCACGATTAAACCTATCAAAATCTCCAGTTGGCTTTAATATAGTATCACCAGGTTGTTTGTTTACCAGCAACATTAAGTCGAGCATACTATTTTGACATTCACTCTCGGCTTCCAACACACTATTGAAAATTGTTCTAGCTTCCAATTTGCTCTGACGAGCTGTTACTTCAGATATTTCACCAAACTGATAACGTAAACTATCGGCACGTGCAATTTCTTGCATATTGTTATAGGCTTCTAGTTGAGAATTGTATAGCCTTTCGTTTCTCAAAGCAATCAAATATTTTAGTGTGGCTTCTGCTCGAAGGTTTCTAAAAAAGTCTTCTAATAAGCTTTTGGAAACTTCACTTTCACTTTTTGCCAGCTCTATCCTGGCTTTTCTCTTTCCACCCAGTTCCAACGTCCAATCAAGCGATGCTGCAAACTCATAACCCATCTTCATTCTTCGCTCTCCATTATCTGTGCCCTCAAAAGACAATTCTGGGTCAGGAAAGCTATGAGCCGATTTAACATTGGCTTCAGCAATATCCACATTAAACTTTTCAGCTGCGAAAGATAAATTATTATCTATTATCAGATTTAAATATGTATTATAATCAATAGGCTTTTCCACATAATAGTTGTTAGATATAGTGTCTGTTTGAGCTGATATATCTAAGCCAAGAAGCAGCAACAATGCAATTAGTGCACCTTTATATAATGTTTGTTTCATATTTATTTTGTTTCGTTTTTGATAAACCTGCGTTCCACTAAATAATAGAGAGAAGGCAGTGCAAACAGGGTGATAATGGTAGAGAACAACAATCCATATACAATAACTGTAGCAAGCGGACGCTGCACATCGCTTCCAATTCCTGTTGCCATTGAAGCAGGAAATAGCCCAAGTATAGCCACCGATGCGGTCATCAATACGGGTCTAAAACGCTGTTTTGCACCATTCACAACTGCAGTTAGCAATTCAACTCCTTCTCTTCTCAACACATTTATATGTGAAATCATAATCACACCATTTTGAATAGATACACCAAACAGCGCAATAAACCCTACCGCTGAAGAAACATTCAGCGTCATGCCTCTAATATTTAATGCTAGCATTCCTCCAAACAGTGCCAATGGAACAATACCCATCAGGAGTCCTGCTTGACGGAATTTGCCAAAGGCACCATATAGCAACACAAACATAAAAGAAAGTGCTAGCGGTACAATAAGTGCTAAGTGCTTATAGGCACGGTGTTGATTCTCAAACTGTCCACCCCACGAAAGAGTTACCTTCTCGTGATCATAAAGTACTTCCTTTTCAATTTTATCTTGTGCCTCATTCAAAAACGATGTTAGATCAGTTCCTCTCAAGTTTAACCTCACAGTCAAGTGTCGTTTGTTCATCTCTCTTGAGATAGTGCTTTCACCCGTATTGAGCTGAATATCGCACACTTGCGATAACGGAATCTTTGCTCCCTCAGCATTTGTAAGCATTAAGTTACCAATCTTCTCAGGTGTATTTCTGCTTTCCTCTTTGTAGCGGGTAATAATATCGTACACTTTATCCTCGACAAATATTTGCGATATAGCTTTTCCACCTAAAGCAACTTCAATCAATTCGGATACATCATTTACATTCAATCCATACTGTGCAATACGTTCTCGATTGGCGCTAATTTGTATTTGAGGCAACGGAGGTTCCTCATCAATTGCTAAGTCAACAGCACCTTTTACCGTTCTAAGGGTTGTAATAATTTCTTCTGCAATTCTACGGTTTTCTTTAAAATCTTCGCTAAATATTTTAATAGCTAGCTCACTGTGCACACCAGCTATCTTGTCCATCACACCATCAATCATAGGTTGCGAAAAAGCAATGTTGTATCCTGGCATTTGCGCATAGTCGGCAGCAAGGTCTTCAATCAAATCAGCCTTTCTTCTGCCTCGTTTCCATTCTGAATAAGGCTTCAACCCAATACTGCACTCTAAGTGCGAAGCAGTCCATGCATCTGTTCCATCATCATTTCTACCGGCTTGCACCATCACATAGGTCACCTCTTCGTGCTCCATTGTTTTATAGCGAAGTGCATCACTCATCTCTTTCGATTTCTCTAATGTAATACCTGGAGGCAACGACACTTGAAGCCATATAGACCCCTCATCTAGTTCGGGCAAGAAATCCTTACCCACATTAATCGTTAAAACAACTGCAGTAGCCAATATTATTCCCAAAGGAATAAACACATTCTTTGGCTTCTTCAACGTTTTCTGAATTCGGCTATGGTATGCATTCGTCAGTCTCTCCATCCATTTATTATGATAGACCTTTTGAGGCTTCTTATAGATAAAATAAGCCATTCCTGGAATAAGAACCAGAGCTACCAACAACGCGCCTAAGAGTGCATACCCTACTGTAAACGCCATCGGTGTAAATAGCTTGTTTTCAACACGTTCGAATGCGAATAGAGGAAGATAAGCAGTAATAATAATAAGAGTAGCAAAGAAAATAGGCCTTGCCACATCCTTGGCTCGTTTAGCAATGGTTTTAACCGTGAGTTCTTTATCTGGATTATCCTCTCGTTTCTTCAAAATGGTTTCCATCATTACAATGGCACCGTCAACAATAATACCAAAGTCGATTGCGCCCAATGAAAGCAAATTGGCAGGGATATTGGTTACTTGCATTAATATAAAAGCAATCAACAGAGAGAGAGGAATGGTGATTGCCACAAGCAAAGCTCCACGCCAACTACCCAATACAATAATAAGAATAAGAATTACCAAACCTATACCCTCCATGATAGTTCTGGAAATGGTAGACAGTGTGGTGTCTACTAGATCGGTTCTATCTAAGAAAGTGTGAATCCTCACTCCTTCAGGCAATCCACCATCATTCAATTCATCTACAGCCTTGTTTACCTCCAATAAAACATCAGATGGATTCTCGCCTTTGAGCAGTAAAACTATTCCTTGAATATTATCAGAGTAGTCCACACCACGTTTATCAGTATATCCTAATGCCCCAGAACGTTCAAGATTGCCATACTTCAATGTGCCAAGGTCGCTCAAGTATACAGAAACCCCTTTCACAGATTTTACCACTACCCTACCAATATCATCCAAATCTTTCACCAACCCAATACCACGTACCACATACGATTGGTCGCCACGGTTTACAATACTTCCACCCGCATTGGCATTGTTTTTCTCAATAGTTTCAATCACTTGAGCAAGCGAAACATTGTATTGCTCCATCTTGCGAGGATCGAGCTCTACTTGATACTGTGTAGTAATACCACCAAAATTGGTAACATCTGCCACACCTGAAACTTGTTTTAAACGGGGGATAATGGTAAAGTTCTGAATATCTGTAAGCGTTCGCAAATCACTGCTGTTGCTTTCGAGTATATAGCGGTATATTTCTCCAGTGGGCGATGTCAATGGGTCTAGCTCGGGCACAGCACCATAAGGCAGATCCACTTCATCCAACCTTTCTATAATTCTGGTACGAGCAAAGTAATCGTCAACACCATCGTCAAACACAATAGTCACCATCGTCAAACCAAACGTGCTTTTGCTACGCATTACATGCAAGCCAGGCAAACCGTTTATGGCTCTTTCAATGGGGATGGTGATTTGTTGCTCCATCTCTTCGGCAGCCAAACCAGGCACCTGCACCACAACTTGCGATGTAACATCGCCAATATCGGGATAAGCCTCAATTGACAGTTTTGTCCATGAATAGTAACCAAAGATGGATAACAATATAAACAATGTCAATATCAACCATCTCTTTTCGATGGTAGTTTCGAATATATTTTTCATCAGTAATTCTTTATTTTAAGTGAGAAGAAGATTTCAGTAAACACCTCTCTAATTATTTGGCATCTAGCAGATAAAATGCGCCTTCTGTAACAATAGTTTCATTTTCTTCCAAGCCCTTCGTTACAATAATATCATTATCAACCGAGACACCCGTTTCTACAAACCGCTGCAAATAATTTCCTTTTGAGACCTCTACGTATACAAAACTTCTATCATTGTATTGCAATACAGATTTTGCAGGAACTAGCAATGTTTCTCTCGATATATCAATAAACCTCACACTAACATACATTCCTGGCTTCAACAGATTGTCTTTATTGTCACATTCTATCATTACTTTCACACTTCGTGTGCTTTCGTCTACCACTTCATCAATGTGATATATTTTCCCCGTTATCTCTTTGTCAGGATAAGCTGAAAGACTAACTCTTGCCTCATCCAGTTGAGTAATGAAACCTAAATCTTTCTCTTTCACCTCGCCCACTACCCATACCTCATTCAATTGTGCAATTTTTACATGAGGCTCATCATTATCTGTAATATACTGACCTAACACTACATCGTTTACAATCACTTCACCTGCTATAGGCGAACTTACTACAAGATTTTGACCAAACTTGAAGTTATCAGGATTTACTCCATATATTCTCAAGTTTGCAGCAGCATTATCATATTCTTGTTGATGTATATCAAACTGAGTTTGTGCATCTTCTAGGTCTCGCAATGCAGCAACACCATGTTCGTGCAAATCTTGCTGACGCTCTAGATTGGTTTTTGCAGACTTCAATTCTGATTTTGCTTGAAGGAATGATTTTTGCACCTCCGTAAAGTCTGACGATGCCATCTCAAAAAGAGGAGTGCCTGGTTGTGTCTTCATCCCCAACTTCAGATGCACCTTCGTAACTCTTCCAGAGAAAGGTGGCGCTATTTCGGCATAATAATTAGGAATTGCCCTTACCGTACCTGTCGAGAACATCTCTAATTGATGCAGGGTTGATTTGATAGTTGCTGTTTTAAGTTTAGGAGCAATTATTGAATTATCATCCACTACAATTGTGTCACCACGCAAAGTGTAGGTGTTGGGTTGCTGCTCCTCTTTCTTTGAACTGCAAGACACAAGAGCCAACAACAAAATAAGAATGCTTATATTTTTCATATACAATTTATTTATTGGACTAACTAGAAAAGGAAAAACCGTATCTGCAAATCATGTTTGCAAAGGCGGCAATCTGTTTCTATTATTTATTACATATTAAAAAGGGTAAATGCCTGTTTCGTTGTTGCTGAAACATCTATTCTCAGCAATAAAAAACACAAACACCTACCTTTAAGGCAAATATAGACAAAATAGTTGTAATCGCCTTATTTGAGTTACACATTCTTATTTATACAAGGTAAACAACAACCCTTTTAAATAAAGTTCCATTTATAACTATTCTCTCTTTTCTCGCCTATCTCTGTGCATCAATATATACACAATAGGCAATATGCCAACACTGTTGATTATTGCAATGCAGATAAACCATACTAGATGATTGTTACGAGCAGATTTCCATAGCGCTATAAGTTTCCAAACTGCATCCCAAATAGATAAAATAACGATGAGAATAATAAAAGCTGGTTCTAATAAAAATGAAGTATCCATAGTGTTAAAGATTAGTGGGTGTTTATAATTGCAAATTATTTCTGTGTTTGTTAAACAAGGTTTTGAAACAATAATTTAATAATCAAAGATAAGACATTCTTTGAGGATATTTCATAACCGTGAGATGATTAACTGAATTGTTTATATATCTACTCTAATTTCTTCTCTTGACAAAGAGCAGTTTACATCCCTTTCAAATAAAAGATCTGCAGAATATTTTTTCATTATAGAATTTATACTTATATTTGCATTCTATTCATCAGGAGCTTTTGCAATTTATGCAAAACACCAACCGAGAGACCTATCTCCACGGTGGTTTAGAATGAGGGCATCCTGCCAAAATAAAAGGATACAATTCCCCCACTCTTTCCTGTTGATAAATTAATTGTGTGAGCGCATAATATGCTTCCACTAAAGTTTAATTTATTAATACAAACAAATTATGTACAAAGATTTATCGAAGCAGTTCGAAGAGAGCTTCCAAGAAAAAACAGACCAAGAACTAATCGCAATTTTCAACCAATATGTTGGCAATAAAGGTTGGTGTAGTGCAAAGGCTGTCTATATAGCAGCTTTAAGAGAAGAAATTACTAAAAGAAATTTCGACAACACCAGCATTATCATTGCAGGAGGTTTAAAACTAAACAAAAGAGTAATGCTTATTGGCAATAGACTAGAGTTTGTAGCATCAAACTCCTAAAAAGGAGATTAACAAAAAAAGGAGTTTTATAGAATTATTTTATCTATAAAACTCCTTTTTTTATGATTCTAGATAGTGATATCCGCATCAGTAGTAGCCTATCCAAAAAACTGTACTATCCAATACCAAAAAGGAATAGTAATAAACGATGCAAATATACCCACACTCAGTATAAGGCTACAAAAGCGCGGCTTCAAATCATAACTACTTGCTATTATTCCAGCAGTAATCATAGGAGCCATGGCTGACTCTATCAAGGTTATCTCTATCATCTGTCCACTTTGCTGGAAGAATATAAAGTATAAAACAAATATTATAGCAGGAAAGAGGAGTAGCTTAAAGCCTAATCCCATCCAAATATATTTCCAATAAGTACTTTTGAAATCCAATTCCAATTGCATACCCACAGATATTAGCGCCAATGGAACAACCAAACCACCCATGGTTTCGAAAATAGTGTTGATATCGGTTGGAATAGCTACCTGAGCAACATTTAATACAACACCTAACACAAACGCAATAAAGGGTGGGAACTTCAGAATATTTTTAAAGATACCAGCAGCAGTTGGTTTCTGTTTATCAGAATAGATATTGGCTATTAAAATACCCAATGTGGTTAATGCTACAAAACTACCCGGTTGATCTACCATTATCACTGTTTCGATGCCCCCCTTACCATACAATGCTTGAATGATTGGGATACCTACAAACGACGTGTTGCCAAAACCTGCCATAATAATCAGAGCTCCAGTAATAGCCTTACTCCACCCCAGTCTTCTACCCAAGAAACCAAATAACAACCACGAAAGAATGATATTAATCCATGGCATCAATATTGGGAAAACCAAATCGGTGTTTATTTCTATATTGGGTATGTATTGAAAGGTTAGCGCTGGTAGTGCTACATAAATGATAAGGGTGTTTAGTGCTTCAAAGCTATTTGCCTTAACAAGATGATATCTTTTGAGCAAATAGCCAATAAGGAGACAGATAAATAATAGTAGGATTGATGCCATACACAAAGTTAAATCAATAAGCTGAATAAAAAAGTATAGATGCAAAAAAAAGCAGCCTAAATAAAAAGCTGCTCCTTCGCCACTATGGACGGGACTCAAACACGTCTCGCCCATGGCGAGATGACAAGCAGATATTATAACCAAACGAAATTGTATAGAAACAAAAAAAGCAGCCTAAATAAAAGCTGCTCTTTTGCGGTATGGACGAGACTCGAACACGTCTCGCCCATGGCGAGATGACAGACAGGTATTCTAACCAAACGAAATTGTATAGAAACAAAAAAAGCAGCCTAAATAAAAAACTGCTCCTTCGCCACTATGGACAGGACTTGAACACGTCTCGCCCGTGGCGAGATGACAGACAGGTGTTATAACCAAACGAAATTGTATAGAAACAAAAAAAGCAGCCTAAATAAAAGCTGCTCTTTTGCGGTATGGACGAGACTCGAACACGTCTCGCCCATGGCGAGATGACAGACAGGTATTCT